>ERZ773042.1002-NODE-1002-length-17435-cov-17.571755_pt1 | contig 17435 bp, 22 predicted proteins | sample MGYA00511664_ERZ773042 | MGnify/ENA primary metagenome ERZ773042 (study PRJEB29015, sample SAMEA2737984) | human oral metagenome | biome: human oral; feature: human-associated habitat; material: dental | place: China | collected 2036 ... | reverse complement strand
CGGGGTTAGCCCGCTGGGAATGGAAGGAACTGACATGAATCACACACAGAACACCAATCCTTGCAGTAGCATGAAACTCAGGGCCGTGATTGGCGGCTGGACAGACTATTATGTCAACCACGAGGACGATCGGGTTGCGTTTAACGTGCATGGGACACGCGTAGTTGTACTAGACAACAACCCCGACGATGATTCTATTGTATTCCAATGGGACTTCAATTTGCTTAGAACCACTATGGGTGGGCTAATTAAGGCAATGACTTTGATTGATAAGTGGCTGGAGATTTGATGGAAGACCGTAAACCAATTAAGATTGGCAGAAATCGGTGGTATTATTCTCCTAACGTTTACATTAATGTTTGCGCAGGATACTACGAACTTATTGGTAGTCATGGATACATCCGATCATTCAACAACCTCCAAGAAGCAATTAACGGGCACTCTTTCAGGTTAGGTTCTCGAACTAGGACGCATAATGTGGGAAAATGTTAACGGTGAACTCATTTGGATCGACAAGGAAATGGGATGGCAGGAAAATGAACGATACAATTCTGTTGGCGATGATAAAGTTTGTTCTTGTGGTGACGTGCGCAGTCATGGCGACCGCCTTAGTGCGGGCGGGATTGCTGTCGGCGTCGCTGGGGGTATGATTGCTGCAAAGGCTGCGCCTAGGGTTGGGAGTTGGTTGTTGTGGATAGCTGGGTTGATTACACTGACCATGATTTTTATGTGAGAGCGTACTCCGACAGATTAGAATCTAAGCGATTTCTGGTTAAAAGATATACTACTTCATTTGATCACATTCGACGGTTTAAAATTCTCGGAACTAAATATGAAGTGTGTATTAGGCGAGGAATGACAACCACCACACATACACTTTCAGTGGACATTCACAATTTGGAGTTTGACAATAACACACCGACTGAAGACATTGTGTGCACAGCACTCACAGATGAGAACTTTATACTAGTTCCTGAAAATATTGATTCCCCAACACTCTTTTAGATTCCCGGCTGGGCGGGTAATACCAGAACTCTGAAATGAAATCAAGCCATACACGAAAGGAAACGATCATGGCTGTTGTTTACTCTTCCCTCTCTGACGACTTTGCTGGCAAGAAGGCGTTCTTTACTGCTCAGAATTCGGCTGTTTCTTTCAAGGAACTGCGTGGCAAGACGATTGAGATCAAGGATATTGTTATCACGGAGGATGACGTTGTTGATACGGACACTGGTGAGGTTGAGACGCGTCGGGCTATTACGGTGATTGACAAGGACGGTAATGCGTTCGGTACTTCGTCTCAGACGGTGGTTGCTCAGATTCAGCGGCTTGTGGATATTCTGGGTGATGTTAAGTCGTGGCCGGAGCCGGTGGCTGTTGAGATTGGTTCGGCTAAGTCTGGTCGTGGTCGTGAGTACACGACGGTGACGCTGGCCTGAGTGGTCCTGTAGGATACTAGTTGCCCCCTGCCCCTTAGGGGGCAGGGGGTGATTGGTTTGGTTAGGTCTCATTGGGGTAAGCATTATAGGGCGTTTAAGCGTGGTGCTAAGAATGTTCGGAATACTGCGGATAATATTAGGTCGTTTGTTGACTCCCTTTCTTTTAACCCTTTGCCGGATACGCTTTCTGAGGAACAGGGTAGTTCTCGGGTTAAGTCGGCTAAGGCAAGTTGGCGCGAAGAGCATAGGTCTGACTTGGATAAGGCGCGTGAGATGCTTCAGATTGAGCGCGATAGGGCCATTAGGAAAATGTATCGGATGGCTACTAGTGACGACGGAGCCGATATTCGTGGAACCAAGTTTGATCCGTTGGGTAAGTCTGCGGTAGGAAGGGTTACGTTAAAGAATGCTTCGAAGGAACTTGAGCGTCTTAGTGAGTTTAATAATTCTAGTAGCGTTTGGTATTATAGTGACCGTCACGGTAATCCCATCTCTGCTAAAGACGTTCGTCGTTATCGCGATGCTGTGCGACGCTATAATGCAGATATAGACGAATATGAACGATCTGTTGCGGGAACAAAACTCCCCTATATGGGAGATGTGACTGTTGGCGACTGGATTAGAGATTTCCGTCCCTCAAAGTCGTATTTGCCCGGAGGATCACATTATGCGCTTGAACGAATGAATCCCGATAAGCGATCTGTTAACTTCGAGTCTGCTGAGGCAATGCGGGAAAAAACTAATAAGGTGTTAGATAGTTTAACTAAGTCAGCCAAGCAAGCAAAATTGACTGCGGCAAAGAAACAGATCGCTGCAATGCTTGATGTCATTGGTGATCCCGAACTATATGACATTCTGACCGAGATTCCCGATGACGTGCTATGGCTAATGTGGACAGTAAATGGGGACTTTGCTAATCAGTTGTCGCTGATCTATGAAGCCGCCAAAGAGGGATACTTTGATAGAAAACGTTCGGGACAAGATTTGTGGTATGATGATGTAGAGAATGCCGATTCTAGCATTAAGTCTCTCTTGAACGAAATTAAGCAAGTCAAGATTAAACCGGAGGACGATTTTAGTGGTTCGCCAATCAATAAGCGTAAGGCCCGCAAGGGTCGGCGTTAGGCGTAGCCACAAGAAGGTTCCTTCGTTTTGTGCGGACTTTGAGACGACTACGGCTGAGGATGATTGCCGTGTTTGGTCCTGGGGAATTATTCAGGTAGGTAAACTACAGAATTATGTTGATGGGACTAGCCTTGACGGATTTATGTCTCATATTTCTGAACGGGCAGCCCACATTTATTTCCACAATCTTGCTTTTGACGGCACATTCATTCTGGATTGGTTGCTTAAGCATGGATATAGGTGGACCAAGGATTCACCCGGGGTGAAGGAATTTACTTCATTGATTTCTCGCATGGGGAAGTATTATTCAATTACTGTGGTTTTTGAGACAGGGTATAGGGTTGAGTTTCGAGATTCATTTAAGAAACTACCCATGTCCGTTTCGGCAATCGCTAAGGCATTCAACCTACATGACCAGAAACTAGAAATCGACTATGAAAAGCATCGCCCAATAGGATATATTCCTACAGAGCAAGAGAAACGCTATCAACGGAATGACGTTGCGATTGTTGCTCAAGCACTCGAGGTTCAGTTTGCAGAGAAGATGACGAAGTTGACGGCGGGCAGTGATTCGCTGGCTACTTACAAGAAGATGACGGGGAAACTTTTTATCCGTCGCTTTCCGATCCTCTCACCTGAGATTGACACAGAAATCAGAAAAGCATATCGTGGCGGATTCACTTATGCGGATCCTAGATTCTCAAAGAAACTGAATGGCGTCGGAAGCGTGTACGACGTTAACTCGCTATACCCCTCGGTTATGCGAACGGCACTACTCCCCTATGGTGATCCGATCTATTCGGAGGGCGCACCTAGAACAGATCGCCCATTATATATTGCTTCGATTACATTTACAGCAAAACTTAAACCCAATCATATTCCCTGCATTCAGATTAAAAAGAATCTTTCTTTTAATCCAACGCAATATCTTGAAGAAGTCCCCGAGCCAACAACTGTTGTAGCAACAAACATTGATATTGAATTGTGGAAAAAGCATTATGATTTCAAGATTTATTCATGGAATGGAGCGTTTGAGTTTCGCGGCTCACATGGATTCTTCGACAATTATGTTGACCATTTTATGGAAATTAAGAAAAACAGCACAGGAGGATTACGACAGATTGCAAAACTACACCTAAACAGTTTGTATGGAAAGTTCGCAACTAACCCCGACATTACTGGAAAACATCCTGAACTAAAAGATAATAGAGTTTCGCTGGTAATGAATGAACCGGAGACGCGTGATCCTGTTTACACGCCGATGGGTGTTTTCATTACTGCGTATGCTCGAAAGAAAACCATTAGTGCAGCACAAGATAATTATGAAACCTTCGCGTACGCCGACACAGACTCTTTGCACCTGATTGGTCCTACAACTCCCCCGGATTCACTGTGGGTCGATCCTGTAGAACTGGGCGCTTGGAAGCATGAGAGTTCTTTCACAAAATCGGTTTACATTCGTGCGAAGCAGTATGCGGAGGAGATTGATGGTAAACTAGATGTACACATTGCGGGAATGCCCCGGAACGTGGCAGCAACACTCACTTTAGATGACATGTTGCGCGGTGGTTCTTGGAATGGTAAACTGATTCCCGTAAGGGTTCCTGGGGGGACAGTCCTCAAGGATACAACATTCACACTCAAGATTGATTAAGGTTGGTAATCATCATGGCACGTCCTGTTTCTACTCACACCACTGTTAAGTTCCGTCTCTCCAAGGCTGTTGTTGCTGATCTCGAGGAGATGCATTGGGTGCTTCGCAAGGACTCTTCGGAGATTGTTGAGGGGGCGGTTATTGAGTATCTCGCCAAGAAGGCTCCCAAGTCTGCTAAGTGAGTTCTGACCGATTGCGAGGAAGCATCCTAATGAACTGGGCCTCGCTCGGTTGGGTAGCACCCCTCAGGATCACTTTCGGATAGTTGGGTATTGTGGTAGGCTAGGAACGTAAGTTCCTAGCCTACCTTTTTAGGAGGAATTGTGGCAAAGAAAGAAAACGACTACGCACAGAGAGTGCGCCTGCAAGATGAGGTCGATAAGGCCCAGGATGCTCGCAATAGGCGAATTCTTGGTGAGAAACTCTACCAACAGAAAAAGAATGAAGCCAAGGCCAAAGAGGCCGCTAAGCCCTCAGCGAAGGAGATTGTTAAGGACCCAAACAAGTTTGCGGGCGAGATCAATTCGCGTGTCGAGGAGGGACTCGGCAAGGAGCGGGAGAAGGAGGATAAGGCGGCCGCTAAGGAAGCGGCGGGGATGGAGAAGGCTAAGGCCGAGCAGAAGGCTCGGCATGAGGCCAATAAGGGGGTGGCGCCTAAGAACCCTGATGATCTCGCTAATCCCAAGAAGGCTGCTGAGGCTGCTCAGAATCAAAATGGCGGTCAACGCACTGATGAAGAGTGGCGCGCAATGGGCGAGGACCCCAAGGACCACCAGGGCACGCAGGCCCATGATCCGGGGGACACTGATGGTGATGGTGTTGAGGTTTCTTCGGAGAAAGGGAACAACAAGCCGGGTGACCCTATTGTTCCTGAAGAGGAGAAGAAGGACCCGTTTGCTGACACTAAGGAAGCGTGGCAGAAACTCACTGAAGTTTTCGGTGACAAGGTTTCTAAACTTCAGACAGAACTTGAAGCCAATCTAGGTCAAGCCCTTGAGCCAACAGATAGGGAACTTAACAACCCTTACGCGGGGGACGACGTTCCCGAGTCTAAGGAGATGCGACTGGACGACGTTAAGGCAACCTTGGACAGCACTAAGGACACCGCTGAGAAGGTCGGCAGGGACCTTGGCACTGTGGGCAAGGCGGCAGCCGGAACGGCAGGTACTGCTGCGAAGGACGTTGGAAATGCTATAGTTGATGCACTAGACATTGATACGGAGGCTGCAAAGAGTACCGGAAAGACGTTGGCAGGATTGTCGGGACTGTTTTCCAGGTCCGACAATGAGAATAGCAAGGTTCCTGATTCTGGTTGGAACCCCAAGTCAATTACCGATTTGTTTAAGGATAACTGATTATGCCCCAGTTGCGTGACGACACCACTAACATCGATATTCTTAACGCCATCCGGAGCGATGCGCGTTATGACTATCAGAACATGGTTCCCGAGGCCACTAAGGCCAATATTCAGGAAACCATTGCCGGCATCATGTCTGACAACATTACTCGAAATGAGTTTATGTCAGCCATGATTAACCGCATCGGTTCTACCATCGTCCGAGACATTTCGTGGAAGAACCCGCTAGCTGTTTTCAAGCAGGGAATGATGAACTTCGGTGACACAATTGAAGAGGTTCACCTTGACTTCATTAAGCCCACCATTTATGAGGAGCAGCGCGACTATCTTGAGCGCGACGTGTTCGGGCAGGCCCCTCCCCCAGCCAAGAGTGGTTTCCACACTCTTAACCGCAAGGAGAAGTTTAAGATTACGCTTAACCGCGACGTTCTCCGTAGGGCCTTCCTTTCGGATAATGGTCTTTCTGAGATGATTTCTCAGATTATGTCTGTAGCCGCATCTTCCGATGAGTGGTCGGAGTTTCTCTACATGACGCGCCTGTTTAGGACCTACGATGATTCGTTTGGTTTCTTTAGGATGCAGATTGCTGACCTTAACCAGTTTGAGGTGAGCAAGGATAAGGTTGATACTGCGCTGAAGGCCCTTCGAGTTGCGGCGAATAAGATGATGTATCCGACGCCTGCATTCAACTCGGCTGGTGTCCACTCTTTCGCTCGCCCTGAAGACTTGGTGCTTATTGCGACGCCCGAGTTTAAGGCGAATGTTGACGTGACTTCGCTGGCCGCGGCCTTCAATCGCGGCGATGCTGAGGCACCGTCTAATATCATTACGGTTCCGTCTGAGGTTCTGGAGATGGGCGACACTTCGGCCATTCTTACCAGTAAGCAGTTCTTTGTTATCAAGGATATTCTCCTTGAGAACCGGAGCATCTCTAACCCCGAGGGCCTGTATGATAACTACTGGCTGCACCATTGGTCCATTTTGAGTGCTTCGCCGTTTACCCCGGCGATCGCGTTCGGGACTAAGCCGAACACGATTGTGGTGACGCCTAAGGCTGAGACTAACGCCGAGATCGCGAACCTCACGGTGAGTCGTCCTGACGGCACTCAGTCTACGATCATGCCTCCGGGCGCGGTTCGTCAGGCGGCTATTCAGTGGAAGACTGCGCCTGCCAATAAGGGTTACGCGACGGATTGGTATCTCAAGAATGCTAAGTCTAAGGGGACTAAGGTTTCCAACGATGGTGTTATTACCATCGGACCTGATGAGCCGGAGGCGTTCCTTACTCTTGGTGTGAATGTTGACACCAAGGGGCTTAACGGCAATAAGCCTGCGAGCAAGGAGATTAGTATTCAGGTCAAGAAGTGACCGTGCTACAATAGAGCAAGGCCCCAACCGATAGGGTTGGGGCCTTGCTTGTTAGGAGGATGTATGCCGAATCAGATTTATGATATGCCCCCTGAGACTAACGCCGGTCTTTCGTTTGACTATTCTGTGTGGTCTGCGGGGACTTTGCTTTCTATGGTTAATGTTCCTTTTGATAATACGTACCGCGACATTATTGATTGGAGCACGTACGGTAGGACTCCGAGGGATTATGTGCGGTCTTTGCCCAAGCGGAATAAGGTTGAGTTGTCTAAGATGACTTATCTTGCGCAGGGGCGGCCTATTCGCATTCCTACGCCGTTTAGTGTTGCGAATCAGTTTAACTATGTGATGGTTGAGAACCCCGGTAAGCCCGCGGACATGCCCGGTTTTGAAGGATACACCCCTACCACGTTTTTCTATTTCATCACGTCGATTGACTATGTTGCACCCAACACTACTCAGTTGACTCTCCAACTTGATGTGTGGTCTACTTACTATTCTCGTATTAGTTTTGGGTACGCCTATCTTGAGCGGGGACATATGGGCGTTGCCGCCGTTGACTCGAATGAGAGTTATGGTCGGAAGTGGCTGACTCAACCTGAAGGTCTTGATTTAGGTGGCGAGCACCGTATTATTCGGACGTACCGGAAGACACTTTCTAGGGTGCACGATCAAGATTATTCTGTTGTTGTTACGTCCACAGTTAATCTTGATAAAAATCAGGGCTACGGAAGTGAAAGCAACCCTAAGGTGAATGTTGCTTTCCCTAGCAATGCCGAGGGACTACCCAATGGGGTTATTATTTATGCTTGCAGTTATGATCAGTTTAAGCAAGGAATGCTGGGTTTAAGTAGGTTTCCTTGGGTTGCTCAGGGAATTGGTTCCATCACACTAATTCCTAAAGAGGTTGTTGATCTGAATGCCGGAAGCCCTGTTCCCGTGGGGGACGGAGGAAATGTTGGCACTTGGTCTATCATGAATAAGTCTTCCATTTATATTACCAAGGACTATTCTCTTAATGACGCGAATTTCCGAGACGAACTACTTCAATATGTCCCGGAGGAGTATCGACAGTTTAAGAAGTTCGCCACGGCTCCTTACTGCATTCTTGAGTTGACTACTTATTCAGGCAATCCTGTTGAGTTTCGACCTGAGTCTGTCAAAACTCCTGGTCTTAAGATTCGACAGTATTCACACATTGCACCCCCTAACCCTGCCGTGTTTTTCACTCTCAGGGACTACAATAGTGTAGCCGGCGGCAATGTCTTGGATATTCGAGATGGGAAGGTTAGTGAGGAAATCGGGGAAACATGGGATATGTGTACTGGATATACATCATTGCCCACATTCTCAGCGGTTAACAACTCGGCGCTAAACGCCCTAGCGTCTAGCGCACACACAGCAGCAGCCCAGATTAATAATGCCAAGTGGCAGCAGCAGCGTGCTCAGCGCGCGGCTAATGCTAGTCGGGATATTGCTAATGCCGGTATTGCTGCAACAGCGGCCGGTGCTGAGAACACCATGTGGGGTAATTCTGCTATGGCGGATTCTCAATCGCGTTATAATAATATGAGAGCAACCGTGCAAGCGGCGCAAGGCGGAATTATGGCGCTAGGTGGTGCTCTTAGCCTTAATGGGCAAGCCGTCGGTGCAGGCATTGCGCAGTCGGCTACTGCCGGGGTTAATGCCATGATTTCTAATTCGCAGGCACAATCTACGGCGAATATCCAGAATCAGTTGGCTAGTGGCGCGTCTCAGATTAGTCAGACTCAACAGCGGGCCGTGCGCGACACTAACTATGAACTCGCACAGTTCACTGCTAATGGAGACTACGAGACGGCAATTTCTTCAATCAATGCGCAGCGACAGGATATGCAGGTCATTCCTCCTGCCGTTGTGGGACAAACCTCGGGATACGTTTCTCCGATGGTGGCCCACGGTTTTGTTATTGACTGTAGAATGCGGTTCATTTCGGAGAACGCCATGCACGCGATCGGGCAGTTCTGGTTGCGTTACGGGTATACGATGAATACTTGGGTTAAGATTCCTGATACTCTTTCTCTTATGACCGAGTTTACTTACTGGAAACTGGTTGAGTGTTATCTTGAGCGGGGCGACATTCCTGAGAGTTTCAAGGGAACTATTCGAGGTATCTTCGAGAAAGGTGTGACTGTATGGCGGTCTCCTGATAGGATTGGTAGGACGAACATTAAGCGTAACTTCATTGATACGCGAGTTAAGGTGAGACTAAATGGCTAAAACCGATTACGTTAAGAACGGAATCTATAATAAGATTATGCTTAAGCCTCCATCTTCGAGCGAGGCTAGGCAGATTCAGTTGGAGCACATGTACCGGCGTCAACTGATGGGTAAATGCCTCTCGCGATTTACTTGGGAGGGGCTGCCTAACGGGATTGATCCGCGATTCATTGAAGCAACTATCTTCAATAATGCATACTCTGTTTTCTATTTCGACACGATGTTTGAAATGTTTATGGCAATGCCTGCGACCATTTCAGGTCCGTTGGACATTCAAGACAATCCCACAGGTTATCGTGTGTCTCGAAACGGTATTTACTCGCGTGAGGTTAAAGCCTCAGAGAGTGTGTGTATCTGGGGTAATCAGGTTCGGGAGCCAGAAATCGACGTTGTTCTATCGTATGCTGCACGACTTGCTCAGATTGATAGAACAATCGAAATTGACTTGCTCAACGAACGCAACCCCATGATCGTTGCTTGTTCTCAGGACCAGCGCCTTACTGTTCAGAATCTTATTTCTAGGATTTATGATGGTGAGCCCGTTGTGTGGGGTACCGAGAATATGTCTATGGATAATCTTGCAAACATGATTGGTGTGTTTCCGCTTAATCAGAATGCTGGTGCTGGTGCTGTCTCTTCCATTAAGCACATGGAGTCTAAGTCCAAGATATGGGGAGAAGCGCTCACAATGCTTGGAATTATGAACGTCAATTCCGAGAAGCGTGAGCGAATGGTTGTTGAGGAAGCGGCCGCGAACTCTGGTCAGGTTCTGGCGTCGCGTGAGTCGTTTATGAAACCAAGGCTACTTGCTTGCGAACAGATCAATGAGATGTTTGGTCTTAATATCTCGTGTTCCTGGGCTGTTGATGACAATGCGGCCCCGAACATGTCTGACTATCTTGCCGAGATGAATACAACAACCTATGGAGGTGAAAATGTCGGTAACAACAATGATGCTTCGTGACGTTGTCAGAATAACTAATGACCATATTGGCCTTGACAGTTATCCGATTTTCGACGAAGCATACAGGACCACACTTAACGATCGAATTAAACGTGAGTACTGGTTACAGGAAATCGGGCACGAAACAATTGACATTTTCGTGTGGCGAATGAAATTGCGAATGGACCTGATTATGCCCCGGTATAACAGGATGTACCTTGCTGAACTCCAAAACACCGACCCTCTTGAGGGCAATCGACACTACTCACGTACGGGCCAGGACGGGAAGTCTCAGAACTCTGGGATCAACCATCAGACCGGCAGCGGTAGCGGAACCAATGAATCCAAGGGGCGTACAGTTGGGTCTGACACTCCTCAGACACGCCTTGCGGGCGATGGTGACTACGCCACGTCGATTAGTGACGCCAGCACTAGTGGTGGCTCTACGTCCCGGAATGAATCGGATAGTACGTCGTCGTCAACGTCTAACTACCAGAATAACCAGAACTCCGAGTCGTGGGGTTACTCTGGAAGTAAGGCGCGGGCTATCGCTGATTATCGCAGCACTCTGATTAATGTTGATGATCTAGTTATCGCAGATATTAGCGACCTGTTCATGGGTATCTGGGATAGCGACAACCCTAAAACTCCTGGGGGACTTATCGGGAGTGGAATCTACGGATATGGTATTGGAGGATACTATGGCTACTGGTGATGAGATTCTCGGCAACATTGACCGTGCTCTTTGGCGAGTTAATTCGCGATCACTAAACAACGTCACCCCTTTCACGTACTCTGACGGTCTCACGTATGTTGATGTGCTTGAGCGAATTCGCCGAAGCGTGATTGACGTTATCGAATTCACTAACAGTTTCGGTGAAGAGCAGGATAAGGTTGTTAAGCGAATCAATGAGGTTGTTACAAACTTCATTACTGAGATGGAGAAACTGCATAACAACTGGGACTCTTCCGTCAACGATAAGCGCACAGAACTGGAAGCGCGACTCAAGTCCTTTGAGTCCCGAGTGGTTACCGCACTGTTTACTGGCGACGATGGGGGAGATACTGTTGCGGCCCCCACGATTGCTGGTGGGAAGTTGAAGGTTCCGTCGAAGAAGTGGCAGGACAAGATTGATTCTCAGATAACTGAGATCAAGTCTAGTGCTACCGCGCTTAGTAGTGATGTTACTAGTCGCCTTGCAACTCTCAAGCAAACTGTGGACAACAATTTCTACAATAAAACTGAGAGTGACAAGCGGTACAATCCGCTTCACCGGGTAATGTACCCACACTCGCTAATCATTGGTTCATCTAACGCCGAGAGTCGTGGGTGGCCTAATGGAACCTGGGAGAGGTGGGTTACCGCTAAGGGCGAGATTCCTCACAACTATGGATATTCTGGTGGTGGTTTTACCAGTACTCCTGATAACAACTTCAACACTCAGATTGACCGGGCTATCTCCGATTCCGTTGGTGATCGTGCGCGCCTTACGGGGCAGATCTATATCATTGACATGCTTAATGATATTCGTGGGCAGAAAGACATTCGTGAGTCTGCTACCACGTTTATCAAGAAGGCTGTCAGGTCTTTCCCCAACGCAAAGATCTATGTTATTCCGGTCCTGTATAATGAGCATCCGCTCAACAATGACTGGAATATGGCAATGAACTGCGCCACTGCAACCAACGTGCTTAAGGAGGTTCTTGAGCCCTACGGTGCGCTAGTTTGCGAAGGCTCAAGGTCCTGGTTCCACAACGGCAAGAACTCGCGCTACTTCCCGGATGATGCTGGTGTTCACTTTGGAACTGCTGGTTATGAGTTTGCGCAACGGCAGTTTGATAACTGGCTTGAAGGTGGAAGTGGTTGGGTTGATTTCGGTTGGCACAACCTCAAGAATGGTGCGAGTTTCGATCGAGTAAAGAATGACAACAACCTACAGATGTTCATTGCTCGAAAGCATGACACTGTAAGCATTCACGGAATCTTTTCAGTATTACAACTTGAAGCATTCCTGACGATGTTTAATGTTCCTGCGTGGGCAAGGCCCTATCGAAACATGTACATCACGGCATGGGATAATGCCACAGCGTTCCCGCTAATCGTTGACAATACCGGTGCACTAGTTCCTGCTGCAAGGCTAAGCAGCGAAAAGACATTCGCCGTCAACGCAACATACCCCATATTCTGAATGCGCGGTGCTCCCCTGATACAATCAGGGGGGCACCGTCGTTTAGGAGGAAATCGTGGCTTGGGACGCTACCGCAAAGAAAGTTGCCGTCAAGGCAATTGGTCAAGTTGAGTCGTCTATGAACTATGCGGCAATCAACTACAACGACCCCATCACCGTCGGCTTGGCACAGTGGTATGGGACTCGAGCCGCCGCTATCCTTAATCGCATGCGCGCCGCCCACACAGCAGAGTACGCGCGCGTAGACGCCGGCCTGCGTAGTCGGCTGGAAACTGTCTCCGAGTCCTCAAGTTCGTGGAACACCTACTACCTCAGTAGGGCGGCTGGGGATAGTCTTCGCGATCTGTTGCTTGCAAGCAAGGATATTCAGGGTGACCAGATTACCAAGGACCTTGAGTCGTATTTTAATGTTGCCAAGCAATATAACATTAATCCTGAGACGGACACCGACGCGTTTATTCTATGGTGTGTGGCCTACCACCAAGGGCCCCGCTATGCTTTGCAGGCAGCAAATAACTATTCTGGCGGCGGCCTTAATCAGATGTACAACGCCATTATGGCTAATGGTGTTCTGGGGAGGTACTATAATCGTTACAATGGCGCCAAGAACATTATCGCAAACAAAGACACCAGCGGCGTTGATGTTGGCGTAGGCGGTGTTATTACACCTGGAAATGGTGGAAGTGTTGGTCAAAACGGTCAGCAAGTAACCGTTGACGGTGGCAAGGTCATCATTACCGCAGATGACTCAAACATCCTCACAATGCGATCAAAATTCGGAATTCACCGTCTATACTCCAAAGGACACAATCTGTGGGAAGTAAATATCGGTGAAATCGTCCAGAACATCACGGGCGGGCAGGTGGGAGCTCCTACCCCAGGAGGTGGGGGAGCGGTCCCGTCCGACGGTTCCAACGGAGCCAAGGCGCTCGCATGGGTCCTAGCCCGCTTAGGCAAGTTCGCCTACTGTCAGTGTCCTGGCCGTCAGGACCCTGATAACTCAGGAATCACTGACTGTAGCGGACTCATGTACGCCGCCTACAAAGCCACTAGCGGAGTCTTCGTAGGCACGTGGACGGGCGACCAGTACTTCCGTGGGCAGGCAGTCATTGAACGTGGTTCTGGGGCTATGACGGCCGCCCAGAAGGCCCTCCTACGACCTGGGGACATGATCGTCATGGCGTGGCGCTCTACGGGCAGTGTGTACCCCGAAACAGATCACGTAGAAATGGTTGTGGACCAGAACACTACTGTAGGACATGGTGGTAACCCGTATTATGGTCCCGTTAAGAAGTCTATAGACAATCTAAGCGCTACGCGCTGGTGGACGGTAAGGCGACACTGATGAAGAAAAAGTTTTCCTATTATTCTTTCTCCAACGTGCTCTCGTATGCGGGAGTGTTTAATATGATTATGGGCGCTCGTGGACTTGGAAAGACCTACGGCGCTAAGAAGATTGTTATCAAGAACGCAATCAATAAGGGCCAGCAATTCATTTATCTTCGTAGGTACAAGACTGAACTCAAGGGACGTAACAGTTTCTTCGCAGACATTCAACACGAATTTCCCGACGAAGAGTTCCGTGTAGAAGGACAGTTCGCGCAGAGAAAGGTTGGAAAGAAATGGGAGACAATCGGATACTTCATTCCTCTTTCTACGGCGCAAGCCAATAAGTCGATTGCCTACCCAAATGTGTATACCATTATCTTTGATGAGTTCATCATTGATAAAGGTTCGCTACGGTATCTTCCTGATGAGGTGAAAGTTTTTATGGACTTTTACTCAACTGTGGACCGTTATCAGGACCGTGTACGCTGTCTCATGCTCTCCAATGCTGTCAGTATTATGAATCCCTATTTCATTCGATTCCACATTGAACCCAAAGAAGGAATTAGCCGTCACGCTGAAGGGTTCATCGTCACCGACTTCGTGAATAGTGAGCAATTTCAGTCCGAAGTTGCGCACACTCGTTTCGGCTCATTCATCACAAATTACGCTGAGGACTATGCCGACTATTCCATCTCCAACAAATTCGCAGACAACTATGACGACTTCGTTATGAAAAAGACCGGGAAGGCCAAATATGCGTTCTCCCTGCGGTGCCCCGACGGAGAGGTCTCTATCTGGATCGACGGTGGCACATGGTTCGCCCAGCGTCGCCAGCCCCGCGGGGATAGGGTAAGATGGGCCTATAAGGTGTCTGACCTGCGTGAAGGAGAGCGGCTACTGATGTATGGTGACAAAGTACTCAGCATCATGCGCAGCACATACAGAAAGGGACGTCTTTTCTCCGACTCGCCTGAAACTCGTAACATGTTCGCTGAAATCTTTGTCCGATGATACACATTAGCCCCACCACAATTGACGTCGCCCTAGTTCTCGGCGTCATCTCCCTGCTAACAATCGCAGTAAGATTCGTCTACCGTGTCACGCGATTCATGGACCACTTAGCGTCCATGCTAAATGCTTGGGACGGGAAAGACGGAACACCTAGTGTTCTAGATCGGCTTGAAGATATTGAAGACAAATTAAAAGACGTGCAATATCATGTCAAGCCAAACCACGGCGGATCAAGCGTAGACGCACAGAACCGCCAACTCAGAGAAATCATTTCCTACCTCAAGGAGAAAAACAATGGGTGACCATGAAGCCCCTAAACCGCCCTTCATCCCCGACGCATACCGACTCTGGTTCTACGTCGTTAGCGCCGGAGTCCTTGTCTGCCTCGGTGTCTGGGGAGTGTTTGACGGCGACAAGATTGCCGCGCTCGACTTCCTATTCGCATCATTCTTCGGTGTTGCCAGCCGAAACGTTCCCAGCAAGGAGTAAATATGGTAACTCGCGCAGACATTATCTCCGCAGCGCGCTCAGAGATCGGATACTCCCGATGGGCTGACAAGGACGCAGGAACTAAATACGGCCGATGGTACGCCCAGGTAACCGGTTCCCCCAGTTTCGGTGCAAGCGGCGTGCCCTATTGCGATATGTTCGTCTCCTGGGTGCTCAACAAGGTGGGAATCAACTGGGTGAGCGCCTACGTCCCCGGCCGCGAGGTCCAGGCACGAAATCGTGGCGTCCTCATCGACAAATGGGACGTGCGCCCCGGCGACCTCATCACATTCGACTTCGACGGCCTTGGAGTTGCGCAGCACATTGGAATCGTGGAACAGCCTCCGAACTCCGCAGGTGTTTTCTACAGCATTGACGGAAACACCACGTGGGGAATTGGTGGCCCACAGGACAACGGTGGAGTTGTTGCTCGCCGTGAGCGCAATATGGACGATGCCCGATACGGTATCCGAGTAGTTGACGACAACTCCGCCATTTCCACTGGCGGAGACATTCGAGACATTCAGCGAATTCTCGGTGCGGTACAGGACAACATCCTAGGTGTAGACACCGAGAAGCGAATGTGTGCTGTAATCAAGGCCAGCAACTGGGGAGGACGTGAGTTTCCGTGGGGCGTCACCTACACCCAACAGGTTGTGGGAACCACTCCCGATGGAATCTGGGGTGATGCCAGCGAGGCCGCCCATGATCGCGTCATCGAATCCCTGCAAGGAGCCCTAGGCGTCACCATTGACGGCATATGGGGCCCCGAGACCTGGGCCGCGTGGGAGCGTCTCGCACGCACCGCAGAACGCCCATAAACACTTATCCCCCGGAAGGAACCAACCACTTCCGGGGGATAAGTATGTCCTCAGTTCTCAGCCGCTGTAGTATCAACTCCAATCGCATTAAGCATCTCAAACCAAGTATTGCGACACTGTTCACCACCAGTATGACCGTAGCGCTTAATGGTGTTTAGTCCAGTAGTCTTATCCGAAAACACCACACGATTATCTGGCCAACCATAAACGTCAAGGCGAAAATCAAGGCCATCAATCAGAATCCGATCACACCTGACAGCAATGTCATAGTCGGATAGTTGATCTACCAGATTAAGTTTCTTAGCCAGTTCCCTGAAGTGATACATTAAATTACTCCCATGCTTTCCATACCCATCTCCAACAATGCTTCATTTCTTTCATTCATCGAATCATAATGAACAATTGTTCCACTTTCTGTCTCAAAGTGATTCCACACTTCCATTGTGTAATCATTAATCAGGCGAAATGCTGTGCAACCACAATAAAGAATGTTGCCTCCAGCAGGAGTATAAAACTCCCTCATTCCGTAATGACGTAACTTTCTCTTAGTCGTCTGAATTGACATCACAATCACACTTCAATGACTTAACCCAAGCGGCCGTCCGCTCAGGAGTATCATTAAGACATGTATGCTTAATGTACCAATTGCTATCGCCCGTGCGCTCAAGAATTGTCTGTGTCATTTAATTTCCTGTCCACATTTAAGATGAAATTGGCAATTGCTGAATTAACAATATCGAATGCTCCCGTTTCTACTACCAATGAAAAACGTTGGCCCATGTAGATTACAATCCACGTCATAAACGACGAATTGTTACGAGTGCTAAATAGAAGGTTGTTTGTTTTAACTAAAACCTCATTGCCTTCACAAGCATATTCAATCAAATCTTGTAGAAAAATCTTTGTTGATTCATCGATAGATGCCATTTTCTATACCTGTATTGCTTGAAGTTATACTATCAATCGAAATTATGTGATATTCTTTCGATCCATTCCTCCAATAATGAATCCGGCCAGTATCGCTATAATAAGCAATGTGATAATCTTTCAGTAACACATTCGTTATGAAATTAGAAACCTTCCAATTGGTGAGGGCGACAAAATCGTCACCCTCACCATGATGCGACCTACGCTTCACAATCGATCACCAAACCAGGCCAGCAACTCCCACTGAGAACCAAACCAAAACGAATCGCCATCAGTGTCACGCACCTCCCAGTTTCGAGGACCATGACGAAGAACAGAAATTTCGTCACCACCATAACTCACAATGCCCCGCATACCTCCTGCGTACGTCTGAACACTGTATCCCGCTTCCTCGTAAAACTTGTACGCCGACGCTCCAAGCAAAGTCTTGATGTGTTCCATCTCAGTTCCTTCCATGAGTCGAGTTGGTGCAATCAATTCATTGAAGTAGTTATCAAGTCGTTGATTGAAGGTTTCTTGTATCT
>ERZ773042.996-NODE-996-length-17478-cov-7.221374_pt1 | contig 17478 bp, 18 predicted proteins | sample MGYA00511664_ERZ773042 | MGnify/ENA primary metagenome ERZ773042 (study PRJEB29015, sample SAMEA2737984) | human oral metagenome | biome: human oral; feature: human-associated habitat; material: dental | place: China | collected 2036 ... | reverse complement strand
CGTGTAATAAGACTTTTTTAGCAAGTACCTTACCGAGCTGGACACCTTCTTGATCGAAACTGTTGACATTCCAGATAAAGCCTTGGAACATTACCTTGTTTTCGTAATGAGCAAGCAGCGCGCCGAGCGCTTCCGGCGTAAGCGCCTTTCCGTAGATAAGGCTTGAAGGCCGCCCTCCGGCAAAGCTTTTATTCGCATTATCATCCTGTTTACCGACTGCAAAGGCCGTTATCTGCGCGACGACATTGGCAAGCAGCTTTTGCTGACTGGTAGAGCCTTCTACGGTAATGTCTTTGCCGTATTGACTTTCTTCAAAGCCGATAAACTGGAGCGGCACAATATCGGTGCCTTGGTGCAGCAGCTGATAGAACGAGTGCTGCCCGTTGGTTCCCGGTTCCCCAAAGATAACCGGCCCTGTTTTATAGTGAATCGGTTCGCCGAAGCGGTTCACCGACTTTCCGTTTGATTCCATATCCAGCTGCTGCAGATGAGCCGGAAAGCGGGAAAGCGCTTGGCTGTAGGGTAGAATCGCAGTGCTGCCGTAGCCGAGAATATTCCGTTCATAGACACCGATCAGCGCATCCATGAGGGCGGCATTTTTGGTATAGTACGGATCGAGGGCTTGCTTATCCGCTGCGGCGGCTCCGGCAAGGAGGGTGGCGATCGTCATCCCAAGATCGGGCGCGGCGTCATGATCGGAGCAGGAGCCAAGGTACTCGGCAACATCCGGATCGGGGAGGGCGCAAAGATAGGCGCAGGTTCCGTGGTGCTGAAGGGCGTCCCCCCGCACACCACGGTCGCGGGGATCCCCGCGAAGGTCGTCAGTGTGCCCAGCGCAGCCCTGCCCGCCCTCGACATGGACCAGTTCCTGCCATCGGCGCAGTAGCGATCAGAGCTACTCCGGGTCGATGATCTCGCAGATCACGTCGCCCGCATTGACGGGCTGCCCCGGGGCGATGGCTATCCTCACCACCTGGCCGGGCCGGTGGGCGTGCAGCGGTTGTTCCATCTTCATGGCCTCGATGACCGCCACCACCTGGCCCTCCTCGATGACCTCGCCCTCCAGGACGGAGAATTTCACCACGGTGCCCTGCATGGGGCAGATCAGGCCGTTTCCGCTCGGGGCGGAGACCCTGGCGCCACCCCGGTCGCGGCGGGTGGGGCGTTTCGGGGTCTTGCTGCGGGCCTCGGGGCGGGTCCCGAAACCGGCGGGCAGCTTCACCTCCATACGGCGCCCGTTGACCTCTACCGCGATCACCTCCGGTTCGCCCAGGTTCTCGGGTTCGCCCAGCACCCCCGTGTAGGCAGGAATCTCGTTGGTGAACTCGGTCTCGATCCAGCGGGTGTGAACCCCGAAGCCGCCGTCGGCTGCCACGAAATCGGGTTCCGCCAGCAGAACCTGGTGGAACGGGACGACCGTCGGCATTCCCTCGATCTGCAGCTCCCCCAGGGCGCGCCGCGCCCTGGCCAGGGCCTGGGTGCGGTCCGCGCCGGTGACGATGAGTTTCGCCACGAGCGAGTCGAAGGCTCCCGGAACGGTCATGCCCGAGTGATATCCCTCATCGACACGGATTCCGGGACCAGTGGGGGCATGCCACTTGACCAGGGTACCGGGGGCGGGCATGAAGCCGCGCCCGGCGTCCTCGGCGTTGATGCGGAACTCGATGGAGTGGCCGTGGATCTCGGGGTCGTCGTAGCCCAGCTCCTCGCCCTCGGCGATGCGGAACATCTCCCGCACCAGGTCCAGCCCCGTGACCTCCTCGGAAACCGGGTGCTCCACCTGGAGACGGGTGTTGACCTCCAGGAAGGAGATGGTTCCGTCAAGGCCGACGAGGAACTCGCAGGTCCCCGCTCCGACGTACCCGGCCTCCTTCAGGATGGCCTTCGACGAACTGCGCAGCAGCTCCTCCTGTTCCGGGCTGAGGAACGGGGCCGGTGCCTCCTCGACGAGCTTCTGGTGGCGGCGCTGCAGCGAGCAGTCGCGGGTGGAGACCACCACCACGTTGCCGTGTTCATCGGCCAGGCACTGGGTCTCCACGTGCCGGGGTTTGTCCAGGTAGCGTTCCACGAAACACTCGCCGCGCCCGAAGGCGGTGATGGCCTCCCGGGTTGCTGAGTCGAACAGCTCGGGGATCTCCTCGAGGCTGCGGGCCACCTTGAGCCCACGACCACCACCCCCGAAGGCGGCCTTGATGGCCACGGGCAGGCCGTGCTGTTCCGCGAAACGCACCACCTCCGCTGCGTCGGCAACGGGATCGGGGGTGCCCGGCACCTGCGGGGCACCCACCTTCTGCGCGATGTGACGGGCCCTGACCTTGTCGCCCAGGCTCTCAATGGCCTCGGGGGGTGGGCCGATCCATTTCAGGCCCGCGTCCGTGACGGCGCGGGCGAAACCGGCGTTCTCGGCCAGGAAACCGTAGCCCGGGTGCACGGCGTCGGCTCCGGATCGGCGCGCCACGTCGAGGAGTTTCTCCACGCTCAGGTAGGTGTCCGCGGGGGTCGCTCCACCCAGGGCGAAGGCCTCGTCCGCGAGCGTCACGAACAGGGAGTCCGCATCGGAGTCGGCGTACACGGCGACTGAGGCGATGCCCGCGTCGCGCGCGGCCCGGATCACCCTGACGGCGATCTCCCCGCGGTTGGCGATCAGAACCTTCGAGATGACCCCGTTGTTCACCTTCTGCCTCCTCCGGTAGAACCTCTTCGGCGGAGTCTAGCCGCAACTTGAGACCTTACGTGGCTCAGAGTGTGGAGGGAGCAAGGCCGGTTGCGGAGGAACCAAAGTCATCCCGCCAGGAGCGATTTCAGGATTGGAAAGCCTTGTACAACGTCAACGCGAGTGCGGTGCGATCGGGAGCCTGCAACTTGTGCAACAGGGTGGAGACATGGTTCTTCACCGTGCCCTCTGCCAGGATCATGCGTGCGGCTATCGCTTGGTTGGTCAGGCCCTCTGCCACCAGGGAGGCCACCTTGCGTTCGGTCGGGGTCAGGACGGCAAGTACCGGGGACTCGTTCCTCTCCGTTCGTGAACCGTTGGTGGTGAAAGCGAGGCGTGCCACGCGGGGGTCGATCACCAGCCCGCCATCAGCCACGGCTCGGACCGCCTCGGCCAGGGACTCGATGGAGGTGTCCTTCAGAAGGAATCCGGCAGCCCCAGCGGCAATCGCCCCTCGGACGATGTCAGGTTCATCGAAGGTGGTCAGGACCAGGACCGGTAGCCCCGGATGTGACCGTGCGCACTGCCGTACGAGCTCAATGCCGTCCAGGACCGGCATTTTCGCGTCCGTCAGAACCACGTCGATCCTTCTGGCGCGCAGCACCGCCAGGGCCTCGTCCCCGTGGGCTGCCTGAGCCGCGACATCAACACCTTCGACCGTTCCGAAGAGCATGATCAATCCCCGGCGGAGGAGCTGCTGGCCATCGACAACGAGAACCTGGAGAGCAGCGCTCATGACACATCCCGGCCAGTCGAGACGGCCTCCCGGACGGGAAGCGTCAAGGTCAACCGGAATGAGTTGCCGTTCCGGCCGGCTGTGACCGTGCCCCCGAGGTCGGCGGCGCGTTCGGACCTCTCTCAATCATGCGCAGCGTCTGGGCGGGGATAGGTATCCATGGAGGCTTTCACCTCGCGACAACGATCGCCCTGATCGTGGGAGCCAGCGATGGCCCGGTCCTCTGGACCCTCACGGGGCGTTCTACGTCGTGGTCGCCCTGGTTCTCGCGTCCCGGATCAGTGAGCAGCGCTGGGTGGAGATCGCCGAACGTGGTCCCTACGCCCCGCCGGCCGCCGGCGGATCTGGTGCTCGGCAGGAAACCGGAGGATAGAGGCATCCGGGAGAAAGCCTCCGCAGGCTGGTTGAGGTTGGCCCGCTGGTACCAGAGGGCCAACCTCAACCAGCTTTGGTGCTGCCCTGTCCCTCCGCGGAGCCTTTAAAGTTGGATCATGCCGACACCTGATTTCATTCTCGAGCTGCGCCGCCACATCGGAAACGAGACACTGTGGTTGAGCGGGGCCAATCTCGTGGTGTTGCGGGAAGGGAAGGCTGGGCCGGAGGTGCTGCTTGGCCGCCGTTCCGACGACGGCAACTGGGCCGCGATCTCCGGGATCGTGGAGCCGGGGGAGAACCCCGCCGACACCGTGGTGCGGGAGGCCCGGGAGGAGGCCTGCATCGAGGTGGAGGTGGAGCGGATGCTGTGGTTGGACGTCATGGACGAGGTCACCTTCCCCAACGGCGACCGCTGTCGTTTCCTGGACCACGGGTTCCGGGGCCGGCTGGTGGGTGGCCGGCCCGGAATCGGCGACGGTGAGATCAGCGACTTCGGCTGGTTTCCGGCGGACCGGCTCCCGAGCCCGCGGCAGGAACGCTTGGCGGAACAGGTGCGTATCTGCTTGCAGGATCCCCGCGATGTCGTGCTCGGCTTGGAGCGCCGATGAGAAGAACGACTGCCGGGCTGCTGGTGTTTCTGGCGCTCACGGGCTGCACCACCCCGCCGCCGCAGCCGGCCTCCCCGGAGGTCACCTGGACCGTCAGCGCCCCGGCCGACGGCGTCACCCTGGCCCGGCTCGGGTTCCGTAACGGCCCGGCCGACTTCTGGCTTCCCCCCGGACTGGTGATCCGTGACCGAGTCGACCTGGATGCCAACGTCACCCTGACTATCACGTCCCCCGGTGGGGCGGAGCTCGCGGCCTGGTTGAGAAGGAACCTGCCCGCCGCCGGATTCGAGATCACGGCTGACGGGCAGGACTCATTGTTGTTCCGGCGCGGTCAGTGGCAGGGGGCCTTCACCGTCACCGAAGGGCTCTCGGGGCTTTCCCTGCGCACCGATCGAGAGCAGTGAACGGCCGGATCACCTGGCCTTGGCGGTCGTCTTGGACGAGGCGTTCTTCCTCGTGGCCGCTTCCTCGGCGGCGATGTCGCCGGGGGTGCTCGGGCTGCCGGGAGCCAGGTTCATCGACAGGGCGCTGCCGCCCAGAGTGGACAGCATCTGACGGACGTTCGCGAGCTGCTCGGTGATGGAATCGCGACGGGCAGCCAGGGCACTCAGCTCGCGCTCGGACTCGCGCTTGACACGCTCTGCTGCGATCCGTGCGTTCTCCAGACGCGACTTGGCCTCGGACGCGGCACGTTCCCGTTCCTCCTCCGCTGAGGCGTGGGCCTCTTCGAGGACACGGGCCGCCTCTGTCTGGGCCTCCGTCAGCTTGTCGTTGGCCACCGCGAGGGCACGTTCGTGATTGGCCATCTGGGTGGCGAACTCGGCGGTTGCGCGTTCCCTGCGTTCCGCCAGCGTTGCCTCGAACTCGGCCGCTGCCGCCCCGGCGGCGGCGCGCTGCTGCTCGAAGACGGCCTCGGCCTCGCGGCGGCGCGCGGAGGCCTCACGGTCGGCGTGATCCAGCAGTTCGTCGGCCTCGCGGTTTGCTTGGTCGATGATCCGGGCAGCGTCGGCCTCGGCCTTGCTGCGCGTCTCGGTGGCGTAACCGTCCGCGGCCGCGCGGGCGTGCTCCACCTCGTGGGCCACCTGGATCTCCATGGCCTCGGCGTCCTCCTGGGCGCGCAACCGGATGTCATCGGCCTCCTCCTGGGCGAGGCTCAGCATCTGGGTTATCCGCTCGCCGAGGGAGGTGAAATCGGTGCCGCGGCCGTTCGAGGCGTGCGACTGGGTCTGGTTTACCTGTTCCTGGAGCTCGCTCACCTGTTGCTGCAGTCCGGTGACGCGGCCCTGCGAGGCCTCGAGCGCCTGGTTGAGTTTGTTTATCTCAACCGTCTGGGTAGCCGCCTCCTGTAGGGCGGCCGCGTGTGTCTGCCGCATGCGGCGCAAAACGGAATCGACTTGGGCTGGATCGTAGCCCCGGCGCACCGTTGCGAATGTTTCGTCGGTCATCGGTCTCCTAATTCATTCTCGCCGGGCGCGGCCAAAGCCTCAATGACCCCGGACAGTTTACTCAGCTGGGATGTGATCTCGTCGCGTTTTCTGGAGAGCGCCTTGACCTCTTCGCGTGCATCCCTCAGCCGGCGACGTGCGTCTGCGCGGGCGTGCTCCGCTTCCGCGCGGGCCTTTTCGACCTCACGTTTGGCGGTTTCGCGATCGGTTCGCAGTTTCATGTAGTGCTCCGAATGGAGCTGCTCCAGTTCGGTCATCGTCTGCTCACGCAGCGTCTGGGCCTCGTCCTTGGCGACGGAGAGGATCCGGTTGGCCCGCTCGACCAGTTCCCGCGACTCCTCCGCGGCGGTGCGGCGACGGGCCTCTGCTTCCTGCTCGGCGGTGCGGCGAGTTCGCTCGGCCTCCTCCTGGGCGGCCGAAAGCAGGCTCCCGACCCGCTCGTTCGCCTCCCGGACGGCCGCGATGGTTGCGGCCTCCGCCACCGCCAGCTCGTGACGGCGGGAGACGATAAAGGCGTCGAGATCGTCCTTCTGGGTCTGTTTCCAGACCTCCAGTTCCTCTGCCGCCTCGGCCCGTTTCGCCTCCACCTCGGCCTCGACGCTGCTACGCAGATCGGCCACAGTCTGTTTGGTCCAGCTCAGCTGCGAGGAGGCCTCCTTGAGCAGCTGCTGAGACTCTTTCTGGGCCGAGGCGAGCAGGTCCTCGCGCTGCTTCTCGGCGGTGGCCACCGTGGCCTCCGCCGCGGCGACGTACTCCTCGCGCCACCTGGTGGTCGATTCCCTGATCCGCTCCGCCTCCTCGCGGGCCTTCTCGACGATCTTCCTGGCCTCCATGCGGGCCGATGTCAGGAACTGCCTGGTCTCGGCCTCAGCCTCCGTCCTGCGCTCGGCGATGTCCTTCTCACACGCTTGCTCCTGTTCTTTCCAAGCGGCTTCCAGTTTCTCCCGCTCGGCGCGCTGCTGTTTCGCGACCTCCTCGGCTGCCTTCCGGGCCCTCGCCAGGATGTGCTCCGCCTCGTCGTGGCTGCGTTGGATTATCTGTTCCGCTTCCAGGGCGGCATTGGTGCGCAGCTGGTCGCAGGTCTGTTCTGCGCCGGCAACCAGCCGGGCAGCCCGGGAAGAGGCCTCGCGCATGGTGGAGCGCGCCTCCTCATCGGCCTTGACCATGCGCTGGTGGGCCTGCGTGCGGGTTTCAGCCAGTTCCTGGCGGGCTTGCGCGTTCGCCGCCGCGAGATCCTCGGCTGCGGTTCGTTCCGCCTCGTGGCGGCGCAGGATCTCCAGCACCTCCGCGCGGGTCTCGGCCCTCAACTGGTCGGCCATCGCCTGCGCCTGGTCCAGAATCCTGGCAGCCTTCGCCCCGACGTCTGTCAGGGGAGAACGGGCAGGCAACGACATGCCCCAATTCTGCTGCTCGGCCGAGCCGTCCTTCAAGTCCCCGCCGGGACTGGTCAACCGGCGATAACACACCGCGAAGATTGAAATCGAAAGTATCTTCGTCGGGGGAGGGCACGATTTTCCTCGAGAACCGGGACGAAAATGTGGAAGCATTGCGTCATGGCTGTGACTCTCGCTGATGCCCTGACCGATTTCGCCCTGCTTGCCGTGGAGGGGCAGCAGGCCCTGTTCGACGAGGCCGGTGCCGTCGAGTGGAGGGCCGACCTGGATCAGCGCAGACTGTGGCTGGGGGAGCGGGTCTACGAGGTCGCCATGATCGGTACCTCGTCCGAGATATCCAACACGTGGATGTGGTCTTGGGCCAACCCGGGCTATGGCGCATCACATCCCGCGGTGTCGGCGATCCTGCCGGGGTGCGCGAAGGGACGTGAGGCCGGAATCCCGGAGTTTGCTGTGGAATCCTTCTCCTTGGAAGGGGTGACGGACTACGGCATGAGGCCGGGATCCGCCGTTGCCTTCCTCACCGCACGGCTGGCGGGCATGTCCGCCATATATGCCGCCCCCTACAGCAACGGGGTGGCCTACCTGGCGGTCCTCGATCTTGAGCTGCCGGCCCCCGTCCCGGAGGCGCTGCCGCGAATGATGTCGGCCTGTCTCCAGTACTCCGGGAATCACCGGCAGACGATAGGCAACTTCGGGGCCCAACGAGGGCTCAAACCGGTACGTACCAACGACGGCGGCATCGTCCTGACCTACCCGAACGGAACGCGCGTGCGGTGCGCCTTCGACGACTGGAATCGAGTGACCCAGGCACGGATAGAACAACCCGGTCAGGGTTGAGATCAGGTTTCAGCCCCGCCTCGCCACAGGCTCGGCCAGGTCACTCCCAGGTCGAGCAGAATCTGCCGCAGCAGGGGGAGGGAGAGCCCGACCACGTTGTGTGGATCGCCCTCGACACCCGTGATGAAGGCGCCGCCCAAGCCGTCTATGGTGAAGGCACCGGCCACCCAGCGGGGCTCGCCCCGAGCGACATAGGCAGCTATCTCTTCATCGGTGATGTCGGCGAACTTCACCACCGTGCTCGCGGTGCGCAACGCCTGCCGGGCCTTGCCGTTGCTGCGGACCAGCACGAAATGGCCCGTGTGCAGCACACCCTGACGTCCCCGCATCCGCTGCCACTGCACAGTCGTGGCCTCGACGGTGCGGGGTTTGCCGTGGGCGCGGCCCTCGAACTCCAGCACGGAGTCACAGGCCACGAAGATCGCCTCGCCCGCCACCTGCTCGGCCACGAACTCTCCCTTCGCGGCCGCTCGCCGCAGCGCGAGCCGGACCGGCTGGGGGTCGGTGATCAGGGATTCGTCCACATCGCTGGCGTGGACCTCGGGATCCAGGCCGGCCCGGCGCAGCAACTCCAGGCGGGAGGGGGATTTGGAGGCGAGTATGAAACGCATCGTCAGAACCTGATGTAGGTGCGCCAGGCGTCACGTCCGTAGACGAGCTGCTGGCGCACGGTCCGGTAATAGGATTTCCAGCCGCCCGCGAGCGGGCGGTCATCGGCTGCCTTGAGCCTGTCATCGGCCATGTCGCGGGCCCGGAGAACCACCACCAGCGCGGCGATCTCCTCCTCCGTCGCCCCGCTCGCCCGGATGTCGTAGCGCCCGGTCACAGCGGAATGTTCCCGTGCTTCTTGGGCGGCAACTGCTCGCGTTTGGTGCGCAGCAGCCGCAGCACCCGGATGATCTGGGCCCGGGTCTCGTGCGGGTAGATCACCTGGTCGATGTAGCCCCGCTCCGCCGCGACGTACGGGTTCGCGAGCTCCTGGTCGTACTCGGCGATCAGCTCCTGGCGGCGCCGGTCCGGGTCCTCGGCCTCCATCAGGGTTCTGCGGTGCAGGATGTTGACCGCACCCTGCGCACCCATCACCGCAATCTGCGCTGTAGGCCAGGCGAAGTTCACGTCCGCCCCGAGATGTTTCGAACCCATCACGATGTACGCACCGCCGTAGGCCTTGCGGGTGATGACCGTGATGGTGGGCACGGTCGCCTCGGCGTAGGCGAAGATCAGCTTCGCCCCGCGCCGGATGATGCCCTGGTGCTCCTGATCGACGCCGGGAAGGAAACCGGGGACGTCGACGAAGGTCAGCACCGGGATGTTGAAGGCGTCGCAGGTGCGAACGAAACGCGCGGCCTTCTCGGAAGCGTCGATGTCGAGGCAACCGGCGAACACGGTCGGCTGGCTGGCGACGATACCGATGGGGCGGCCCTCGATCCGCCCGAAACCCGTTATGACATTGCCCGCGAACAGCTCCATGACCTCGAGGAACTCCTCGTCATCGAGCACGTTGTGGATAATCTCGCGCATGTCGTAGGGCTGGTTCGCGGAATCCGGTATGAGTTGGTCGAGCTGCCGGTCGTGGTCGGTGATGGTCAGATCCACCTCGGCATCGTCGTAGACCGGAGGATCCTCCAGGTTGTTCTGTGGCAGGTAGCTGATCAGGTCGCGAACGTATTCCAGGGCGTCGTTCTCGTCCGCCGCCAGGTAGTGCGAGTTCCCCGACCTGCTGGAGTGGGTGCGGCCGCCGCCCAGCTCCTCCATGGAAACGTCCTCGCCCGTGACGGTCCTGATCACCTCGGGGCCGGTGATGAACATCTGCGAGGTCTTGTCCACCATCACCACGAAATCCGTCAGGGCGGGGGAGTAGACGTGACCACCAGCCGCCGCCCCCATGATCAGCGAGATCTGCGGGATCACCCCGGAGGCCCGGGTGTTGCGGCGGAAGATCTCCCCGTACAGGGCCAGGGACACCACCCCCTCCTGGATGCGCGCACCACCGCCCTCATTTATCCCGATCAGCGGACATCCGGTCTTCAGCGCGAAGTCGATGATCTTGACGATCTTCTCGCCGTAGACCTCGCCCAACGCCCCGCCGAAGATCGTCACGTCCTGACTGAAGACGCAGACGGGGCGGCCGTGGATGGCGCCGGTGCCGGTGATCACGCCATCCCCGTAGGGGCGGCGGGCATCCATCCCGAAGTTCTTGGAACGGTGCCGGGCGAACTCGTCCAGCTCCGCGAAACTGCCCTCGTCCAGGAGAGCCAACACCCTTTCCCGGGCGGTCATCTTGCCCTTGGCGTGCTGCTTCTCAACGGCGCTGGCAGAACCGGCATGGACGGCCTCGTCGATGCGACGCCCCAGATCCGCCAGCTTGCCGGCAGTGGTGTGGATGTCGATGTCCATGCATGGAACCTTAGCGTCCGGGTGAAGCGGGCGCGGCAGGACCGACCGTGACCGCTCGCCATGATTCCAACGGAGGTGCTGGACCGGGAGATCGATACCCTATTGTGTCATGGCCATCAGGCTTCAAGAGATTCCTCTGTCGACCCCAGTCGATCTGTTGCCGAAGAACATCCTGCTGCAGTTCGACAATGCCATGTGCTTGGTGGAGCGTGATCGGAGCCCCGGGAAGGTCGATGGAAGGACCGCGGTCCGATTCTTTCATGAAAATGAATCGGGGCCGTCGGAATTTCTTGTGCCGAAAACCCGGGTGCTCAAGGATTTTGTGATGCAGGCAGGGAGGGGAACACCGATCCGCGCCTTTTCATTACCTTCGGGGCAGGCGGGTGAAATCTGGGGTAAAAAGATTTCCGGTGTCATCAGGTTCGGGGGAGCGGCGCTTGCGGTTATTGCTTGGATCGTGTTCTGGCGACTCTGGCTCGACGGGGGCTGGGGGGCGGGTTTCACGGGGCGAGCGGTCCTTCTGATGGGGATCCTCGTGGTGCCCTCCCTGCTCCTGCTCCTCCTGACCCCGGGAAAACTGTTGATCAAGGGGATCAGAAAAGTTGTGTACACAATAGATGGTCAGGTCCACTCTCTGAAGGACTTCGCACTCCCGGCGGATCGTTCAATGGACGCCGATGAGCGGGTGGACGCGGTGAAGGAGGAGTACGGTCGTTTGCTGAGCGACATCGCTTATCGCGTCGAGTTTCCGGCCCTTTTCGATGCCGGCGACCCCTGCGGTGAGAAGCTGGCCTTGGTGTTGTTCGAGTGGGATTCCACGTCGGCTCGCCTGGAGGCCGACGAGAAAATGGAGATGGCCGTCGCCATTGAGACGGCCTTCCGGGTCGCCAGGGAGCACGCCGAGCGTGTTGGGATGAGGCATTTCCCGCCGGAGGCCCGTGGGCGCGCGGAAAAAGTGCTGCATTCCATTCGGCTCGCTCGGGATACGGCCGCCACATCCGCCGAACGGAGAGCCGCCATGAAAGTTGCCATCGACATCCTGGAGGATTTGGCCCTTTACTATCTTCCCGGTCCCGAAGAGGCACGGTTGTTCTTGGAGGGACGCAGACTCAGACAGCTGCTTCCCGGTAGGAGGGAATCGTGAGTGGATTCCACTGGCAACTGGCCGGACCGGATGCCCGGCTGAGGGACTATGAGCCCTGTGTCCTGCTGGTGTTCGATGATGCACGGAGCCGGATTTTGAAAGTTGCCGGAGATGCGGACGACCGGCAGCTGCGGGTGACCTCTCCCGTGACCCGACTGCCTTTTGCTGAAAAAGAATTCCCTGAGAATGATTTCCGACTTTCTTATTCGGCGACGATAGGGGAATTGGCGGAAAGGTCTCTGGGGTCGCGAGCCCGGGTCATGTTCCTGCCTCCTCTGCAGCCGTCCGGATCGCTTGCCTTCGTCGTGGGTATCTGCTTAGGGGTTCTGCTCGTCTTGGCAACCATTTTTCTTCTGGGTGGGGATCGTCCACTGGGGATCAGTGGGATGGGGGTGTTGTTCCTTCCTTTGGCTGCGCTGCTCGAGATCTATGTGGTTGTTCCCGTCGTCGTGGATTCTCTCGTCAAGAGATACCGCATCCTTGGTCAGGAGAGGCTTGGTGTTACTCCTGGGAATGTTCATGAGTATGCGTTGGCTGTTGAGCGTGGGGAGTTGTGGCGGGGTGCTCTGCCTGCTGGGGCTGCTGTTTCTCCGGAGCTTCAGGTGGAGCGGATTCGGGGTGAGTATGGCAGGCTTCGTGGTGATTTGGTTTATCGGGTTGAGTGTCCTGCTTTGTTTGATCCGGTGGTGCCGAGGACGGCGGCGTTCGAGAGGGCGTTGGTTGAGTTTGATGATGATCCTTCGTCGGAGCGGGCGGATCGGGTTGAGTTGGCTTTTGTTCTTGCGAGGCAGCATGCGGAGCGGGTGGGGATTCGTCATGCTGCGCCTGAGTTCCGGGATGGTTTGCGGCGTGCTGTCAAGGCTGCGAGGCTTGTTGTTGGTGCGGGGACGGAGGGGGAGCGTGATGCGGCTCTTGGTCAGTTGCAGAGGATTTTGGATTCGTTGGCTCTTTATTATTTGCCTGATCGGGTGTCCCGGCCGGCTTTGACCGACGGAACCAACCACCCGGAACAATGCTGAAATCCCAGCTGTGATACCATTCTGACCTTTGGATTCGGTATCCTGTCGTGCCATGGCCTTGAAACTCCAGGAGATCGCGCTGTCAACGCGCGTTGACAAACTTTCAGCGCACACCTTGATCCAGTTTGACGACTCCAATGTTCGCGTGGTGAAGAAATCCTGTGTCAAGAGAGGGAAGGCCGGAAGGATCGAGATCCGGCTCATCGGCAGTGACAAAATTTCCAGTCCAATTATCGTGGATCGCTCCCGGCCGCTTGCCGACGTGGCGGCTCTGCTGGGAGAGTCCGTTCCTGTTCGCGGTTTTACGCTGCCCCAGGGGGAGATAGCTGAAGTAAAGGTCAATGAGGACAAGAGTATGGGGCTGCGTCTCATCGGTCTGGCCTTGGTGATCCTGTGGCTCTCCTTGGGGGCTCTGTGGATCTTCGGGGAAGGGCTGACCGGAACGATGTGGCGAACCGTCGTGCTGCTGGCTGTCCTCGCCATGCCGCTCCTGGTGCTGACCCCGCCCTTCGAGCTGTTGCTCTTCTCGTGTGAGAAACGGTCGTACATCGTGAATGGAAAGAGTTATCCGTTGGAGGAGATGGAACTTCCGGATGACATCGTGTTGGACTCTGCTGAACAGGTGGATGCGGTCAAGGAGGAATATGGGCAATTGCTGGGTGATGTCGCCTATCGCGTGGAGCATCCTGCGTTGTTCGACGCAGGCGAACCTCACACGGAAAGGCTCACCTTGGCGTTGTTTCGATGGGATTCCACCCATTTGCATCTCGAGGCCGCGGAGCAGGCGGAACTGGCCGCAGTCGTACAGGACGCGTTTCTGATGGCTAGGCGGCATGCCGAGAAGGTGGGGATGAAACATCTGCCGGAGGCCGTCAGGGATGATGCCGGTAGGGCGTTGCGTGCCATTCGGCTCTCCCGGGACGCGCGCGCCACCCGGGCCGAGCGGAGATCCGCATTGAATGCCGCCATCGACATCCTCGATGATCTGGCCCTCTATTATCTTCCAAGCCCCGAAGAAACCCGTTCCGCGCTGAACGGGAATGGCGGTCATCTCCAGCTGCCCGGAAGGAGAGACGCATGACTGGGGATTACTGGAAACTGGTGGCTCCGGAGTGCCGACTCAAGAGGCTCGCGCCCGGTGCGCTGCTGCTCTTCACCGATAACAGCAGCATGATCGTGAGTGTGAAGATGGAACGAGAAGGAAGGGCTTCAAGAATACGGGTGAAACCGCAAGTCGCGTTTCTCAACAACCCGATAACCGGGAAATTCAAACCCGAGGCCAAGGTGAAGGAGTGTGTGGAGGAGATGATCGGATCGAGGGGCCGGGCCATGCTCCTGCCCCCGCTAATTTCGAGGAAAAAGTCTTCCTGGGTTTTCTATGGCTGGCTGGCAATCCCCATTTTCCTGACGGTTGTTCTCCTGAATTACTACAGTAAGTCATCTCTGCTCCAGCTGGTCATCGGATTGGCCGGAATTTACATCGCTGGACCGATCGGAATAGCGATTGGAGCGATGGTGTTCGGTACGCAACGAGGGGAAATCCTTGGTCAGGAGAGGCTTGGTGTTACTCCTGGGAATGTTCATGAGTATGCGTTGGCTGTTGAGCGTGGGGAGTTGTGGCGGGGTGCTCTGCCTGCTGGGGCTGCTGTTTCTCCGGAGCTTCAGGTGGAGCGGATTCGGGGTGAGTATGGCAGGCTTCGTGGTGATTTGGTTTATCGGGTTGAGTGTCCTGCTTTGTTTGATCCGGTGGTGCCGAGGACGGCGGCGTTCGAGAGGGCGTTGGTTGAGTTTGATGATGATCCTTCGTCGGAGCGGGCGGATCGGGTTGAGTTGGCTTTTGTTCTTGCGAGGCAGCATGCGGAGCGGGTGGGGATTCGTCATGCTGCGCCTGAGTTCCGGGATGGTTTGCGGCGTGCTGTCAAGGCTGCGAGGCTTGTTGTTGGTGCGGGGACGGAGGGGGAGCGTGATGCGGCTCTTGGTCAGTTGCAGAGGATTTTGGATTCGTTGGCTCTTTATTATTTGCCTGATCGGGTGTCCCGGCCGGCTTTGACCGACGGAACCAACCACCCGGAATGACACATAACGACCCCGCAGCCCGTGACGACCTTCGCCACGTCCCCACCCGGCGTGGGTCCGGCGACACGCCGGACGGCGTCGTTGTTCACGGTGGACACCCCGGCGCGGTCTCGTGGCATCCCCTGTCTCGGAGCCTCTAAGGTGACGGTCATGTCCGTGAGCATGTGGCGTGAGGTACGTTGGCTGGATCACACCGGATCCACCAATTCCGACGTGGCCGAGGAGGCCCGGCGGGGCGGGGCGGAGGGACTCGCCGTGGCGACCTTGGAACAGCGGGCCGGTCGTGGGCGCATGGACCGCGCCTGGGTGGCTCCCCCGGGCACTTCACTGGCCTTTTCCATGCTGCTCGAGCCGAGGCCGGAACTGTCTCAGTGGGGGTGGCTGTCGCTGCTGGCGGGCATGGCTGTGCACGCGGCCGTCGACGGCTTGGCCACCGAGCCGGGACGGGTTCAGCTCAAATGGCCCAACGACGTGCTCATCGATGGACGCAAGGTATGCGGGATCCTGAGCGAACGCGTTGAACACCCGGACGGGCCCCGCGCCGTGATCGGGATCGGCATAAACGTTTCGATCAGGGAGGACCAGCTTCCCGTCCCGGCCGCCACCTCCCTCAGGATCGCAGGACTTCGCGAGGATCCGAAACAGCTCCTGGGATCGGTCCTGGACCATTTCCAGCCGCTCTATGAGCACTGGCAGGGCGCGGGGGAGGTTCGTGACGAGTACCAGCGGCGCTGTGCATCCATCGGGACCCCGCTTCGTATCGTCGTCGATGAGCGACGAACCGTGGAGGGAATCGGGCACGGGGTGGACAAGCACGGGCGGCTCCGGGTGGCGACCGCATCCGGGATTGAGACCTTCGCGGTCGGTGACGTCATCCATGCACGGCTTGCCCGGTGAACGTGAGAGACTTGTGTCATGGCGCTTAGGAAGGACATGCTGGCCCCCGACGAGCAGGTGGTTCTACACCTGCGTACCCACCTCAAATCGCTCGTGGGGGCGATCCTGATCCTGTTCTTGGCCAGCGCGTTGCTGACCATCGCTCTGGTGTGGCTTCCCGAACAGGCCAAACCGTGGGGCATCTGGGTTCTGGTCATCATCTTCGCAGCCGTGATCGTGTGGTTGGTCATCAAGCCCTGGCTGTTGTGGCTGACCTCCACCTACACCGTCACGAACCGCCGGATCATCACCCGCAAGGGAATCCTCAACAAGACGGGCCACGACTTCCCGCTGCGCAGCATCAACAACGTCAACACCGAGAGCTCCCTGATGGACCGGATGTTCGGTTGCGGCACCCTGATCCTCGAAACGGCCGCGGAGAAGCCCCTCACCCTGACGGACGTCCCGAACGTGGAGAAGGTCCACGTGGTGATCGCTGATCTGATCTTCGACGGGGAACCCGAGGTCGAATAGTAGGCTGCTGCCCCGTGGATCGTCGTTATCGGGTCGGAATCATCGGGGGTGGGCAGCTGGCCCGGATGATGCAGCAGGCATCCATCGGGCTGGGCATCGAAACCCACCTGCTGGCGGAGGAGCCCGACTCCTCCGCGGCGCAGGTGGTTCCGCTGACCGCGGTCGGCGACTACACGGACCTTGAGACGCTCACCGCGTTCGCGCAGGAGTGTGACGTCATTACCTTCGATCACGAACACGTTCCCACCAGGCACCTGCGCGCTCTCGAGGACCGAGTCGCCGTGAAACCCGGGCCGGATGCTCTCGAACACGCCCAGGACAAGGCCCGGATGCGGGAACGGCTGTCAGGATTGGGCGTGCCGTGCCCGCGTTTCACGATGTGCCGGACGGTTCAGGAACTCGTCGACTTCGGGCAGGAACAGGGCTGGCCGATCATCGCCAAGACCTCCCGCGGAGGCTACGACGGGAAAGGCGTGTGGAAACTCCACGGGCCATCGGAGGCCGCGGCCCCCTTTGAGACCAAACCCGACGTCTCGGCAGGCGAGGAAGTGGTGATCGTGGCCGAGGAGTTCATCGATTTCGAACGCGAACTCTCCGTGATCGCAGTTCGTTCGAGCTGCCAGGCCGTGGTCTATCCCGTCTCCGAGACCACCCAGCGCGACGGGGTGTGCGTGGAGACGATCACCCCGGCACCGGGGCTTCCCGGAACCGACGCGGCGGCGTTGCAGGAGCTGGCGCTGCGCATCGCGGGCGAACTGGGGGTCATCGGTGTACTCGCCGTTGAACTCATGCAGGCCCGCGACGGCCGCATCGTCGTCAACGAACTGGCCATGCGCCCCCACAACACCGGTCACTGGAGCATCGAGGGGGCCCGGACCAGTCAGTTCGTAAACCACATCCGTGCGGTCCTGGACCTTCCGCTCGGCAGCCCGGAGATGACCACCCCGGTTGCCGTGATGACCAACGTGCTGGGGGGAACTGAGAAGGACCTCACTGAGGCTCTCAGGCACGTGTTCGCCAGGGACCGGGAACTGGCAGTTCATCTGTACGGGAAGCAGGTGCGTCCCGGCCGCAAGGTGGGTCACGTCACCGCCTGCGACACCGACCTCGAAGCGGCATTGCGACGTGCTCGGCATGCCGCTCGCTACCTGATGGGAGAAACCGATGAGTGATGTCGCGATCCTGATGGGCTCCGACTCGGACTGGCCGACGATGCAGACCGCTGCGGAGGCCCTCGAGGAGTTCGGGGTCAGCTATAGGGCGGATGTGGTGAGCGCCCACCGGATGCCCGAGGAGATGGTGGCATTCGGGCGGTCTGCCC
>ERZ773042.995-NODE-995-length-17487-cov-5.139399_pt1 | contig 17487 bp, 18 predicted proteins | sample MGYA00511664_ERZ773042 | MGnify/ENA primary metagenome ERZ773042 (study PRJEB29015, sample SAMEA2737984) | human oral metagenome | biome: human oral; feature: human-associated habitat; material: dental | place: China | collected 2036 ... | reverse complement strand
GCAGTTCACCGCGGCCGCGCTGGGCATCCAGGGCTCCGGCTGGGCCGTCCTGGCCAACTATCTTGCTTAAAGGATTATAATTATTCTCAGCACAATACACTTGATATCTTTTATAAACTAATCCAACTTCTTCATTTTCCACTTTACAGTCATCTACAAATTCTAAAATAGGATTATTTAAACGTTCGTAATTATATAATTCTTTTTGTGCTAATTCTGATTTAGTGAATTCTCTGTTTTTTAAAACTCTTTTAAGCGCTTTTATACCTAAATTAATTAAATACTCCATTGATTCATCACATATTAATTTTGTTTTAATCAAAGGATCAAATTCAGGGTCATTTTTATCAAAAACCGCATTAAAAGGGATTAAAATTAATCTACTAAGTACCGCTCCTGTTTTATCACGAATTCTAGGAGGATTATTAGCAGAAAAAATAAGCTTACAATATGGATTAAATTCAAACGGATCTTGCCCTTTTCTTTCTGCACTTATCCTATCTCCCGTTGCTATTTTTTTAAATAAAGCTGTATTAGAAATAAAGTCTTCTCCTATATCATCTCCAATATTTGCAAGTTTCCCAAAAAGCTCTGCTGTTTTAAATCTTTTATCTAACTCTGATAAATCTAAACTAGAAATATTTTCTAACCCTAATAAATTACTTAACATTGCTAAAAACGTTGATTTGCCATTTTTTTTATCTCCAACCAACATAAAGGTCATCCTAAGTTCATTTCTTCTAAACAAACAATATCCTATTAGTTCTTCTAGTAAATTTCTAATTTCTTTATCATTACAAGACAATTTGTTTAATGTAATATCTGTCAATTCATAATAAGATGCAGGGTTATAATTAAAAGGTATTTTATTTTGTATTATAAAATCAGGATTAAAATCTAAATAAACATCATCTTCTAAATCATATAAGCAATTATTAAATGCAATATATCTAGTGTTATTAGGAATAATATTATCCATACATAAAATATCTAAATAAGAAATTGTTTCATTTCTTTTAGTTTTATTTAAATTAGGAATAATTTTAATCATTTCAGATTCTATTTCTTTTATTCCACTTATATAAATACCGTCCTTATACATGTGTAGTTGACCATTTATTTTTTTTATATGAAAGTTATTTTTAAGGTATTCTGCAAACTCCGCGAATAAAAAAGTTTTGTCATTATAAAAACTAGGTTTTGAAAACGCCTCATCTCTTGTAATTGTTTCAAATTCTTTCTTACTTAATGGTTCTTTAAGAATATAAGTATTTATAATTCTTAAAACTTCCACACATTCACTATTAGAAAACCCATTTCGTTGTAAATTTAAAATATAAGTAAAGAGTTTATCGTTCCTACCGTCTCCAATCGTCATATTATTAAATTTTTGAGCATATTTTAGCGGAAGCATATATTTAGGTATACTCTGATATTCTCGTTCATCATAGACGATTTTACGAGCTTTGTTATTAAATTTAATCACTTCATAGGAACATTTATCTCCCAACTTAATATCCGTATTAAGTCCAATCGCCATAATACAATTAGTTTTATTAGTTTTTTGTAAATCATTCTTAAACAAAAAGTGTTTACCTCTTGTGGTTTCATACACTCTACATTTAAGTTTTTCTCCCTTTACAATTTTTAGCATTATATTAGATTCTTCTTTATCATCAATATCAATTAAAATAATATTATCAGATAAAACTCCTGCAAACTCAGGAAGATTTTTAACTTGTTCATAAGTCTTAAAGTCATTTCTACCTCTTAATTTTTCAGTAGATTTTTTATCATTGGTTATAACATAACCCTTGAATAAACTATCCATTTATCCCAAATTTCTCCTTAAGTCTTTTCTTTGCTAAATCTATATACCAATTGAAATTTAAATCTCTTGTACATCTTTTATTTTTTATATTAGAATTATCAATAAATACATTATTTGGAGTATCTGCGAATTTTTCAGGATTTCTATTATTTACTTTAAAAATTCCATCTTTTGAAGTTTTAGATGCGAATACTCTAAAAGTTTTATCTTTTAATTTTTCTCCAATAAATTCTTTATCATTCCAATGGCCCAACATGGCATATTTATAATTACTAGATACTTTAACTATTTTTTGAAATTTTATTAAATTTTTTTCACTTAAAACAGTCTCTTCCACAGGTATGTTTTTTAATAAATAATTTATAATAGCCTCGTTTATTATTGGTAAGTCATTATCTAAGTTATTAAGTTTCTTAACATACGCCCCTTTAGACTTATAACTACCATCAGGGGCAATTATTATATAATTATTTACATCAGCTTGAATAACTTTTACATAAGTATCAAATTCTAAATTCATATGAGTACGAGTTTCCCACTCATAACAAATATCATCAATAATTTCAAAAGTATTAAGACTGTCAATTCTTACAAGTATACCATCCGTATTAGACTGAACAATTTCACAATAAGGTTCTAATTTTTCAATTAAATCAAGTAACAATAGTTGACCATTTATACATACATTATTTGCTTGTCTTGGATCATAAAGTGAACTGTATTTGTATTTCATAGCACCATAAGTTCCGTTTATTACAATCTTAAGCGGAGCTTGTCTTGAGTCTTTATTTTTCTTATATTCAAGTCTTTTATCTCTTATTTCTCTGAACTTATTTGAATCTAATATATTTCTACTTAAAAAATCATACTCTATCATTAATGCCGGATAAAAACTACGAACATCAACATTTATAAAGATTCCGTCTTTGATGTATTTGTCTCTTGCTCCATGTACTCCACCCCAAGCAAATACATGAGGTACTCCTGCCACATCAATTTCTAAAGTTTTAGAATAATCATGATTAATTGGATTTTTATACCACTCTGCAATATACTTATATTTATCAAGTCTCAAAGTATCTACAATTTTTAAGTCAAATTCATCATCTCTTTCAACTTTTTTAGCATTTAAAATCTTAGCTGATAATTGTACTTTAGTTTTACTCACATCTGAAAGTGGTAAATTAAATTCCTTAATTAACCCCATGTGGGCTTGAAATTCTTCTATTCTTTCAAAAAATATTAATGCTGTTTGTTCAACATCATGTTTACAATACTTAATTGAGTTTTGAATTTCCTCATTCGTAAGTTTTCTATCAAGATTAAAATCAACACTTGTTTCTCTAATATCATTTCCCATAAATCCCTCAAGTTGTTTTAATCCGTGTAATGAAGTCATTACATCATAGATATTTAATGGAATTTCTCTAAATAAATTAGAATATTTAAATCCTTGTTCTTTTGAAACTATAATATAATCATTGAGATCTTTAACATCTAAATTCAATAATATAGCTTTAAAAATATATTGGTCATAATGTCTTATGTTATATCCAATAAATATATCATCTTTATTTTCTTCATATAGTTTTAGCAATTTTTTTCTATCATTTACTATTTCTGTATATTCTTCAGTTTTAGTATCAAGAGTAACTGCTAACCAGTCACTCTTAAATACTTCAAAGTCTATAAAAATCATTAGTCAAATATTTCCTCTATTTCATAAGTATTAAAACCTTTATTATTTTTTCCATAAGATAAAGCATACTCTAATCCTTGATTTTCGATTTCTTCTGATATATCCAATAATAAATCATTATATTGTTCATAATCATCAAACTTAATATCTATACCAGTTTCTAAACTTTTTAAAAATTCATTCATAATATGAATTTGGAAACCTTGAGTAATTACTTGATATTGGAAGATTTTTGAATTTTTAAATTCACCATCTAATATATTCCACCAAATACAAACCATAGGATCACCTTTTTTAGATAGTTGTAATTCTAACTTTTCAAGTTTAACTTCATAAGTTCCTTCTGGAACTTCTTTATAATTCCCACCCCCATTTTCTTTTGCTTCCTTAATATCATCTTGTAACCCTTTTAAATCTACTTTTTTGTTTAATGCTTTAAAATCTATACTCATATCTTTTATCTCCTTTATGCTCTTTTTCTTCTTTTAGTTCCTGATATAATTTTTTCTACTTCAGACTGTTCTTCTGTTTCTTCCACTTCTGTTTCAACTTCATTGTTTATTTGTTCAGGTTCTTCAATCGCTTCTTTTCTTCTTGACTTTCTTATTTTAACTGATTCTTTAACGGATTCACGTTTTATTTCCCCATCTGCTGAATTCTCATATACTTTCAAAAATTCTTTATAGTCAAGATTTATAACAGTATCTTTTATACTTGTAAGTCTTCCACCACCAAATACAACTTCATTTTGCTTAAATTCTAATGTTCTTTCTTTATCATTTGCAACAACTCTAGCTACTATATCAACCATTCCTGCAATTTTATTAGCAACTTTTTCTCTAATATTTGGTCTAATTGATGTAATTTTATCTCCTGATTTTTTAGTAATGTCTTTAGACGTATCTTCATGAGATATTAAAATTATGTTGTCATAATCTAACATCATAAGTCTTTTCATTGTTGATAAAAATTCTGTAGTAACTATATCCCATGCTTTGAACGAATTGTCCGATTCATGCTCTATATTTAATTTCTTATACACATATAGTCTACAGTGTTCATATAAATCCTCTACCAAGTCAACAACAATAGTCTTAAATTCATTGTCTTTCTTTTCAAGTTCATCTACTACTTCCTTAAATACATTCCACGCAAGTTGAGTATTTTTTATTCTTCCATTCATTTCTACATTATTTGCTATACTAATGTAAGGTGCATCTACAAATTTTATATTTCCATCCGTGTTCAACATTAATGGATTTGGAAAATTATTTGCGAATGTGGTTTTCCCTGAAAACGGTGCTCCATAAATCCATATAATATGTTTTTTTGTTTCTGCTAAGTTTCTTCTCTCTGTGCTAGGTAATAACATTGTTTCATCTCCTTTTATACAATAATCATGATATTTACAGTAATTACACAAATTACTTACTGTTTTTGGAAAAAGCGAAGTTTCTTTTTCATTTTTAATGTCTTCTAAAAAATTAATCACTTTCATCGGATCATATTCTACTTTTATCAAATGAGGTTCTCCGGTACTCTTTTTTATTCTATTTCTAAACTTGTAAATATCCTCATTTAGTTTTTGTTTTATCTGGACTTTAGGAATCATAAAATAATATAAATTTTCAACCTTTTTTTCCGGATTATTTTTTTCAAAATAATATTTATAAAGTGATAACTGCCTTGAGTTTTTATAATTATCATCATTATTTGAATACTTAAAGTCGTAAATATCATAAGTATTCGGTTTGGTTTCAACTATATAATCCATAAATCCTATAAAGTCCTTATTTATTAATTCTTTCTCAAACAAACCACCTTTCGGTAAAATATCTTTTATTTTAGGTAATAACTGCTCAACTTTTATAACTTCATTTATTTGCAAATCATCAATAATATTAAATTTTGAATAATATTTTTTTGATGATTCTTCTATTCCTAATTCTATTGCTTCGTGTAATAACAATCCAATTAAAAGCGGATTATCCGCACTATCACAAGCAATAGTTTTTAATTTCTCAATGTAATGAAGTTTATATTTGTATTTACAATTATTAAACTCTTCAATTCTTGAGTGAGAGTATTGCATTTATTTTCTCCTTAAATTTTTCAAAATCTTTAGGATAAAGCAAAATTCCAATTCCTCCCGAATTATTAATTAGATCTAAATTATATAATTGTAATTTACTTGGACGTCCTTTAGGAGCTTTAAGTTCAATTCCTAAAAATTTTCCATTACAACTTACTAACAAATCCGGAACTCCTGCTTTTGTGAATTTTCCACCACCCCAATACTTTATGACATAACAGCCTTTATCTTTCAAAAATTTAATTACTTCATTTTGAAATTTACTTTCTTTTATTCTTGTATCTCCCATTTAATTCCTCTTAAATTCATATACTTTTCAAGTTCTTCAAGTTCTTTTTCTGTTGCAGTTATTTTATAAACCTCAAAAACTTTCTCTTCAGTTATAGTGTCAATTATAGCTTTAGTTGGTATTTCAATTACAGGTTCAACTTCTTTTATAGTATTTTCAGCGTCTAAAAATATTTTTTCTGATATATCCAAAACGTCCTCATATTTTAAAAGTGAAATATAAGTTTCTGGTACTAAATTTGTATTGAATTTAGCATTAGCGAGTTCAACTTTAGTCTTTATAATTTCTATATCTGCTAATTCTTTATCCTGTACTGATTTAAGATTATTTGCTCTTGAATTTAAATCTTCTTTGATTTTCTTATCTGTAACTGTTTTATTTAAGTATTCATCTAAAATTGTAAGTTCTATAGCATACTTCTCAGATAGTTCAAATTCTTTTATTTTTTCATTTATGAATATTTGAATTCGTTCTGACTTTTCTTCTTTTCTTTTAGTTTCAAAATTATCATATTGTTCTTTTAATGGATCTATAACATTATCAAATTTTTTTGATAATTCTTTGACTTCACTTTCAAACCTTGTAATATCTTTTGATAATTCAGCTTTTACATTTTTTCTAAATGTATCTAGACTCTTTTTACCTTTGTTTAATTCTGCAATTGTATCTTTACAATCCTTAGCTGTTTCTTCTGTAAGAATTAATCCTTTATAATTTTCTAAAATTACATCTAATGATTTACTAACTAATTCAATATTTGTTTCAACAACTGCTGGTATTAATTTAATTTGTTCGATTTTTTGTAATTCCATTTTTTTACATCTCCTTAAATAAATAATCTGTATAATCCTCTCCTCTTTCGAGAGAATTGTAAATATCTTCTTCAATAGTATTTTCAGCTATAATTTTATAATAGAAACAAGGTTTATCCTGTCCAATTCTATGAATTCTTTTCTTACTTTGCATATAATCTTCTACACTCAAAGTTGGACTATAAAAAATTAATATATTTGCTTTTTGAAGATTTAGTCCTTTTGCACCTGCCTGAAAATTAACAAGTGTGATACTATTGTTATAATTTTCATAAGCTGATAAATCTCTTAAATTCCCATTAATTATTGAAATAGGTCTATCTTTTATAATTTTTTTTATTTTCTCAAACTCTTTTTTAAAATTATAAAAAATTACAATTCTATTACTTGTACTATCAATTAAATCTTTAAGAGCATTTAATTTTTCGTTTGAAATTCCTAGTAATAATCTTTTGTATAGTAAAGATTTAAGAGGGGTATCTCCTATAAATTTTTCACCTTCAAATTCTATAATTTTTGATTTATTGAATTTTTTATATTCCTTACTTCTTTCTATTATTACATCAATAAATGTTTTTTCAGGAAGATTCATAACCTCTTCAGTTTTTAAAAAACTAGCTCCATACTCCCTTAATTTTCTCTTAAGTCTTTCAATATTTTTATATCCTATAATTTTATTAGTATAAGTTCCATCTGGAAGTTCAAATTTTTCTGTTATTGTATAATGTTTTAAAAATAATTTTTTTGAAATTTTCCACCCTAACAAATTTGATTGACTCCATAACTTTTCATATTTTCCACTTACAGGAGTACCTGAAAGCAAAATAATATTGGAAAAATTAAAATTTAAAATAGCTGTAGCTCTTGAAGTTTTTTCATTTTGAATTACAGAACTTTCATCTAAAATTAAAGTAAAATTTTTTAATAATTTTAATTCTTTTCTTCTAAAAACTAAATCATAATTTATTATTCCAACCATTTTTGTGGTTTTACAATGTTTAATAAATGATTCAAGTTCTAATTTATTTCTCAAATTTAATACTTGATACATTGGATAATATTTTTTAAAATGATCAATCCAATCTTTAATTTTACTCATCTGACAAATTAGTAAATTTGTGTTGTTATTGAAAATTTTCATTTTTTCAGAACCTACAAAAGTTTTACCTGTTCCCATATCCCAAAAATATGCAACTTTTTTAAAATTTTTTGTATCTTCTAAACCTTGTTTTTGATGATTATATAAATTTAAAATCATTTATAACTATCCTCTAAAAATAGTTATCACAGTTATTCCTGTGAGAACAATTAATAAAATTGCTCTTTGGAATCTTAAATTTCTAACTTCTTCTTTATATTTTCTAATATCACTTTTATTATTTATAAAATTTATTCTGCTTTCTACATATTCATCTGTCATCTTGACATCCTCCTTAAAATTTAATATACTTTAATTGATTTTTATTTTTGTGCGTCGATTTTTACGAATTTCTTAGACGCACTTTTTTATTCTAGATAACCTATATAGTTAAATAGCTTGTAAGGGCTAATATGATAACTATATTTACTACCATTTTTTACTGCAGAACCAAAGGTCAAAAATCCTCTTTGCAATCCTATTCGTATAAATTGTTCACTTTTACCAAGCATTCTTGCTGCCTGACGTACAGTTACATTTTTAAATTCTTTTTCAGGAACTACAAGTTTTTCATTTATAAAGTTTTTATACTTTTGACTAGGCACGCACTCACCACTAATCCACTGGCTAACAGCAGACTTACTAACACTTAGCATTTTAGCTAAATCACTTTGACTTATTTCGTTATAAATTAATCTTTGTTTTAATTCTACTGAATATTCCATTGTTTCACCTCCTTAATCAAATTAAATTTGATTGATTACCCAAAAAAAATATCATCAATATTTTTTTTATAAAGTTTACAAAGTTTTAAGGCATGTTTCATTCTCACTTCACCACTTTCGTTTTCCCATCTAGCTATTGTTGGAAGAGAAACTTTCAGTTCTTTAGCAACTTCTTCTTGAGTAAGTTCGGCATTAACCCTTGCAGCCTTTAATGTAATTTTTTCATTCAAAATATCACCTCCTATTTACATTAATTATTATAAATCAAATTTAATTTGATGTCAATAGCTTTTTCAAATTTTTTTTTATTTTTTTCAAATTTTTCTTGATTTTTTATAAAAAATAGTTTATACTATAGAAAAAGGAAGTGATTATATGAATGATACAGAACAAAAGAAAATTTTTGCTCAAAATTTAAAAAGATTACTTGATGAACATAAATTGAATCAAAACGAAGTAGCAAAAGCTATAAACGTATCACCCCAAACTTTTAATACATGGTGTCAAGAAATTGCTCTACCAAGAATGGGAAAAATAGAAAAATTAGCTAATTATTTTGGAGTGAAAAAATCAGATTTAATTGAGCCTAAAAAACCGCAATCAATTGATGATATAGATTTTACGGGGATAGACAGAATCGCTGCACATTATAAAGGAGAAGAATTTTCAGAAGAATCGCTAAATGCAATTCAGGATTTTGTAGAATATGTAAGGATGAAAAACAATAGGAATAAAAAATAGATATGAAAAAATCAGAAGAATTATTAAAGTTAGCAGAAGCTAATAATATAGAAATTATTGATATATTTGTTGATGATGAAAAACTTGAAGGTCTATATGCTGATAATACAGTTCTTATTAATACTATAGTAAAAGAGAATAAATATAACGAAGTGTTAGGACACGAGTTGGGTCATCACTTCACCCTTGAAGGAAATAATTTACTAAAAAAACAGGGAAATGACTTACAGGAATTTTGTGCAGACGCTTGGAGTTATAAAAATATCATCCCGCTAAAAAAACTAATAGAATACAAACTTTGGGACTACGAAGAGTGGGAAATTCTTGAAAGTGAAAATATAACTCATGAATTTTTATCTAATGTGTTTTTATATTATAAAGATAAATACGGATATGAAGACGTAAAAGTAGATGGATATGTTGTAAATTTCTACCCAGAATTTACAGTCAAAGTTATATATTAGGAGGGTTTTATTTATGAAAAAGAAGATTTTAGTATTACTATTTTCTAGTACACTTTTAGTAGGTTGTGTGTCAAAACCTGCAGAAAAGAAAGAGCAAACAAAAACAGAAGAGAAAAACACTAAATCAAATCTTGCACTTGATGAAATAGATCCTATTCAAAGTGGTGACATCAAATCTGAAAAAGAATCTGTAACAGAGTCAAAAGTTGAGATGTATAAAGGGTTAGAGAATACTTATTCTCCGGATGCTGATTACAATAAGGGAAAAGACAAATCTGAATTAAAGGCTCTTAAAAATTATGATAAGGTAGTGCTAGATGGTACTTATAAAGCCATAGACCAAATTATTGAAACGTGTGAAAATGAAAATAGATACTTTAGAAAATCAGAGATGGAAACTTTAAAAATACATGCAGACGAATTATTGCATCTCAAGGACAAGTGGGATAAGATAACAAAAGCAAAATAAATAAAAATAAAAAAGTGTTGACAAAAGATAAAAAAGTGGTATAATTATAGTAATCTTAATGAACGTGTCGTGTGCGACACAACTATAAAAAAGTCTCTAAATTTATCTTTAGGGGCTTTTTTATTTCTTAGGGAGGAATTATGAAAGAAAGTCCATTTAAAACCATTGATGAACAGATTGATATTTTAAAAGAACGAAATCTAAACTTTATTGATAAAGAAAACTGTAAAAAGAAATTACTAGAATATGGATATTATGAAATAGTAAATGGATTCAAAGATTTTTTATTAAAAAGCAAAAATCCAGATAAATTTAATGATAATGAAACATTTGAACATTTATTTGCTATATATGAATTAGATAAAAACATTCAACAAGGAGTTCTAAGAGCTACTTTAGAAGTTGAATTATTATTGAAAACAGCACTAGCATATACAATAGCAAAAAGATATGGAGAAAAAGAATGCCAATATGTTGTAAAAACAAATTATAAATTAGGAAAGGAATATACCGGAAAAAACGGTGAAAAGTTCTATTCAATAGACAATATATTTGAAAAATTAAAAAAAATATTAGAAGATGATTTCAACCCTTTTAAACATTATAAAGATGAATATGACAATATCCCACCGTGGATTATTATGAAAGGTTTTAGTTTTGGAAACTGTATTCATTTTTTAAAACTTCAAAAAGCAGATGTTAAAAATGAAATTATTAGTATATTAACTGGAATCCCTAAAGATTTCATTGAAAATAATGAAGATTTTAAAAAATTTGTTATATCTGTTTTGAATTTAGCTTATAGATTCAGAAATAGATCGGCACATTGTTCAAGAATATATAACTATAAACCAAAAGGAGCTTTGTTATTATATTACGCTAATTTTCACAACTATATTAATGTATCCAGAAATGAATTTGATAGCGGAATTGGAAATAATGATTTATATTCTTTGTACAGGGCATTAAACGTATTAAATTCTTCAAAGCCTAATATTATTTTGGGCTCTTCAATTAGATTCTATATTAAAGAACACTTGAAATTATTTCCAGATGATAAATTTAATATTTTGAAGTCTATAGGGGTTCCAAATGTTGATATTAATTTAAGTATTGATGATATTTTATAAAAACAAAAAAAGCCCCCACATAATAAACGTGAAAGCTAATCTGTAATAATGTGATAAACACATTAATCTCGCAAATTAATTATATCACATTTTACATATTAGCACAACTTTTATATAGAAAGGAAGTGCTATTTTTTATGAGAAATCCTAACGGATATGGAAGTGTTGTTAAACTATCAGGTAAGAGACGTAATCCCTATATGGTAAAAATAACTACAGGTTGGACTGATGATGGAAAACAGATAATAAAGCCTATAGGATATTATAAAACTAAACAAGAGGCAAATATAGCTCTTGCTGAATACAATAAAAATCCATACGATTTAGATAAATCAAACACTACATTAAAAGACTTATGGGAACTTTTCAAGGAAAAGAAATTGCAAAAACTTAGTAGATCTAATCAACTTTGTTTAACTTCAGTATATAACAATCACGCAAAGCCTTTGTATAATAAATTATATCGTGATATAAGGTCTTATGATATACAAGATATTATAGACAATACTCATCTAAGTTATTCTACTCAAGGTCATATAAAAAACTTGTTTACACATCTTGATAAATTAGCTTTAGAAACTGAGCTAATACAAGTTAGTTATTCTACTCTAATAACTACAGACAAAACTCCAGAATCTAACAGAACTATTTTTTCTCCGGAAGAAATTAAAAGAATAAAAGACAATAAAGGCACTAAAATATATGATGTACTACTACTGCTTTTATACACAGGTATGAGAAGTAGTGAACTATTTTGTCTAGAAAATAAAAATATAGATTTAAAAGAAAAAACAATAGTTGGCGGACTAAAGACAGAGAGTGGAAAAAATCGAATAATACCTATCCACCCTTATATTTTAGATATATTAAAAAGTTATATTACTGACGACAAGTACTTTTTAAATTTCATAACGAAAAATATTTTTTTATACAGATTTAAAAAAATATTCCCAAATCACACGCCACACGAAACCCGCCACACTTTTAGAAGTAGATTAGATAGTGCAGGAGCTAATCAAAAATGTATTGACTTATTAATGGGACATAAAAGCGTAGGTGTAGGTAAAAGAGTATATACTCATAAAACTATAGAAGAACTTAGAACCACTATTGAACTTTTAGAGTAAGTAACACACAAGTAACAAAATGTTGATAAAAATTGAATTATCAACGTTTATTGTTTATTTTATCATATTCAATAAAAAAAGGATAGAACTTCTATCCTTTTTCAATATTTATATTTATTTTATTTTTTAGGCAAATGTACACTAACTCCTTCTACATCAGCAATCGCTTCATATATTGCTTCTGAGAAAGTTGGATGTCCAAATACCATTTTAATTGCTTCTTCAACAATAACTTCTGATTGCATTAAAATTGAAACTTCATTAATCAACTCGGATGCTCTAGGTCCAACAATATGAGCTCCTAAGATTTCTCCATATCTTGCATCTGAAATGATTTTAACCATTCCTGATGAATCTCCATGGGCTAAAGCTCTTCCATTTGCTCCATAATTGAATTTTCCAACTTTAACATCATATGATTTCTTTGCTTCTTCTTCAGTTATCCCTACACTTCCTATTTCAGGATATGTGTAAATTGCTCTTGGAATAATATTGTTATTGTATTTGTCTGATTTACCTTCAACTATTTCTGAAGCAGCAATATCTCCCATTTTAAATGCAGCATGTGCAAGAAGTTTTTTACCATTAACATCTCCTGGAACATAAACATTCTTTAAACTTGATTCCATTTTTTCATTAGCAACTACATTTCCATTTGAAATTTCAAGATTTACATCTTTTAATGCTGTTAAATCAGCTTCTCTAGTTGTAACTAAAATAACTTTTGCACTTGCAACTTCTTCTGAACCGGCTAATACTTTTTCTCCGGAAATTTCTGTAATTTCTTTACCAAAGATAAATTTAATTCCTGATTTTTCTAAAGACTTTATTAAAATTGAAGAAACTTCTGAATCTATAACTTCAATCGCTGAATCTTTTCTTTCAACAACAGTCACTTTGCTTCCGAAAGAACTGAATATTTGAGCCATTTCAACTCCAATATAATCTGCTCCGATTATTACTAATGATTCAGGTGCTTCTTTTAAATCTAAAGCTTCATCAGTATCTATAACATTTGAGCTATCTGATCCTTTGATATTTTTAACACATTTAGAACCACCGGCAAAAATCACAGAACCACATACAAGTTCTTTTCCACTTTCTAAAGTAACATTTCCATTTGAATTAATATAAGCTGTTTCTTTAAACATTTCTACTGAATTGCTCTTTAATAAGAATTCTACTCCAGCAGTAAGTTTCTTTACTATAGAATTTTTGAATTTTAAAGCCTTTGCAACATCAACAGTAGCATTATCATTTTCTAAAATAATTCCTCTCTTGCTAGACACTTTAATTCTTTCTATATCTTCAACATTTTGTAAATATGTTTTTGTTGGAATACAACCTCTATTTAGGCAAGTTCCACCAAATTTATTATTTTCAGCTATTGCAACTTTTGCTCCTTTTTGAGCAGCTTTAATTGCTGAATAATAACCAGCAGGACCTCCACCTATTACGACAACATCATATTCACCATCTTTTAATTCTTTTTTTGTTTCAGCTTTAACTTCAACTACTTTTTCTTCTACTTGTGCTTTAACTTCTTCCTTAATTTCTTCTTTAGCTGGTGCTGAAGCAGTTTCAGGTATAACATCTCCTTCATCTCCAATATATGCAATAGTTGTTATTACTGGAACAATTTCTCCATCATGTTTTAATATTTTAAGCAAAGTTCCTGAAGTCTCAGCTTCAATTTCCATATTAACCTTATCAGTCATAATTTCTAAAATTATTTCTCCGGCTTCAACTTTGTCTCCCTCTTTTTTAAGCCATTTTACAATTTGGCCTTCTTCCATTTCACTACCAGCTTTTGGCATTATTACTTCTGTTAACATAATTTTCTCCTCACACTAAACTAAAATTGAAATAGGATTTTCTAAATAATTTTTCAAAGTATTTAAAAACTTCGCTGCTTCCATTCCATCAACAACCCTATGATCAACAGTAATTGATAATTTCATAATAGGTCTTACAGTTATTTCTCCATTAAGAACAACCGGCTTATCAACAGTTGCACTTACACCTAAAATAGCGCTATTAGGTTGATTTATAATAGGAGCAAAAGAATCAATTCCAAACATTCCTAAGTTACTAATAGTAAATGTACTATCTTCTAATTCTTCTGACTCTAATTTCATTTCAACAGCTTTTTTAGTTAAGTCCTTTAATGAAATCATAAGTTCTCTTAAATTCATTTTCTCAGCATTTTTAACAACCGGAGTTAAAAGTCCACTTTCAAGACCCACAGCCATTGCAAGATTTACATATTTATGAAGTAAAATTTTAGTTCCATCTGCTGATAAACTACAATTTACATATGGATGTTTCATTAAACTCTTAACAGTTGCTAAAGAAATTATATCCGTAATAGTAAGTTTATATCCTGTTTCATCAATTAATTGTTGCATAATATTAGCTCTTAAGTTTTTAACTTCAGTCATATCAACTTCTATATTTGCTACAAAAACTGGAGCTGTGAAATAACTTTCACTCATTCTCTTAGCAACAGTTCTTCTCATCATTGACATTGGAACTTCTTCAACTTCACCATATGATTTTTTAACTTCTTGAGTTTCAACTTGTTGTTCTTCAACTGCTTTTTCTGTAGAAATTACATCTTTATTTGTTAGAAATTCTAAAACATCTTCCTTTAAAATCTTACCATTAACTCCAGTTCCAGTTACCTTAGTTAAATCAACACCTTCAACTTCTGAAATTTTTTTCGCAAGAGAAGAAACTTTAATAATTCCAAAATTTTTAAAATTTAAAACATCTTCTTTTTGAATTCTTCCCTTAGGGCCTGTTCCTTTTAGCAATGATAAGTCGATATTATTTTGCTTAGATAAAAATCTTGCAGCAGGTGTTGCTCTTAATTTTATATCAGACATAATTTCCTCCTATCTATTAACTGCTTTTCTAATTGTATTTTTAATATCTTCAACACTTGGTACAATTACTGCCTCTAAGTTTTTAGCAGAAGGTATATTTGTGTCGGCTCCAGCAAGTCTATAAATTGGCGCATCTAAATAATCAAAAGCATCACTTTCAGCAATTCTAGCTGAAATTTCTCCACCAAATCCACCTGTTTTAAATGAATCATGGCAAAGAACAAGTCTTCCTGTTTTCTTAACAGATTCAACTATCAAGTCTTCATCTAAAGGTACTAATGTTATTGGGTCAACAACTTCAACACTAATTCCTTCAGCTTTTAATTCTTCAGCTGCTTGTAAAGCTCTTTCTAACATTCTTCCCCAAGAAACTAAAGTTACATCTTTGCCTTCAACTTTAACTTCTCCTTTTCCAATTTCAACAATTTCTCCAATCTTTACTTCGCCTTTTCTTCCAAAAAGGGCTTTAGATTCAATGAAAATTACTGGATTATTATCTCTTATTGATGCTTTTAAAATTCCATAAGCATCGTTCACTGTTCCAGGAGCAACAACTTTTAAACCCGGAATATGACAGAACCATGATTCAAGAGCCTTGCAGTGTTGAGCAGCGGCTCCAGTACCAGATCCAGACGCACAACGATAAACAACTGGAACACTTACTTCTCCACCTAACATATATCTCATTGGAGCAGCTTCATTTACTATAGCATCCATTGCTATTGTAACAAAGTCCATAAAAGTTAAATCAACGATAGGGCGCATTCCAACAGACGCTGCACCTGCGGCAGCTCCTGCTATAGCAGCTTCACTTATAGGACAATCTCTAACTCTTTCTTCTCCAAATTCTTCAAGCATTCCGACAGTAGTTCCAAAATCTCCTCCGAAAATACCAACATCTTCTCCCATTAAAAATACATTTTCATCTCTACGCATTTCTTCGGACATTGCTTCTTTTATTGCTTCACGCAAAGTCATAATCTTTATTTCACTAGCCATAATCTTCTCCTATTAAATAATATTAAGCATAATTGTCAGTACAAGCATCTTTTTCATCTGCTAAAGGTGATTCCTTAGCAAAAGTTATTGCATCAGCGATTACTTTCTTTACACTTTCTTCCATTTCATCAAGTTCACTTTCAGTCGCAATTTTATTTTCAACCAAATATTTTTTAAATGCAACATTAGGATCTTTTTCTTTCCATTCGTCAACTTCTTTTTTATCTCTATATTTTCCTGCATCTGAAGCAGAGTGACCAAACCATCTATAGCTTTTCGCTTCAACCAAAACAGGTCCATTACCTTCCCTAGCGTAATCAAGTGCTTCACTCATAGCATCATAAACATCTAAAACATTATTACCATCTTCAACATAAATTGATTTTACTTTATAAGCCTCTGCTCTATCAACAACTCTTTCAACAGTCATTGATCTTTGTTGAGACATTGAAATACCATATTTATTATTTATTACATAAAATATTAAAGGTAATTTCCATATTGATGCCATATTTAAACATTCATGAAAACTTCCTTCATTTGTAGCACTTTCACCCATACAACAAACAACAACATTTCCTGTCTTTTTCATCTTTTGAGCAAGAGCAGCACCTGTACTTAAACCATGTCCACCGCCAACAATACCATTACATCCCATATTGTTCACTTCCAAATTGTAAAGATGCATACTGCCTCCACGACCTTTACATTGACCAGTAGATTTTCCCAAAATTTCTGCCATCATTTTATTTATATCAATACCTTTTGTAATTGTTTGACCATGTCCTCTATGATTTGAATACATTAAATCTTCTTTTCTCATTGGATAAATAGCACCTACATTTGCAGCTTCTTCCCCAACAGAATAATGTGTCATTCCATGAATAAATCCTCTTGAATATAATTTACTAAGTTCCATATCAAAATGTCTTATAAGCAACATTTTATCATACATTTCTAAAAGTTCTTTTTTTGTTAATTTTTTTGAATTACTCACTATAAACCTCCAAAATTAAATATCAAAATTATTATTTTGTACTATGTATTTACCTCAAATTAATAGAAAATATCAAAACTTATTTA
>ERZ773042.994-NODE-994-length-17496-cov-4.915601_pt1 | contig 17496 bp, 17 predicted proteins | sample MGYA00511664_ERZ773042 | MGnify/ENA primary metagenome ERZ773042 (study PRJEB29015, sample SAMEA2737984) | human oral metagenome | biome: human oral; feature: human-associated habitat; material: dental | place: China | collected 2036 ... | reverse complement strand
TTTATTAAAAAAAGAATTCCCATCAACAATATGGGAATTTGTTTTATCTTCAAGAGCTGTTTATTCAAAGTTTTTTTATAGCTCCAAAGATATAGCGGTTGTTAAGGAAAATTTAAAGAAATTAGATCTTTGGGAAATTAAAGATAAGAGTATAAGTTCTCTTTCTATCGGACAAAGGCAAAGAGTTTTACTTTGCAGATGCCTTTGTGTATCCGAAAAGATTATTTTTTTAGATGAACCTACAAATTCTTTGGATATAAATGTTAGAAAGATGTTGTATGACATTTTAGAAAAACTTAATAAAGAAGGTCTTACTATTGTTATGATAAGTCATGATGAAGAGGCTTTTAAATATTCTAATAGAGCTTTAGTTTTAGGAAAAGAAAATAGAGTCATAGAAAATGTTTTGGGAAAATATGAAAAGGGGGAAATAAATTTTGATTAGTTTAATTTCAGAAATGTTAAGTTATCCCTTTATGGTTAAAGCAATATTCGTCGGACTTTTAATTTCGATAAGTTCTGCATTGCTTGGAATAACTCTAGTTTTGAAAAGATATGCAATGATAGGAGTTGGCCTTTCAAATGTTTCATTTGCAGCACTTTCAATAGCACTTTCTTTTGATATTTCTCCAATAGAATTTTCTATGCCAATAGTAATTATAGCAGGAATTATCCTTTTAAAGTATGGAGAAAAATATAATATTAGTAGTGACACAGCGATTGCACTTTTAAGTTGTGTTTCCGTTTCTATAGGAGTAACTTTTACAGCTGTAACTAAAGGACTTAATGTTGATGTTTGTAACTACTTATTTGGTAGCATATTGATTATGAAAAGAAGTGATATGTATATTAGTTTTGTCTTAGGGATAATAGTTTTAATTTCCTATATTTTGTTATATAATAAAATATATACTATTACTGTTGATGAAGATTTTGCCAAAGCGAGTGGAGTAAATATCAATTTATATAACACTTTGGTTACAATTTTGATTTCTGTAACTATAGTTATAGGAATGAAATTTATGGGAAGTATGCTTATTTCATGTTTAATAATATTTCCTGCAATGACGTCTATGCGAATTTTTAAAAGTTATAAGGCTGTTGTTATTTCATCAGTTATAATCTCGACAATAGCATTGTTTATTGGAATAACTATATCATATATATATTCAACGCCGACAGGTGCAAGTATTGTTTTGGTTAATTTGGTTCTATTTGTTATATCTTGCATAGTAAGGAGGTTTATCAGTGAATAAAAAAATATTAAGTTTAATACTATTTTGTCTATTGCTATGTTCTTGTTCAAAGGCTGATGGTAATAGTAATTTTATAAAAAATAAAGAGAATAAAAATGATTTAAAAAGTGCTCTAAAAAATGATCCCGAAAATGCCGGAACTGATAAGAATGAAAAAAAATCCGGTGAAACTGATAAAAATCAAAATCCCGATGATTACAAATTGGAAAGACATCAAGGGCAAAATGATTCGAAAGATGAATACAAACAGCCTGAAAAAAAGGATGAACTTACGAAAGAACAGTTAAATAAAAAAAGAGATGCAGATTCAAAAGATGGAATAATAAATATTTCTGATGGGATTTTTTTAGCTCTTGTAAATGATATTTATGTAAATAAAGATGAATATGTTGGCAAGAAAGTTAGAATTTCAGGACAAAATGTTAGATTTGAGGATAAAGATACAGGGGAAGTTGTTTATGCAATTTTACGTGAAGGACCCGGTTGTTGTTACAATGATAGTGTAATTGGATTTGAATATATAACTGACGGAAAATATCCAGAAAAGGATAAATGGTATGAAATGGTTGGAGAAGTAATAGTCGATAAATATAAAACTGGAAAAGTTGTAAAACTCAAACTAATTGACATTAAAGAAATAGAACCGAAAGGAAAATTAATTCATTTTCAAAACTAATTGGGGATAATATCTCCAATTTTTTTGTAAAATAATTTATTTTTAAGGGTATAAATATCACATCTTAATAACAAAAATTAGATTAAAATATAGAATTGTGGTATAATAATTTCATCGCAACAACGGAAAATAGTTATTAAAAGGAGTTGTGATTTAATAAAAAATAAAAAGGATAAAATATGGTATTAGATAATTTATATTTAATAGTTGCAATTACTGAAAAAAGTAATGCAATAGGCAAGGATAATAATTTATTGTATTTTCTAAAAGAAGATATGAATTTTTTTAAAGAAAAAACTTGTGGTAATTCTATAATCTGTGGTAGAAAAACTTTTGAAGGGTTTAAAATAAAGCCACTTCCAAAAAGAAAAAATATTGTTTTGACAAAGAGTGATTTTTCTTTTGAAGGAGTAAGAAGATTTAAGAATATAGAAGATTTGATTAATTTTGTAAAAGAAAATCCAAAAGAGAAGTTTTTTGTTTGTGGAGGGATGAGTATCTATGAGCAATTGATTGACTTTTGTTCAAGAATGTATATTACAAAATATGAAGAAAAAGAAGTAGTAGAAGCGGATAGTCATTTTCCAAAGATTGATGAAAAAGTATGGAAAGTTGTTGAAAAAATTGATGGTAAAAGTGAAAATCCAAAATTGACCTTCTATACTTACGAAAGGATTTAAGGTATGAAAAAAGAAGATATAATTATAAAAAAGAGTAGAAAAAAACAGAGCAAAGTGAAAAAATGGTTTTGGAATATATTATTTGTAATATGTTTAGGAGTTTTTGTTTATTCTGCAGGAAATATAATCAAGGATTATTATGGTTCATATAAGGCAGGTAAAGATTTAAGTAATCTAAAAGAATCGGTTTTTAAGTCATCAAACAATGCCGATGAGAAAAAAACGGATAAAGAAAAAGTTGTAAATTTGGAAGAATTAAAAAAATTAAATTCCGACTCAATAGGTTGGCTTGAAATTCCCGGAACGAATATAGATGAGCCTTTAGTTCAAGGAAAAGACAATGATTACTATCTATGGAGGGATTTTAAGAAAAATAAATATCCTGTAACGGGAACATTATTTTTAGATATGTATAATAAAGCGGATTTTTCAGACAGAATCAGTTATATATTCGGACATAATATTTGGGATAAAACAAAATTTTATGATTTAAGAAAATTTGAGGATAAAACATTTTTAGAAAATCATAAGACATTTTATGTTTATACAGAAAAAGGAAAATTGGAATATAAAGTATTGTCAGTTGATCTTGTAGATCCGGATACTCCACTTTATGAACTTAGTTCAAAGAGAAATGAAGATGTGGACGCGATGAAAAAAGAATTGAGTAAACATATTTCAAAATCTGAAGTTGATAAAATTGATAAAAATACAAAACTCTTGATGCTGGTAACTTGTAAAACGCCTGATGATAATACAGCAAGGAGAATTTTATTTGCAAAATTGAAAGAGAAGTAAATTTTTAAGGAGATTTTACATCTCCTTTATTTTTTGTGAAAAATTGTAAATTTTAATGATTTATAGTATAATTTGTATTAATATTAAATTTTGATTTTAATATAAAGGAGAATTATGGACAAGATAAGTGTTATTGTACCTGTATATAATGTAGAAAAATATGTTAAAAAATGTTTAGATTCAATTTCAAATCAAACATATGAGAATATAGAAATTATTATAGTTAATGATGGAGCAACTGATAATAGCGAAAATATTTGTAAAGAATTCGTTGAAAATGAAAATAGAGCGAAACTTTATACTAAAGAAAATGGCGGATTATCCAGTGCAAGAAATCACGGAATGAGGTTTGTAACAGGAAAATATGTATTATTTATAGATTCTGACGATTATATTGCAGAGGGAATGATTGAAGAACTTTATAAAAATATAAAAGGAGAAGATGCAGATGTATCTGTTTGTGGGGTTTATAATGTTTATTCAGACAATCAATCTCCACAATGTAAGGAAGAAATTTATTTTTGTTGTGGAAAGGAAAGATTTTTAAAAGAATATTTTATCGGAGAAAAAATTCCCGGCACTATCTGTAATAAACTCATATCCTATGAAATTGCAAGTAAGATTTCGTTTCCTGTGGGCAAAATTTATGAAGATGCTTTTTATCAGTTTGAGCTTGTAAAATATGCTAAAAAATATGTTGTAACAACAAAGCCATATTATTATTACTTTCACAGAGAAAATAGCATTACAACAAAGCCATATACTGTAAAAAATATGAATTGCATAGAAATTTATTCCAATTTTTATGACTATATAAATAGAGAAATTCCTTCTCTTTCAGAATATGCTTTTTTCAGGCTTTCCTATGCGTATTTTATGGTCTTTGATAAGATGCTATTGAGTGAAGGTTATAAAAATATTTTAGAATATAGAGAAGTTTTAGGGTTTTTGAAGAATAATTTTTGGAAAATTTTTAGAAATAAAAATTTTAGAAAAGGTAGAAGAATAGCTGTATTAATGTTAAAATTAAATGTTAAATTATATAGGTTTTTGCTTTTAAAAGATTTGAAAAGAAAAGGAGTAAATGCTTAATGGAAATAAAATATCTTTCTATGGATGAAATAAAATCCGTAGAGCTTGAAATTCTAAAATATATTCACAATTTTTGCATTGAAAATGATATAAAATATTTTTTAAATTATGGAACTTTAATTGGAGCTGTAAGACATAAAGGATTTATTCCTTGGGATGATGATATTGATATTTGTATGTTTAGAAAAGACTATGAAAAGTTTATAGATTTATTTTCAAAAGATGATGGAATTTATAAGATTTTGTCTTTAGAAACTGATGACAAGTACTATAATAATTTCATGAAAGTTATAAATTCAAAGACTAAGATAGAAGATGAAAGAAATTATAAAACTTATGACTTAGGAATTTTTGTTGATATTTTTCCGATAGATTCTTTTGATGATTTAAAATTAGTTGAAAAAACATATAAGTTAGAAAGTTTTAAACTTTTATCTTTTTCAAAAAAAGAAAATATACAGTATGGGGACAGTAAGTTGAAAGATTTTGTTAGATTATTTTTCTGGACGATGTTAAAACCTGTATCTCCAAGAATCTTTGCAAAGAAGATAAAGGAAGCCGTTGAAAAATATTCCAAAGAAAACGGAAAATATTTTGGAGTTGTAGGTTGTTCAAAATTGAAATATGATGATGTTTTTGATTATAATCCATTTGATGAACTGGCAGAGTTCGAGTTTGAAGGCTGTAATTTTTTTGCGCCGAAAAAATATGATGAGATTTTGAAAAAATATTATGGCGATTATATGAAATTTCCGCCTATTGATAAACAGAAATATCCTCATGAAATCAAGGCTTATTTTGTAGATTAGGAGAATAAAATGAAAGAGAGACTAACGGTTGATGAACTAAAAAATTATGAATTAAATATTTTAAAGTTCATTGATTATGTTTGTAAAAAGTATGATATAAAATATTTTGTAAATTATGGAACACTACTTGGAAGTGTTAGACATAAAGGATTTATTCCTTGGGATGATGATATTGATATTTCAATGTATAGAGAAGACTATGAGAGATTTCAAAAAGCTGTTATTGAGGAAGATAATGAGAGATATGGGATTTTATCCAAAGATAACAGCGAATGGTATTTTCAAAATTTTTTTGTAGTCATAGATAAATATACTTTATTGGAAGATAATGTAAAGAGAAATAGACGAGATAGTAATGTTTTTGTTGACGTTTTTCCAATTGATAGATTCAATGACTTAAATTTTGTGAAAAAAGCACACTTGATGGTAACTTTAAGGCATATTTGTTTTATAAAGAAAAAATTTATAATTCACAAAGATAGTAGAATAAAAGATTTTTGTAGAGTTACCTTTTGGTATTTATTAAAATTTGTAAATCCAAGATTTTTTACAAAAAAAATTGAAAAACTTGTAGAAAAGTATTCTGATGAAAATGGAATTTATGAGGGAGCTGTTGGTGTTGACAAAACGGGAATGAAAGAAGTTTTTAAAGCGGGAACTTATGAGGAATTAATAGAATTACCTTTTGAAGATATGATGGTACCTGCTCCTAAAAATTATGATAAGATTTTAACTCAATTTTATGGAGATTATATGCAAAAACCTTCTGATGCAGAAATTGAATATAAATCACATCTTTTAGATGCTTACAGAATAAAATAAGGGAGAATTAATTTTAGATATGGCAAAAAATATAAAAGTTAACGCTTTAGCTAGCGTTTTAGTTAGGGTTTTTAATATTCTGTTTCCGCTTATCACAGGTCCGTATCTTGCTAGAATTTTGAGTAAAGAGGCCTATGGCGAATTTAATGTTGCAAACTCTATATTAAACCTATTTATTCCGTTTGCCGCTTTTGGAATATATAGTTATGGGATACGTTCAATAAGCAGAGTTAAAAATAATATTAAAGAGATAAGTAAAAATTTTACCGTTCTTTTCTCTATAAACTTAATAAGTTCTTTAGGTATTGGGATTTTGTATATCGGATATATGTTTTTAAATGTAAATTCCAATATGTATATGTTATATATTGCACTTAGTATTCAAATTTTTACTCAATTTGTATCAATTGAGTGGATGAATGAGGCTTTTGAAAACTATGGTTTTATTCTTTTTAAGACATTATTTGTCCGTGTACTTATGCTTGTTTCAATTTTTGCATTTGTAAAAAAAGCTGATGATATAGTAAATTATGCTTTTATATTATCAATTACAAATCTTGTAAACTATTTGATAAGTTTTTACTATATAAAAAGAAAAGTAAAGTTTGTAAAGATTGAGTTAAAAGACATTTTAATACATATAAAACCATTGATTGGAATGTTACTTTTAGCCAACTCATATATGTTATACACTGCGTTGGATAGGGCAGTACTCTCATTATTGGATGCTAAGATTTCAGTTTCATATTATACCTTTGCATTGTCAATAGCTCAACTAATTACGAGTGTAGTTTATTCTATAATAGTAGTAAGTATTCCAAGGCTTTCGTACTATCATGGGAATAGTGATGAAAAAAATTATACGGAATTGTTAAATCAAGTTGCAAGAACCTTTTTATTCTTAGTAATTCCGATGGGTATTGGATTAAGCTGTGTTTCTGATGAAGTAATGCTGATATATGCGGGAGAAAAGTATTTGGAAGCCGGTTTTATTTTAAAGTTGTTTTCACTTAGGATTGTTATGTGGGCTTTAGATCAACTTCTTGCAAATCAAGTTTTATTTGTAAGAGGATATGAAAAAAATATAACGGCATTTTATTTTATAGGTGGTTTTTTGAACTTGATTTTAAATATAGTTTTATTGAAATTAAAAGTTGTTCAAGCTGAATATTTTGTATATACAACCTTATTTTCAGAAATTGTAGTATTGATAATTCAAATTTACTTTATAACTAAAAGAAATATTATTTCCATAAACGAAATATTAAAATCTTATGTAAAATATATACTATGCGCCGTTCCGTTCTTTGCAATAACTTATGGAATAAATCATACTTTAAAATATTCATTAAATTTGAATTTACAATTTTTTGTTAGAGTATTGGCAATAATTGTATCATGTGTACTATATTATTTTATAATTATGTTAATAACGAAAGATAAGATTTTATTTGTTACGCTTGACGGAATTAAAAATAAATTCAGAGTTATAAAATATAAACTAAAATCAAAGAAATATAAAGGATAATATAAATTATTATTTTATAATTTAAAAGTTCTAAATGTAAAATTTTAGGACTTTTTTATTGTTCATTTTTATATGATATGGTATAATTTATGAACAAGATGTTTAAGGAGGTATTCATGTTAGCAATACAAGATTTTGATATTTTAAATCTATTTTTTAAAAATCGGAATAAAAAATATACTCAAAGAGAAATTTCAAGTATTACAAAAATTTCTTTGGGAAAAGTTAATAAAACTTTAAAAGAATTAAAAAATAACGAGTTTATAGATGAAAATTTAAAGATTACAGATAAAGGACTTTCTGCATTGGAGCCATATAAAGTTGATAATGCAATAATAATGGCTGCCGGAATGAGTTCAAGATTTGCTCCTCTTTGTTATGAAACTCCAAAAGGTCTTTTAAATGTAAAAGGAGAAAAATTAATTGAGAGAGAAATTTTACAACTAAAAGAAGCAGGAATTGAAGATATTACTTTAGTTGTAGGATATATGAAGGAAAAGATGTTCTATCTAGCAGAAAAATTTGGTGTAGATATTGTGGTTAATGAGGATTATTACAGATTTAACAACACTTCATCACTAATTTTGGTTACTGAAAAATTAAAAAATACTTATATCTGTTCTTCAGATAATTATTTTCCGAAGAATCCTTTTGAAAAGTATGTTTATAGAGCATATTATTCAGCTGTTTATCAAGATGGAGAAACTGATGAATACTATGCAGAATTTGATAAAAAGGGAAGGATTACAGGTGTAACAATTGGCGGAAAAGATGATTGGATAATGTTAGGGCATGTTTTTTTTGACAGAGAATTCAGTGATAAATTTGTGAAATTGTTGAAAGCAGAGTATCATGAACAGATAGTTCGTGAAAATTTGTGGGAAACTTTTTATATGCGTCATATAAAAGAGTTGGATAATATGTATATTAGAAAATATGATTTAGAAGATATTAAAGAGTTTGATTCTTTGGAGGAGTTAAGACTTTTTGATCAAAAATATGTCACTAACTCCGACTCTGAAATTTTTCAAAATATTTGTAATATTTTAAGATGTAAAGAAGAAGAAATAAAGGATATTAAGCCGATAAAAATGGGAATGACCAATACATCTTTTAAATTTAGTTGTAAAAAAAAATCCTATGTATATCGACATCCGGGTCCCGGAACTGAATTAATCATAAATAGAAAAAGCGAGTTTGACTCAATGAAAATCGCAAAGGAATTGAGTTTAGATGATACTTATATCTATATGGATAAAGATATTGGTTGGAAAATTTCTAAATATATTGAAAATGTAAAAATTCTTAATCCTTTTGATAAAAAGAACGTAAAAAGGGCTATTTCTATGTTAAAGAAATTACATACAAGTGGTAGAAAAACTAATTTTAAATTTAATATTTTTGATGAAATTGAAAACTTTAAAATCAAAATAAGAAATTCACATAGAGATAATTTTGATGATATGAGTTTGATGAATGACAAAATTTATAAATTAAAGACTTTTTTAGATAAAGATGATACAAATGAATGTATTTGTCATTGTGATAGTTATGATTTGAATTTTTTGTTGGATAACAGAGATAAAATGTATTTAATAGATTGGGAATATTCTGCAATGTCAGATCCTGCAGTAGATATTGGATGTTTTATAACTTCTTCAAAATATTCTTTTGATGAAGCTATAGATATAATAAAGGAATATTTTAATGGTAAGCCTACGGATAAGCAGTTAATGCATTATATTGCTTATATTGCAGTAAGCTCTTTTTATTGGTTCTTATGGGCGATTAATCAGGAAATTCAAGGAAAGAGTATTGGCGAATATTTATATATTTGGTATAACCACACTAAAGAATATGCTGACTATGCTTTGAAATTATATGAACAAGAATAAAATGATGAATAATCTATCCATTTAGAAAATAATTGTATGAAAAAATTGGAAAAAGATTAGCAATAGTACAAAATTATTTAAAGACAACTATGTGGAAGTTGTCTTTTTTGTCGATTTTTTGGGTATTCAATACTTGTTTTATTGAAAAAATGTATTGTTTATGTTATCATAAATTGTTAGTAGGTGATGAATTTGGATGAAAAAATAATTGATATAAAAGATTTAAGATATGAATATTCTGGAGAAGATGGTAAGAAGAGTACCGCTTTGGATGGGGTCAGTTTTTCTGTAAATAAAGGAGAATTGATTTCTATTTTAGGACATAATGGAAGCGGAAAATCTACTTTAGCAAAACTTTTAAATGCACAAATTGCTCCAACGGATGGAGAAATTGAAATTTTTGGAATTAATACAAAAGATGAAAATAGAATTTGGGATATTAGACAAAAATGTGCTATGGTTTTTCAAAATCCTGATAATCAACTTGTTGCGACAGTTGTAGAAGAAGATGTTGCTTTCGGTCCTGAAAATTTAGGAGTTCCTTCAGCTGAAATAAGACGAAGAGTTGATGAAGCTTTAAAAATTGTTGAGATGCAAGAGTACAAAAAACATTCACCACATATGCTTTCGGGTGGTCAAAAGCAAAGAGTTGCAATAGCCGGAATTCTTTCAATGAAACCGGAAGTAATAATTTTTGATGAATCGACGGCAATGCTTGATCCTATCGGAAGAAAAGATATAATTGATACTATTTTAAAATTAAACAAAGAGGAAAATAAGACTATTTTATATATAACTCATTATATGGAAGAAGCTGTTCTTGCTGATAGAGTTATCGTTTTAAATGAAGGAAAGATTGAGTTTGATGACAGTCCTAAAAAAGTTTTTTCAAATGTTGAAACTTTACGAGAATTGGGACTTTCTGTTCCGCAGGTTACAGAACTTGCATATCTTTTAAAGAATGACGGGGTAGAAATTCCTTCTGATATTTTAACAAATGATGAAATGATAAAATTTTTGGAGAGAAAATTAAAATAATGGATATAAATTTTAAAAATGTAAGTTTTGTTTACGGAGAAAAAACTCCTTTTGAAAAACTTGCTTTAGATAATATAGATTTAACTATAAAAAAGGGAGAATTTGTTGGTATTATAGGGCATACAGGAAGTGGAAAATCAACATTAATTCAACATTTTAATGGAATTCTAAAGCCTACAAGTGGTGATGTTTTTATAGGAGATATGAACACTAAAGATAAGGAACTTGCTAAGAGTGGCTTAAGATATAAAATTGGATTAGTTTTTCAATATCCTGAATATCAACTTTTTGAAGAGACAATTGAAAAAGATATTGCTTTTGGACCTAAGAACATGGGACTTAGTGAAGAAGAAGTTACAGAGAGAGTAAAAGAAGCAATGGAGATTGTAGGACTTGATTATGAAGCAAAAAAAGATAAATCTCCTTTTGAAATTTCTGGAGGTCAAAAAAGAAGGGTTGCGATAGCAGGAATTTTAGCTATGAAACCTGATATTCTGATTTTAGATGAACCTACGGCAGGACTTGACCCTAAGGGAAGGGACGAACTATTTTTTCAAATTAAAAGGCTTTATGAGAAGAATAATATTACAATAGTTTTGATTTCTCACAGCATGGAAGATGTTGCAAAACTAGTAAATAGAATAATTATAATGAAAAATGGACATATCCATTTAGACAAAAGTACAAAAGAAGCTTTTAGCGATGTAGATGATTTAAAGAAGGTTGGACTTAATGTTCCACAAATTACGGAACTTATGGATATTTTAAGAAAAAAAGGACATCATTTTAGCAAAAATATTCTAACAGTTGATGAGGCTTTTAACGAAATTAAAAGAGAATTGAGGAAAAATTAATGGTAAAAAATATATCGATAGGTAGATTTTTTCCGGGAGATAGTATTGTTCACAGACTAGATCCTAGACTTAAACTATATTTTATTTTTATGTTTATACTTTCCATATTTTTTATAAAAAGTTTTCTGGTATTTATACCACTTGCAATTTTTTTGTTTTCAATTATAAAAATTGCAAAATTACCGATTCTAATGGTTTTAAAGGGATTAAAAGGAATTTTTTATATTGTTTTATTTACGGTGATTTTGAATTTAATTTTAACACCTGGAGAGGTCTTATTTAGAATATGGATTATAAATATAACTAAAGAAGGGGTTAAATTAAGTGCTTTTATGAGTGTTAGAATAACTCTTTTAGTTATAGGGACAAGTCTTTTAACTCTAACAACAAGCCCTATTGTTCTTACAGATGCTTTGGAATATGTTATGAAACCTTTTGAAAAAATCAAGTTTCCTGCTCATTCTGTAGCTATGATGATGACAATAGCTTTAAGATTTATACCGACAATTTTAGATGAAATGGATAAAATTACAAAGGCTCAGACTGCAAGAGGTGCAGATTTTGAAACAGGAAGTATTATATCAAGAGCAAAAAGTTTGATTCCTTTACTTGTTCCACTTTTTGTAAATGCACTAAAACGTGCTGATGAACTTGCTGTTGCTATGGAAGCTAGATGTTATAGAGGTGGAGAAGGAAGAACTAGAATGAATGTTCTAAAATATTCAAGAACGGATTATATAGTTATGGCTTTCATAACAGTATTTTTTGGACTTGTAATAGTATCAAGATATTTCTTGAATATTTGGATTTTTAATTAGAAATAAAGGGAAGAAAAATGAGTTTTGATGGAATTTTTACAAAAGCGGTTGTTGATGAAATATATCCGCTTTTATTAAATGGAAAAATAAATAAAATAAATCAACCGGATAAAAATGAAATAAATATACAGATATACAACAAGGAGAATTATAAATTATTACTTTCTTGTGCGAATAATCTTTCAAGAATTCATTTAAGTGAAAAAAGCAAAAAGAATCCTATAACTGCATATAATTTTTGTATGTTGTTAAGGAAACATTTAGTTGGAGGTACTATTAAAAATATATATCAACATAAAATGGATAGGGTTGTTTGCTTTGAAATTGAGAACTTAAATGAATTAAAAGAGCTTAGTAAAAAACTTTTAATCATTGAGATTATGGGAAAACATTCAAATATAATTCTTGTTGATAAAGAGAGTAATAAAATTATTGATGCAATTAAGCATATAGACTCCAGACAGAGCAGTATAAGAGAGGTTTTTCCTAATAAGGACTACTTTTTTGTCAAGGATGAAAAAGAGAATATTTTAGATGAAAATTACAAATTGCCATCTGAAATTTTAAAAATTTCCGAACCAATTTCAATGAAAAAATTCTTTTATACAAATTATTTGGGATTTTCTCCGATTGTTTCCTATGAATTATTAAATAATTCAGATGTTGATTCGGATACGAATTCTTCTAACTTAAATGAAGAAAGTATAAAAAGAATTGATGAAAATTTTGTGAAATTAGTAGAAAATATAAAAAATAAAAACTATTCTCCTATTTTTATTAAAGATGAAATGAATAACAACAAAGATTTTTATTGTTTTGACTTAAATTTGTATAAAAAAAAAGAAAGTGTCGATAGTTTATCAAGATTAGTCGAAAGTTTTTATCATAACAATTCTTTAAGAGATAGGATAAATCAAAAGGCATCAGGATTTAAAAAGATTTTGAATACAAAATTAAATAGGCTCACAAATAAATATTTGGCAATGAACGATGAACTTTTGAATAATCAAAGTAAAGAGGATTTAAAAATTTTTGCTGATTTACTTTCCATAAATATTTATAAGATAGAAAAAGGAATGAAAAAAATATCTGTAGAAAATATTTATGATAATATGAAAGAGATTGAAATTTCACTTGATGAAAGGAAATCTCCAAGAGAAAATATTGAAGCATATTACAAAAAATATAAAAAATTAAAAACTGCTGATGAAATAATAAAGGCTGAATTGCCGAAAATTGAAGAAGAAATGAAGTATATAAAGCAAATTTTGGAAACCATTGAAATTATTACAGAATTAAATGAGCTTTCTGAAATTGAAGAAGAACTTATTTCTTTGGGCTATGTTAGAAAAAGTAAAAAGAATAAGCAAAAACTTGAAAAGTCAAAACCTTATATGTTTGAAACTGACTCAGGAGCATTGATTTATGTTGGAAAAAATAATTTACAAAATGAAAATCTAACATTAAAATTTGCAAACAAAAATGATGTATTTTTCCATGCACAAGATGTACCTGGAAGCCATGTAATCTTAAGAGGATCAAACTTAACGGAAGACGACTACAAAATTGCAGGATTTTTAGCAGGTTATTACAGCTATTTTAAAAATGAAGGATATGCAAATGTAGATTACACAGAAAAAAAACATATCAGAAAAGCAAAGGGAACAGGGCTTGGAATGGTATATTACGATAATTATAAAACCTTATTTATAGACTTTAAAGATAAATTGTATGAAAAATATAAAAAATAGAATGGTTTTTTGCCATTCTATTTTTTTATATTTTTCTATTTCTTTAAAACTATTACCCAACCTTTTCTGTCAAGTTTATCAAAAGATAAAATTTCGTGATTATGTTCTTGACAATATAAAGGTAAAGTTCCAACAGCTTCCGGACATGTAAATTCCAATTCAATAATTTGCCCAACCTGAGCATCACTCAAAGCCTTTTTAAGCTCTATAAGTGGAAGAGGTCAATCAAGTCCGTGTGTATTTACTTTTATTACGTCCATCTTAACTCCTTTGTTTTGTAACTAAAAATATTCTTGCACTTATCCATATTCCTATCATTAAAAACACAAATGCAAACCAGCCTTTCATAGATAATTGAGCAGTGAAAACAAATCCGTTTGAAATGATACAACCTTGTCCCCAAATAGCTCCAAGTGCCATCAATGCACTACCTATGATTGTATATATTATTGTTTTTTTATTCGGCATAATGATTGAAAATTCTTTACTAATAAATGATGTAAAGAAAGAGCCGAGTATAATTCCTAAAACAAACATACTTCCCCAGCCAAGACCTTGGCCATCAACGCCTCATCCTATACCGGCAGTTTCTATTGGACAAATTTTATCTGCCCAAGTCAAAATCGGTGTTGAAATCCCGAAACTACCAATACGTCCTGTTAGGCTACTAAAATAAAAAGCTAATCCCATTAAAAGTCCTATTAGAACAACAGTAAGTTCTTTTGACCACATCTTTTCACAAAATATGTGGCGAATACCTGTATATCTACTAGGCAACTTGAATTTTAATTTATGTGATTTATAATGTCTGAACATTAGGAAGTATAATACTAAAACTACAACTGCACATAATATTATTGGTGAAAAAGGTAATTTTTCTAAAAATTCATCCGGTAAAGTCAATTTTCCATTTGCAAAATAATTGGAAAGAGGTTTTAACGGTCCTTTTACAGCAATATATGATGTTATTGTGAAGGTTACTAGAGAAATTAATCCAATAATTCTACCGTCACCGCTTTTTATAAGAGTGCTTGTTAGACATCCGTTGCACATAACTGCACCGAAACCAAATATTAAGCTACCAAACGCAATACCGATTACCGGAAATTCTACTAAAAATGTCATTGGAACAAGCTCAAAATAACGTAGTATATGATAAATCAAAGCATTAGTAAAAATAATTGCTAAGAGTAAAACTAGGTTATAATATCTCTTTTCAAGATAGATATCACGAATAGTTCCTGTTGGACAAAATCTTGATCTCTTTAATAAAAAGCCAAAAAGAAAACCAAAAAGTAATCCTGTATAAATCATATTATCCTCCTTTTTTAATTATCGTCAAGTACAATTTTAACAAAAAATTGCTAAAAGGTCAATTAAAATTTTTTATAGATGTGCTAATTTAAATAGGAGAAATAAAAGAAATTTTCAGCTATATTTTAAGTCATATAAATTAAAAATTAAATTTATTGGCTTTTGACTCTAAAAAAATTAATATTTTTATTTTAATTGAGTTTATATTAATTATGTTGCAAAACTTATTTTATAATTTTGTAATGAATATCGAATTAAATCAAATAAAAAGGAGCATTAAGCTCCAATGTTTGTTTGGTAATTATTTTTTATAATCTCATTTTAACTAAACTATTTCATTATATCTTTAATAACTTTTCCGCCTTTTACTTCAACTATGGTTTTGCTTTTATCTAATGGTTGTAGAATTTTTACTGTTATATCATTATTAATATTTTTTGAAATAGTTAAAGCTGTTCCGGTAACTTCTCTTTCCCATAAATCTCGAATATTATCATTAGCTCTGCCAGCATTTTTAGAATCAATCATTCCTGATACATCAGAAGCAGCTTGTTCAACTAATTCAATATTAACGGTATTAGTTTTTTCATCTAATGTAGCCTTAGCAAAATGTTTATTAGAATTATTGAATTCTTGTAAATATTTATTAATTTTTGCAATAGATTCACTGTTAAGAGTGTTCTTTTCAAAATTTTTTATTTTTTCTTTTAATTCTTTATTTTCTTTTTCCAGAGAATCATTTTTATCTTGTAATTCATTGTTTTTCTTTTCTAAAGAGTTTTTTTGTTCTTGTAATTCTTTAATAACTTTATTTTCTTCATTATTTTTATTAGAACAACTAACTAATATAATGCTTATTAATATCGTAATAGCAATTTTTTTCATAATAATTTCTCCTTTAGTAAATTATTTATGGTATGAATAAATATCTTAATTTATTAATATAATGATACTATTTTTTAGCTTTTCTATATCCTGCATTAATAGCTTCTTGTTCACTATGAAATATAACTAAATTTTTGCTTGAAATTCTATTATAATGTGCTTGACCTGGCATATGGTAAATTTTGGATTTTATATTTGCATGTATCTCTATTGATTCACTAGCTTCTTTTTCTTGTCTTTTCTGTTCTTCTTGCTTTTGTTGTTCTTCCTCTTTTTTACGCTTTTCTTCTTCCTCTAATTTTTTCTTCTCCTCTTCTTTACGTTTCTGTTCTTCCAGTTTTTTCTTCTCCTCTTCCTTTTTATTTTGTTCCTCTAGCATTTTTTCTGTTTCTTTTTTCTCTTTTTCAAGTTTTGCTTGTTGTTCAATTTTTTGAGTTTCTTCTTTTTTTGATGAACAACTAACTAATATAATGCTCATTAATAACATAATAGCAATTTTTTTCATAATAAATTCTCCTTTAACAAATAAAAGTTTTCTTTTCTATATTATAAACTTAAATGTAAACAAAGGCAAATTATTTTATCATTTTATATAATGTTATATAAAAACAGAATAAAAAAGTTCTTGAAAATAAGCCATTTTATAAACTTATATAACAAGAACTAAAGGTTGGTGGAGATGGTGGGTGTCGAACCCACGTCCGAAAAAGCATTCATATCACTTTCTCCGAATACAGTCAATTTTATTTTTCCCAATAACCTATAAATTAACAAAATCAGTTAAAGGTATCTTATAAATACAATTACAAATCTAAGAACTTTTGTAAAGGTTGCCCACGAATTTAATGATAGAGTTTAGACTTTTGTGGGAAAAGAATAGACTCCAAATAGCTGACTAGGCAGCTAATGCAAAATTATTATTTTCTGCGTTTATATTTAATTTACCACTTTTTATGTTGATTGGATACAACAATTCGCTTATGATACTGCAACTTCCCCGTCGAAGCCAGTTCATCCCCATATTACTAGGTATAGTATACCCATATTTTTATATCATGTCAAATTCAAAAAAGAAAAATCAATTAGACTTTTTTAAAATTCTTGAAATTGATATAAAAATTGTAATTATTGAAACAATAGCAAGGAAAAATAAAATCATAGTTATTCCATCGTCAAATAATCTTTTATAAAATCTATAAAAGTTATAAATTCTAAATATGAAAAATAAAATTATACCAACATTTATAGTTAAAAGATATTTTGTATTTTTTGTTACCAAT
>ERZ773042.992-NODE-992-length-17513-cov-39.858575_pt1 | contig 17513 bp, 19 predicted proteins | sample MGYA00511664_ERZ773042 | MGnify/ENA primary metagenome ERZ773042 (study PRJEB29015, sample SAMEA2737984) | human oral metagenome | biome: human oral; feature: human-associated habitat; material: dental | place: China | collected 2036 ... | reverse complement strand
TCGGCGAGCGGGAGCGCGACGCGTTCTGCTCGGCCCTCGCCGAGCGGCACGGGCGAGGCGATCGGCTCTTCTACGGCACGACGTCGATGTCGTCGTACCTTGAGGCCCTCGCCCGGGCCAGGTGGGGCCGCGACGAGGACGGCGTTCCGCTGCCGCAGGCCGACCTGGCGATGCTCGTCGGCGGGGAGGGCGGGGTGCCGCTGTGCTACCGCAGGGTGGCGGGCACCATGGCGGACGTGCCTGCGGTGAGGACGCTGATCCGCGACATGGGGCCGTCCCTCGCCGGCGAGGTGCGCCTCGTGATGGGGCGCGGGTTCTGGTCGGCCGCCAACGTCAGCGCGATGATGAGGGGGCACCTCAAGTTCCTGATGGGCGTGCCAACGTCGCTGGGGCTGTACGCGGACGCGGTCGACGGTCATGGGGCCGAGCCCAGGACCAGAAGGAACCTCGACCCCTCCACCGGGCTCTACGGCATGCGGCTCGCCCACGGGTGGGACCACGGGGAGGCCCGGCCGCACGGGGGCGACGTCGCCGGGACGAGGCGCCGCGGCTACACCTGCCTGTTCTTCGACGCCCCCAGGGCCGCCGAGGCGGGGCGGCGGCTCGCGGGCCTGCTGCGCGAGCTGGCCTCAGAGCTGGCGGCAGGCAACCGCGTCGGGTCACACGAGCGCTGCTACGACCGGTACCTCGAGGTGAGGAGCGGGAGGCCCGTCGGCAGGGACGCGGCCATCGCGGCGGCCACGGCCCGCGCGGGGTACTTTGCGCTGTTCTCCAACGAGGCCATGGGACCCTTCGAGGCGCTTGCCATCTACCGTGACAAGGACGCCATCGAGAAGCGCCTCGGCGACGCCAGGTCCCTGCTCGGCTCTCGCACGCCGCTAGCGCCTGCCGAGGACACGCTCGCGGGGAGGCTGTTCGTGACGTTCGTCGCGCTCGTGCTCGCCGCCTGGCTGCGCCGCCGCATGCGCGAGACGGGGCTCGACGGCGACTACACCCTGGAGGGCCTGCTCGACGAGGTGGAGACCATCGAGCGGTACACACGCGAAGGCCACAGGCCCAGGGTGCTGGGGGTCACCCCCAGGCAGAGGGCCGTGTTCGAGCGTCTGGGCTACGATCCCCCCGCCACGTCATGAGTCTTTGGGAATGTGGGAGCTTTGGGCCATCCGTCACCTGCCTTGTTGACGCGAAAGGGATAGACGCACCAGTTGATATAGCCCTGCATGCTGCCCATGGGCATCCCCGCGAAGCGCCGGAGACATCCCTTGGGCCATGAGCAGAGGTCGTTGACGGGCGCAACCCCCCCGCAGCCTGGCGGGGGGGGTTGCTCGAGCACGTTTGCCCAGTTGGGCCATTTTCCATAGTACCCCGCAGTCTGGCGGGGGGTCACGCCCCACGCCTCCCGGGCGGCGACGTGACCGAAAGGCGCATTCTGCGACCCCCAAAGCCAACAAAGTGCGCCTTTCCGTGAGGCGCTGGGCAGCAGACAGCGGGATGTCCGGCTGTCCCAGAACCTCCTCCACCTCGTCTTTCGCCTTGATCACTTTTTGCCAGACACAGTGCCCTCGTCGCGCGCAAGCTCCTGCGGCAGCGGCTCATCAATGTTACCGCGATAGAACCCCCCAAAGAAGTTCTCGGTACGTAGCACGTTGATCACTGCATGCGGCTCAACGGCGCGCATCAGGCGGATGATATCATCCTGCTCGTAGGCCGACACCACGGTGTTAAGCAGCCACATCTTCTGGTGGCGGTAGCCGCCGAAGCCCTCGACGCAGGATACCCCATGGCGATAGCGCGCCTGGTACGCAGCCATGATCTCCATTGGACGCCTCGTCGTGACCTGCAGTGTCACACGCTCGTAGCGGTGGTAGAACATACTGATCGCATTGGTCGAGATGAACTGGAAGATGATCGACCACGCTGCGTTCTCCCAGCCGAACATCGCGCCGAAGACGAGCAGCATCACGCAGTTTCCGGCAAATATCTGCCCCCAGATCGTCTTGCCCGTACGGTTGGACACCATGAGCGATATGAAGTCGCTGCCGGCCGTCGATGCCCCTCCCTTGAGCGCGAGCGCTATCGAGAAGCCGTAGAGAAAGCCCCCAAAGACCACATCGAGAAACTTTGACTCGAAGGAGACCAGCCCCGTCAGGACGTCTGGAGGAAGCACGCGCAGGAAGAAGGCCGCAAGAAAGACCTGTGCCATGGAGAAGAGCACGAAGCGCCTCGATATGTGCCTCCAGCAGAGTATCGCAACCGGAATGTTGAGCGTGATCATGCCCACGAAGGTGGGAAATGAGATGCCAAGAAGCGAGGTGATCCTATCGAGCAAGATGGCAAGGCCCGTGAACCCACTGGAGAGTAGGTCGGCGGGCCGTATGAAAACAATCAACGTGAAGGCCTGCAAGAAGGCGGAAACGATCACGGAGCAACCCGTGATGACGCGACGTACCCCAGCGTAACGACCAAGACCTAACGCCTTGTCAATGAGCTCGTCATCCATGCAGTGCCTCGCTCTCTTGGTCATGGCCACGTGTGTGCTGTATGATACCATGCCTTGTTTTCAGTGACATGCGGCAGGGACACATCAACTTTAAGTCGGCCTCGGACGCGAGCCTAGCCCCCAGGTGCGACCCGACCCGCAGACGCGGCTCAACTCTCGGGCGTAAGCTTTGCCTAGGCCCTTTCATCCCACAGCCTGAAGGCAGCGTCACCCATTTCGGCAAGCTGCTCGAGGGCACGACCCACCGCGTCGTCGGTACAGGGACCTATGTGGTGCACCGACACCTCGCGCACGGCGTCGTTAGCGTTCGCCACCGCGACGGAGTGCCCAGAGACCTTGAGCATCTGCAGGTCGTTGTCCGAGTCGCCGAAGGCGACTATCTGGTCGGCGTTAACGGCGAGCAGGATCTGCAGGACGCGGACCCCTGATGCCTTGCTCCAGCCGTGCGGAACGACATCGAACATGCGGCTACCAGGCGAGAGCAGGTCGAGCTTGGGACAGGCGGCACGAATGCGATCGGCCCACTGGTTGTTGTCAATGCCCTCAGAACCCTCCTCGAAGTGGAGACCCGCCGTGATGATGGGCCAGGTCGGGATGTCATCTGGATCCACGAGCTCGCTCGCGCGCCTGCCACCCCAGGTCGTCCCCATGAGACTCTCCATGTCGCGCGCGCACACGAAACCTCCCGCGTCGCCGCGTCCACTCACATAGACGCCCGGCAAATCGTGCACAATCTTGGCCATGAGCACCATCGAGTCGCGGTCTACCGCCGTCTGGTTGGTGAGCACGCCTCCCACGTAGATCTTCTTGCCATTGGAGAGGAGCGCCGTCTGCATGCAAGCCTCGTCACCGCGAAACGACTCGAGCACACTCGCATAGTCGCGACCAGACGCGGGACCAAAGTAAACCCCCTGGTCCACCAGGGCATGGATGGCCGAAAGCGCCCGGTCGCTCGCCTGCCTCCCCGGCGCGAGCAGGGTGTTATCCATATCGGTAAGAACGAGTTTGACCATGAGGGCCTCCAAGCACGTCGCTTCAATCCATCATCTGATGATAGGACATCGAGCGCCTACGGATGTCGGCACACCCCCCAACGGGCGACAGGGAAACAGGCGAGATGACTCGCGTCGCAGCCCGTACGTCGCGGTACACCGCACCTCGGCTAGGCTCTGCCGTGGCGTGCCCTGATCTCCTCGATGGAGAGGGATGCGGCGAGCTCGGCCAGCTGGCCGGGGGTAAGCTCGGCCATATGGCGCATCTCATCTGTAGAGTAGGGATCCTCGTCCAGAAAGGCCGCCTTGTACGCCGCATACTCACTGGCACTCGTGGCGCGGACATACGGAACCAGGATATTCACCACATCCCCACCTTGGCTCACCTGTAATTTACCCGTGCACGCCTGGTAGGTGAGGATGAACGCATAGAGCGCGTCGCAGAAGTTCCCTCCCGTCGCGCAATAGACGCTGCCGTCAGAGAGGTGGTCTCCCATATTGTCGAGGAAGTCTGTGGTCGCCACGGCAACCTTCCCCGTCAGCCCCATGTTCTTGAGCTGGCCGATCGCGCCCACAAGCGGCACTCCTCCTCCCCCAGAGACGATAAGTGCGTCCATAGAGGGCACGTCGCCCTCGAAGCGCTGCACCGCGCTCGCCGACTCCGAGGCCGAGACGCCCACGTATATGGGTTCGGAGAGCTCGATTCGATCTGCCTCGTGGGTGGCGTTCCACTGATCGCGGGCATTCCTATACCCCCGCCACCGCAGCTCGAAAGTCGCGTCCTTCTCGGTCCAGCCCTCAAGACAGATGTGGCGCCGACCGCCATCGATGAGGAGGCCAGCGAGGGTCTCACCGTTTCTCACCTCATCCTCGTGAACCGCTCCCACGTAGTAGGGGGAGTCGAGGGCTGCCTGATAGACCTGGGGCGAATCTTCCTGTGAAATCGCGCGGTAGAACTGGGTGAGGTATACAGAACTCTTGTTGCAGGCTTTGATGAGGTGAGGCATCTCGCTATCAGCTGAGTTACAGACCATCACGCCCGTGCAGCCTTCTGAGATCAGCGTGCTCACCGAGGCGATGACCTGCTTCGAGACGTGCTTGGTCTCCACGATGGCAAGGCTGCAGCCAAGGGCGTCGGCTGCCCTCTGAATGATGTTGATGGTGAGGGAGCCGAGTGCGTCTGTAGCGCTCCAGATCGACACGCCTATCCTCATCCTGCCATCCGAGAATGCGGCACCGCCACCGGAAGGCGCGATCGAACACGCGGGCAAGAGGGCTGAGGCACCAAGGCCCGCAGCCACGGCACCTGCCCTTCGGACGAACCCTCTTCTCGAAAGCACTTGCGCCATCCCCCCTCGTGGGCATGCGTCGCATGCCTCGCCGCCTACCTGCCTCGCCAAGCCCGCACGCCCTACCAGCCGTGCGCCTCATGCTCCTGCATGCTCCCATCATCTCATACCTCACGGCTTTCGTGCTCACCTAACTTCATGCTCACCTAACTTCGTATTCACCCAAGCAATTTCTCCTTCTGCGGACCTGTGGGGCACGGGTAGACCCAACCCACGTATGATAGGGACAGTGTCAGGGTCCACGTATCTTTACCATATCGGTGCCTTGTGCCATCTCTACACCGAGGAAAGGGGTCATGATGTCCGTCCATATCAGAAACTTCGGTATGACCGCAGATAGCAAGGAGGTTCATCTCTACACGCTCGAGAGCGTGAGCGGCATGCGCGTCTCCGTCACTGACCTTGGCGGCATGCTACAGGAGGTCTCGGTTCCAGATGGCAAGGGCGGCTTCATCGACGTGGCCCTGGGCTACGACGGGGCGAGTGGCTACCTGCGCTTTGGGGGATCCCTTGGGGCCATCATCGGACGCAACGCAAACCGCATCGCCGGCGCCAGCTTCGACCTTGGGGGCACAACCCACCGCCTAACCAATAACGACGGCGAGAACAACATCCACTCTGGCCCGCACGTGTGGCGAAAGCGCCTGTGGGACGTGGCCGAAGACCCCAAGGACGATCCCGATGGTGGGGCCAGCATCACGTTTGGGCTCGTGAGTCGCGACGGTGACCAGGGCTTTCCCGGTGCAGCAGACGTGAGGGCGACCTACACCCTGCACCCGGACTGGCGTCTGGAGCTCGCCCTTGAGGCGCAGGTCACCAAAACGACGATAGTCAACCTGACGAGTCACGCCTACTGGAACCTCAACGGCCATGCCTCGGGATCGGTGCTGCGCCACAGCTTTAGCCTGGACGCCGATGCCTACACGCCCGTGGGTAAGGGCCTCATCCCCACCGGAGAGATCGCACCCGTGGAAGGCACGCCCTACGACCTGCGCGAGAGCACGAACTTCGAGAATCGCCGGTATGCGCTTCCCGATGGCCTTGACACCAACTTCGTGCTCAAGAACGACGAGCGCCTCGAGAAGGTCGCAACGCTCGTGGGAGATGAGACGGGCATATCCATGGACCTCTACACGGATGCGCCGGGATTGCAGGTCTACACGGGATGTGGCCTCAAGGCCCGAGGCAAGGGTGGGGCACACTACAAGGCTTTCGACGGCGTGGCGCTCGAGCCACAGTTCTTCCCCGATGCCATACACCACAAGAACTTCCCGCAGCCCATCTATGCGCCGGGCCACCCCTTCGTGTCGAGGATGGTGTTCGCGTTCGGGCTGCGGTAGGAGCGCGAGGGTCGGGGCCTGGGGGCGGCGGGTCCGGGCGCGGGGCGGCAGGTCCGGGCGTGCTCAGTGCTTAGTGCCCCGCAATCTGGCGGGGGGACTTCGAGGGACGTTTGCCCAGTTGGCGAGAAAAACAAACCCCCGCCAATCTGGCGGGGGGTCCGGGACGAGCATAGAGTCCGAAGCAAAAAGTTCGAAAGCATGGGAGCAGGTGCTTTCGACCACAGAGATGGGGCGTCTCGTCCTTGAGTGCAGGGTCCCCGTACCCACCCTCGCCTGTCAATCAGTGCCGTGGTAGTGACGATGCACGATCACGATACGTTCGTGCACGATTTGGACCTACGCGATCCTTGGGGGAGTCGAACCCCAGGCCGTCCATAACCTTGCCGTATAGGCACATTCTCTGCCTTGGAGATGACACTCGCCTCGATCAGGCTACCAACTCTCCCGCTCTCAAGGATTTGCCCCGCCCTGCGATGTTCCTGCAGGTCATCATGCTCAAAGGACAAGCTCTGTCTGCCAGTTCGCCTCCTGCAGACTGTTGTCAAGCAGGCGCAACTCCTTGGCCAGGGCATCAGTCCTCTCTCGCAGGGCAGAGACGTCCACCGTGCGCATAAGCTTGATCTCCCTGTGCGTATAGCGGGTGACCGACGCGCTGGCCTTGCTAATGAGCTGCTCAAGCGTGTTGATTCTCAAGATGAGGCAATCCTTCCGCGCGATAGTCTCGGTAAGTGTCCTGCCGTTCACCTTCGTCACATTGTTCGTCGCGTTGATCGCGGCGATGAGCAGCTCAAGGCGACTCACAGCGGCCTCAAGCTCGTCGAGCAGTCGAGCGGGTTCCTCCGCAGGCCTCTCGCCCTCCTGCACGAAGCAATTGTCGGCGAGACGCTCCCCTATCTGGCTGATCTTCTTGTTCAGGTCTGCACGCTCCTGCAGGGCCTCCGCAAGCTTCATGGTAGCTTCCTCACTGTCGCCTCCATACGACGAAGTTTGTTTCGATTCTCCGTATGCTACATGTAGTTTTTTGCCATGACCTCTGGCACACCTTGTTCACAACTCTTTCGCAACGTACGCCCCTGCTTCTATCTTCCGCTGCAGGCGATGTCTCGAGATGTGAGTGAATCACTCACTTCGGGGGAGCGATGTGAGTGATTCACTCACATCGAGCTTTCTTTCAACATAGCTCTGACCTGCTATTATATGTTTCTGCATAGTTCCCAAACCTCGGTTTTATCGGAAAAATCACTCACTTCGCGCGTGCACTCACTTCGCGAGAGCACTCACTTCACGCGAGCACTCACTTCGCGAGAGCTGAAGAGAGTGAAGAGCGGAGTAAACGCGCGACCCGCACGAGAGAAAGCCGCGTCGTACCGACGCCTACACTGTTATACCCCACACCGATAACGCGGGATAGAAAACGCGTAGTTCCCAGGGAAGAATCCGCCCCCTATACTCTTTTCAGCGCATGCGACACATAAGATAGCAAGAGAATGGGAGATGTGATATGGCTACGCTACATGCCCCTTTCAGGTATGACTACGTGGGAAGCTTCCTGCGACCAGAAGCACTCAAGAAGGCTCGTGCCGACTTCGAGGCGGGCGCCATCTCGGCAACGGAGCTCGCAACGGTCGAGAACGACGCTATCGAAGACCTTGTCGCCAAGCAGAAGGCGGCGGGCTACCATGTCATCACTGACGGAGAGTTTCGCCGGAGCTACTGGCATCTTGACTTCATGTGGGGACTCGATGGTATCGAGCACATAGAGCTCGACCACGGCTATCAGTTTCACAGCGAGGAGACGACGCACGGCTCCGCGCGCGTAACGGGCAGGATAACGGGCAAAAACCATCCGTTTGTACAGCACTATGCGTTTGTGAAGCAGTTCGAGGAGGAAGGTGTCATCGCCAAGCAGACCATACCCTCCCCCGCCCAGACGCTGGCCGAGCTGTTCCGTGAGGACAACGGAATCGAGACCACGCGGGTGTACCCAAAGCTCGACGAGCTTATCACGGACATCGCCACAGCGTATCGCCAGGTTATCAGCGACCTCTATGCTGCGGGGTGTCGTACCATACAGCTGGATGACTGCACCTGGGGCATGATCGCGGATAGCTCGTTCTGGAAGGCAATGGCTGGCTCGGGCTTCACCCTTGAGGACGAAGCGGAAAAATACCTGCGCATCAACAACCTCGCCATCGAGGGCAAGCCAGATGACCTGGTCATCAACACCCACATCTGCCGCGGAAACTACCACTCTGACTACGCGTGTACGGGTCCCTACGACGCCGTAGCGCCCTACGTGTTTGCCCAGGAGAATGTCGATGCGCTCTACCTCGAGTACGACGACGAGCGCTCAGGCGGATTTGAGCCTTTGGCCCAGGTGTCGCCGGGCAAGAAGGTCGTGCTTGGGCTTATCACCACCAAAAGCCCCACCCTTGAGGACAAAGGCAGCGTGATCCGCCGCATCCGCGAGGCGGAGCAGTACGTTCCCCTCGATCGGCTCTACCTGAGCCCACAGTGTGGGTTTGCCTCTTGTGAGATAGGCAACAAGCTCACCGAAGACGAGCAGTGGGCCAAGCTTGCACTCGTCAAGGAGATTGCCGAGGAGGTCTGGGGCTGCTAGCCTTAGCACGCGCTAAGAGATGACTGTAAGAGCTTTGGTAGTGTGACACGAGGCGAGAGACGAGCCTCTCCCTCTCAGGAGGCGGCTGCGCAGACGCGCAGGACTCGGCAGCATCGTTGGCACAGGCGATGTCGCGCCTGAGAGGGAGAGGCTCGCCCTTGGAAGTGGTTTTCGAGAGTCACCTGGTCCGTGTCGCCTTGTCTACCTATTGAGCCTGAGATTCACGTTGCCCCTCGGAGATCCCGAGGGGCCTTTCATGAACGTCTGCGAACGTCGAATGTCACGCCACGCTCTATGCTGCACATGGTGGCATTGCACGTCGTGCGTCGCTGCCAAGGGCATGGGGAGCCGCAAGGACCCTTTGGGAATACGCACACTCGCAACTCGGGGGCAGCAGTGGCCCTGCGACTTTCTCGCAAAGTCCGCTTGGAAATCAGCTTTGCCTAGCACTCCTCGGCATGTATGACCTGCGTCTCGAACTCCATAGCCGGCATGCACTCCGACAGGTCAGCCTGAATTCTCCCGAGCGCATCCAGGCGCATCTCGACGGAGGTGTTTGCGTTCCCCTGTATGATGAAGACTGCATTTTGTGTCTCATCAGCAAACTTGTAGTTCTCTCCGTCACGAACGTCCAGCCATGCCATGATTCCCTCTGTGTCACGGTAGACGTAATCCGTCTTGGCAACATGCTTTGCCTTGGACAGAATTGGAAGGAAGGTCCCCTCTTCCTTGTTGACGGTGAACTCTATCTGTCCGTGAACCTTATCGAGATCGTGCCCGCCGATCGCCAGCAGCGAGCGCAGTGACTCGACGTTGTAGATGTCGATAACGCTGTTGATGCGCGGTAGGGAGCCGCGATGCTGGACGTTTCGGATAAGCGCCGGAACAGTGGGAGGATTTCTCTTCACACTGCGCCCCACGCGCTGCAGCAGGTTCTTGTAGCCCTGGATAACGGGATGGCTCGATACCTCGTCGACATCGCACCTCAGCGCCCAGTCCTCCATCTCCCTCTGTTTCTTCAAAAATGAGTCAGATAACGTTGCCTGTGGATCTACGTTGCGCGCAATCCCAACCACAACGTGCTGTATCCCAAGCGCCGCCATGCTCTTGTCGATATGGAATCTCATGGGAAACGTACCTCCATGACTGTGGGCCGAGCCCTCACGTTACGTTTGGGGAACGGCCGTCTGACCGCGCACCCACCTACCTTGGGCATCATAGCATCCTTGCTGGGCTCGGGGGGTGTTCGAGCGGACCGCATGTGCTGGAGGTGGATTGAGCTTAGGGTGGCAGAGCGCAGGAAACGGTACGGGTGACATCTGACGCCGCGATCGAGGGACGCCTCGAGTCGGGGCCGACCCACCGCTCCGCCTCGACGAACCAGAGGCGCTCGCGCGCCACGAAGCCGCAGCGTACAACCTCGGCGCATGAGGAGCAGGCGGCGCGACGGACGATCTTTCCTATGGCCTCCTGCCCCCAATTCAGGGTATACTGTTATTGACGTCGAGCTCCACCCGGGTTGGCTAGTGCCGGGGCAGAGAATCGGCGTCTTTGCTATTTGACGCGTTCCATATACCTATGGTGCAGGACGATCAGCCCCCTGGCATCGCGAAGCCTCAAAACGAAGTCAACCAACGCCTTCTCGTCATCCTTCCCAAGCGTCTCCAGCGACAGATCAACGATGACCCTCTGGGACTGGCTCAAGCCTGACCCGATGCGCTTCTTTGCCTTGGCAAGGCTGCTTGTCTCGATGCGCTTCACTTCCCATAACTTCCCATCGATTGTCAGGTCAGGATTCTTTGATCCTGGCGCGCTCGACTCTCGATTGAATCTTACCGGATCACCGCCTGATGACAGCCAAACTGCAGCCTGGATCTCCTTCGCCTCCGGCTTGGCACGATACTCGGCGCTCACGCGGCCGTCGGAGATAGATGCCAGATAAGCGTTTACGGTCTCGTCGTAGCCCCTGCGGCTTTTCCCTGTGACCTTGTAGCTCCCCCATACCCTCTTGAAGTCGGACTCGATACCATCACACTCAGACCTGACGGCATCGGCCAATACCCTGCGCACATCGTCTTCCGTGGTATGCCAGATCACCAGCTTCGTCCTCCTACGGTTTACCTGATCGCGCTCGCGCGCCCAGGTCGTCCACGGCGGCGCCATCCGGCGGCGGCAGTCGGGATGTGGCGGCGGCAAGGTTACCACCCCGCGCCATCGATTGAAAAGACCCGGCCGACGAGCACGGAGCAGGCCTCGTGGGACCTCTCGTCGCCCACCAGCACCACACGGTACTTCCCGAAGCCCTCACGCGCAAGCTCGGCGAGCTCCTCTTGGAGTCGGTTGCGCCCGTACTTGACCTTCTGGGTGACACCCATCTCCTCGAGCTTGGCAGCTTCGGTCACCTTGGCCTCCTGCCACTTCCACCGCTTTGCACGCTTCCGGTTGATGGCCTCGTCCACGTTGGCGTCAGAATGCCTGAGGTGCTTGCCCCGGTCGGCCTGCTGTGCCTGCGCAGCGTCCTGCTGCCGTCCACCCCTGTCCTGCTGCTGTCCCGACTGTTCTGCCATCTATTACGCCCCTGTCCTCCAACCATCGCGGCTCGCCGGCTCAGCCTTCGCTATGGTGCCTTCAGCACTGTCACGTCTCGGACGCGCGGGTGGGGCCTCCCTCCCGGGCGACCCCTACCCGCAAAGCTCTGTGATGCGCTCGGTCGCCTCCTCCGTGGGGTGGCCACGGCAGCGCAGGAGCTCATCGTCACCGTCGTCCGCGATGATTGTGGGCAGGCAGACTACGTGCTGGTCCCTGGCCGCGCACGGGCGCAGGTCCACGTCGGCGAGGGCGAGCGCTCCACGCCCTCGCCGACGTGGACGCGGCACGACGCCCGCCCTGGGCTCCCCACGTTCGCCGAAGGTGCAGCCGTCATCGGCGTCCACCCAACGGCCCAGCTCCGTGCATCAGAGACGCTCGCGCGCTATAAAGCCGTAGCCCACGACCCTGGCGTACGAGGAGCAGGCGGCGCGACGGACGACCTTTCTCATGCATCCTCCCCGCGTAATCGGGTATACTCAGGGCGAAGGGGTACACCCACCCAGCTAATTGGGAGGGCAAGGCCCCTTTCTCATTAGCGTCTGAGGAAGAGCGAGCTGGCACCGTCCCTGAAGATGTAAATAACGTTTGCGGCGTACCTCCTCATCCTGCGCCTAATCTCATCGACAATCTCCGACTCGCTCCGCATGCCACCGTACGAGGTCATGACCACCCTCGTCTCATTGGGGGCGTCAAGCCCGAGCCTCACCCACTTGTGGTAGGCGTTCCTCATGTTGTCCTCAATGGCATGCTTGCCGTCGCCGACGTTCTTCATCTCCCAGAGCTGCCCGGACTCACCGAGCCTCAGGTCGATGTTAGCGGGCTTCTCAAGGTCCTCGTCCAGCACTTCGACTTGATAGCCGAGTGATTCCAGATGGCTGACGCATGTTTGCTCGTTTCCCGTAAGCCTTTCCTTCGGCTTCCCATACCTGACGGAGCCCCTGCCCGGAACCGGGTGCAGCGGATTCACTGCCCCATCGCCTCCGGCTCTCCTTCAGTCCACCTGATCGCGCACCCACGCGCCCCAGTCGTCCACGGCGGGTACTATCTGACAGCAGGACCTCGGGTGTAGCGGCAGCAGCGTCGCCCCCACCCTCGCGCCATCGATGGGAAAGGCCTTGCCGACGAGCGCCGAGCAGACCTCGCAGGCCCTCTCGTCACCGGCAGGCTCGACTCTGCGCCCGTCGAGGCCTTCGCGATCCCAGAGCTTGCACGCTCGCCGTTCAGCCACACCCCGGATGAGGCGTGCTGAAGTTGGATGGCGCAACCCCCGGCAAAAGGCCGAGGCTTGGACGTACCGCCATCTTCTCGCGGTGGTCGTCTCGACAGCGTCAAGAGTATCACTCCTGACGATGTTTCCCCTCTGCCACAGGGGCGCGGTACTCGTCTTCGAGGGTCACCCCCGCTCGCGCGGGAGGGCGTACGTAACGTAACCATGGACCGGGCGGCTGTTGGGTCAGCGCAGGCCCGAGAAGTCCCAGACCTCGCGCGCGGAGTCGTCGCGCCCAAAGTAGACGAGGGGCTTGTAGACGCGCTCCAGCACCTCGACGTCATCCCCGCCCCAGATCACGCGTATGAGCTCGTCGGGCACGTCGAAGATGTTGAGCCTCCCCTTGACGGGAAATGGCTCGACGTACCTCAGGCCGTCAAGGCGCCAGGCGTAGCACGGCTTGTCGGGCATCCCGTCCAGACAGGCGTCATCGAGGTCATCCTTGGTGAGTGGGGCTATCGACTCGAGGGAGACGACGCAGAGGGCGTGACCCGGTATCCCTCCGGGCTCCTTTCGGGCGGACGAGCAGATCAGCAGGTCCCCGCGATGGGAGGTCCTCCAGGTTCGGCACTCGACGGTCTTGGCGCCGTGCAGGATCGCCGTGGCCCACCACGGCCTGACGCTCAATGCTTTCAATCTCTCTCCCCAGTCCCCATCTCATACGAGTAAGCTTTCGTATATCACATGGAAGGTGACCATGGCAAGCATAGGTTCTTTGGCCCTGCCAGGATACATGGAGCTTTTTCAGGCAGACGATTACTTGATTGAGGGCATGGCGGCGCGACCCGACACCCGCTCCTGGAAGGTGCGGTGTCGGTTCCTCGTGAAGACAACACCCCATGAGAAATGGATCAGCTCAACCTGACGCATGAGCTGATGCTACGAGAGGGATAGGTGTTGGATAGATGGACGTCGAGTGTCATCCCCGTGCGCGAGAAGCGGCGCCTCACCCTTGCGGCGGAGCTCGTCGAGGCGCCTCTGTAGCTGGTCGCGCTCGTACTCGGCCCTCTGCGTCGCGTTCATCTCCGCGAGCTTGGCCGCCTCGGCGACCTTGGCCTCATGCTGCTCCTGCCACTTGGCGAACTTCTTCGAGATGATCGCGTCCACGTCGGCGTCGGTGTACCTCGCCTGCTGCTGGTTCGCGCCCTGCTGGGTCGCGCCCTGCTGCGCCCCCGCCTGAGCCTGCCGCTGGGCGCCGTCCCCGCTTGCCTGGGCCTGCTGGCCCTCCCGTCCTGTTATCAGTCTCACTCCCTGTCCCCGCATGCCACGGCCCTGCGGCTCGGCCTTCGTCACGGTGCCTTTATCGTCGTCACGTCTCGGACGCGCGGGTGGGGCCTCCCTCCCGGGCGACCCCTACCCGCAAAGCCCCACGATGCGCTCGATCGCCTCCTCCGTGGGGTGGCCACGGCAGCGCAGGAGCTCGTCGCCTCCGTCGTCCACCGTGACGGTCGGCAGGTAGTCTACGTGCCGGTCCCTGGCCGCGCACGGGCGCAGGTCCACGTCCGCGAGGGCGGGCTCGACGCCCTCCTCGCGCAGGCGCGGCACGACGCGCTCGATTGTCCCCCTGCAGGGCGCGCACCACGTGGCGTGCTAGATGGTGACGGTGGGCATGGCTACCACTCCTCCCCGGGGATCCCGGGCTTGTGTTGGCCGACCTCGACGTTGCATGGCACGACGCCCGCCCCGGGCTCCCCGCGCTCGCCGAAGGCGCGGCCGTCGTCGGCGTCCACCCAACGGCCCAGCTCCGTGCACCACAGCCGGGCGCGAGCCACGAAGCCGCAGCCGGCGACCCTGGCGCACGACGAGCAGGCGGGGCAGCGGACGACCCTTCTCATGCATCCTCCCCGCACAATCGGGTACACTTCTTAAGAAGCGAGGTACGCCCATCCAGTTGCTTGGAAGGAAACGGCCTCGCATTCTTCATCTTCTGAGGAAGGTTGACTTGCTCCCGTCCCTGAACACATAAATGACCTCCGTCGCATAGTCCTTCATACGGCTCCTTATCGCCTCGACGAGGTCTGCCTCATCTCGTGTCGCGCCATACGAAGTGATCACCACCCTCGTCTCGGCGTCTGCGTCCAGACCAAGCTTCACCCACTTGTAATAGGCGTCTCGCATTCTGTCGTTCACGGAATGCTTGCCGTCGCCGACGTTCTTCATCTCCCAGAGCTGCCCGTCATCGCCGAGCCGGAGGTCTATGTTCGCAGGAGCGGAATCGTCCTCGTCAATGGCCTCGACCTCATATCCGAGCTCCACGAGGTCGTCGATTCCGTGCCTCTCGTGTGGCATAAGCTTACCGGATGGTTTCCCATACCTGACGGAGCCCCTGCCCGGAACTGGGTGCAGCGGGTTCTCCGCCTCATCGCCATCGACCCTCCTGGCCGCGACCTCCGCTTGCCTGCGGTCCACCTGGTCTCGCACCCACGCGTCCCAGTCGTCCACGGCGGGCGCTATCTGGCAGCGGCACCTCGGGTGTATCGGCGGCAGCGTCGCGCCCACCCTCGCGCCGTCGATCGGGAAGGCCTTGCCGACGAGCGCCGAGCAGACCTCGCAGGTCCTCTCGTCGCCCACGGGCTCCACGCGGTACTCCTCGAAGCCCTCGCGCGCGAGCTCCGCGAGCTGGGCCTGCCTGGAGACGTAGGTGCCCTCGGTCACGACCAGGCGCATGACGTCGCGCTCCGAGACGCCCACGAACCTCCTCGACAGCTCGTCGCACAGGCGCCGCCAGGACTCGCCGCGCGCGAGCGCCCTGGCCATGTCGTCCTGGACCCAGGCGGCGACCCTCTCTGAGTCTCCCCATATGGCCTCGCTGTAGCTCTTCCCCGAGGCCCACCTGGTGCCGACGAAGCGGCGGATCGTGTCGTCGTCGAGCGCGTGGAAGCCCCTGCCGTACCCCATCATCTCCGTGACGGCGTTGGCGCCGCGCACGGGGCAGTCGAGAACGCCACGGCAAGGGCGCAGGAGTAGATTGCAGATGACCTCTTTGAGAGAGATCAAATCTTGATTCTCGATTGGCGCGGTAGCGAACATGTCGCCTAAAGATAGAAAAAAGGGCGTACCTGCCCCTCAACCCGAACCTAATGCTCGGGCGGACAGCGCTGCGCCCTCGATCACAGTATACCCAAGCTCCATGAGAAATAGGGGGTAAAATGCCCCACTTCAAGGACGCCGCAAGCTCAGCGGACATCGCCGATGACGGTAGCATCGTCGCGGGCTACGCGACGATGCTCGACCGCGAGCCGGACAGCTACGGGGACATGATCGCACCCGGCATGGGATAACGTCCCCGCACGATCCTAGTGGATCGCGGGGATAACTGCCTTTCAGGTCCTAATGCTCCACGTACTTGCTCGTGTCCAGCATCACCTCTAGCGTATCGCGACGGAACAATAGGGTGGTTGAAATGTGGCTTCCCTGGATAGTTTCCCCATTCCCGCCGTATTTAGAAGAGTCGTCAATGGCGGCCTCGACGGCGTCGCCCGAGACGCTCGGGTCGAGGACCTCCGCCGAGATTCGGTAGAAAGTTGTGACCTGATCCGTAGGGCCAGACGCATATACCCTGAAGTCCGTGTTCTCGGGGGAATATTCGTTCTGCTTTCCGTAGTTGACGATGAGGACGCTAACGTCACCGCAGACGGCAGTCATCCCAAGCGATTCGTTGTACGCGCCCAAACGGAACTCGGTCCGGTAGTGGGGCCCGTTCCTGTCGTGCGGAGTGAATCTTTCGCCTGGCACTATCTTGGTCTCAGCGATCGTGTTGTACTCGTCCACAAACTTCAGTAGATAGTCGGTCGAGTCCTCCTCGACCCCTCTGCCAGGGCTGCTCACTCCGGCTGGCGATGGATTGCACCCGGCGCTACCGAAGATACCAAGGACAAGGAGGACGGCAAACGCGACGAAGACAACCCTGAGCCTGCCACCTCTTCTTTCTGGCTCACTTATCCCAGCTATGACAGTCATCTACTCCATCTCCCTCGAACTTTGAAACCAAACGACCGGGATTATCCCCGCACTCCGGAGCAACTTGCAATACGAAAACGCTATTATTTTGACTTCAAGATGACGGATCCGAACAACAAAAGGGCCAATGTAAGGACGACTTTGATTCAGGGTTCTGATGATGACAAGAAGCGCATCACGTCTGTGTACGTGATAAGGAAAGGTCATGGAGAAGATGACGAAGTATGACATGTTCCAGCGCGTCACCCTGACCGATGGCTCCACGGCCAACATCATCGAGGTGTTCGATGATGGTGAGGCCTATGAGGTGGACGTTTGGCACCTCGACGAGTACAACCCCTATGAACAGCGAATCATCGGTGCCGAAGACATAAAGGGGCCTGCCGCATAGCGTCTAACCCTATTGACAGGAAAAGATGAGCAGACGTGCGATTACCAGTCAGAACGGCACTGCTCCAAAACATAGTTTGCGTCGCGTCGTACGCGAGGCGTGTGCGATTACCAGTCAGAACGGCACTGCTCCAAAACATAGTTTGCGTTGCGTCGTACGCGAGGCGTGTGCGATTACCAGTCAGAACGGCACTGCTCCAAAACATGACGAACTCGCTCTCGTCGGTATGGTTTGTGCGATTACCAGTCAGAACGGCACTGCTCCAAAACAGCCATATCCTAACCCCCTCGGCTCTGCGGTGCGATTACCAGTCAGAACGGCACTGCTCCAAAACGCACCACTAGTAAAACGTTTCATAAATAATGAGTCTCATGACCCTTCCCGTGGGATAACGGGACGAACGCGGAGGGGAGGGGAGGGGGTGCCCCATGGCTGCGACCACCACATGCCTCCTAAATTCCCGGAGAGTTATGACATGGTCGGCAGCTTGTAGCCCAGCCTGTCG
>ERZ773042.989-NODE-989-length-17530-cov-4.894192_pt1 | contig 17530 bp, 17 predicted proteins | sample MGYA00511664_ERZ773042 | MGnify/ENA primary metagenome ERZ773042 (study PRJEB29015, sample SAMEA2737984) | human oral metagenome | biome: human oral; feature: human-associated habitat; material: dental | place: China | collected 2036 ... | reverse complement strand
TAATCTAGAACTAGCAATACAAATATCTAATTCTTGATAATCTTCTACTGTAGCGATTCTCTCAGTAAAATCCCGTTCTTCTAGACGAACCGGTAAACGAGCAACTTTCGTAATGCCGTCTTGAAAAAGGAGAATAAACTGTCGATTAATGATAATCTGTGCTCTCTCTTCGTTGACTAAGATATCACCAAATAGCTTCCTATCAATTCCTAGCTTGTTTAAAACAGTTCCTAATATTTTTGCATGTGTTAACCGCTCAAACTTATTAGGATAGACAATTTCTTGCAAGGATAGCTCAAAATCAGAGAAATCCGGCTCAAAATAATCAGGATACAGGAGAACCCGTACATATTCAGTTTCAAGAAACTGCCGACTGCTCATGTAGGAGATGCCGTTGGTTGATGCTAGAACCTTTAAAATCTTTTCTTGATGGGGATTTACAAAGTGTGTTAAAAAAGGAGAATAGGAATCTTCTACCTTTTTTATCCATTCTACTCCCTTATCAATAAAAGACGAATCATTCTTAGAAAAGTGTTGATAAATCATCTTGTTCATAGAAAGATCACTAAAAATCGAATCAACTGCTCCCCTAGAAAGTGAACTAGTAATACCGCAATCCAGACAGACAAATCAAGACCTGCAATCTGGAGGGGTAAACGTTGCAAGGGAGCTACTATCGGTTTCACTAAACTAATAATCAAGCGTCCAAGACGTGATTCATAAGCATTGGGAAACCAAGACATCAGAGCAAACACGATTAAAATCAGTGAATAGATATCCACTGCATTTTGAACAAAACGAATGAGAAAGATCATTATCTCACTCTCGTACGTTTCATATCAAAGCCAAATTCACCATTTTGTGATTCATCTGGAATTTTGATGTCTTCAATATTGACGACAACATCAACTGGTGTCAGCAGGTACATAGTAGATGCTACCTTTTTCATGTTACCAGCTAAAACGTGACGCGCCCCATCCAGATAGTCCAAACAACGACGAGCTTGAACTTCTGTCATATATTGGAAGTCAATCAAGATACTTTCATTTCCAGCCAATAAATCCACAATCTCTGTTGCATCCTCATATTTTCTAGGATTTTTGTTATAAAGCCCATCAATATCTGACAAAATAATTAATAAATCAGCATCAATCAATCCTGAAACGAGTGCAGACATAGTATCATTATCGCCAACCTTTATTTTTAGAGCATTTGATACAATTGCATCATTTTCATTTATAATTGGAATAATTTTTCTTTTCAAAAAGGCATTACAGACGTTTCTCATGTTCAAATATCTTTTTCTATTTGAAAATTCCTCTTTTGTCAATAAAAGTTGCCCAATTATTTTATTGTGCTCTTTAAAAAGTGTCTGATAAATCTGCATAAGCGAAACTTGTCCAACAGCTGATAACATCTGTTTTTCAGCCAAAGTTTTAGGTTTTTCATTTATGTTAAGAAGCCCCATTCCAGCACCAACCGCTCCGGAACTCACAAGAATCACATCATACCCCTTATTCTGTAAATTACTTAATTCCAGTACAATTTTTCTTATTTTTTCAATATCCAAATGTCCGTTTTCATTTGTAAGTGTTGATGTTCCTACTTTTACAACAATTCTTTGGACATTTCCTAATATTTCTTCTCTATTATTAATAGTTTTCATCTCTTTTATTTCCCTTTTCTCTAATAATTTGTAGAATTTTTTTATTACTAAACTTCAATAAAAAGATGAAGCGATATTTTTAGCAATAATTTCCAACTCTAAAAGTAAATAATGTTTTAAGAATTTATTTATGGTATAATTGATTTGGAGGATGCTATGAGAATTAATTTAAAAAAAGAATTAAAAGGTGATATTTTAGATATTGGTGGTGGAGGAGAAGGAATAATAGGACGTCTATATACCAATCAGGTTATTTCAATAGACAATAGAAAAGAAGAGCTTGATGAAGCTCCTGATTTTTGTAATAAAATTTTGATGGATGCTACCAATTTAAATTTTAAAGAAAATTCATTTGATGTTGTAACATTTTTTTATTCATTGATGTATATGAATGAAGAAACTAAGAAAAAAGCTATATTTGAATCCTTCCGTGTATTAAAAACAGGCGGTATTTTATGTATATGGGATACAGAGATAGAAAATACTTATCCTAAACCATTTTTAGTTGAATTGGATATTCGTTTTGAAAATAATGAAGTTCATACAACTTATGGAGTAATAAGAAATGAAATACAAACGATTGATATGATAAAAAATCATGCAAAAGAATGTGGATTTAAACTAATTTTATCTGAATTTGAAGAAAGTATATTTTATTTAAAGTATTGTAAATAATAAATTATGTAGAACAATTTATAATAAAAATATTTTTAAAAAATCATATTGACAAAATAGATTTTTCTTGCTATCATTTAGTTGTAAGTTAATTATGATAACTTAAATGAAATAAAATCTATGAGAGAAAGAGTATCTAGGGTTCCGAATTTATTTGCTGGTCCGAGCGATACGAATACTTTTTAGTATTACACCTAAGGGAGAAAAGCCCAGGAGGTAGGTTTCGCTTGAAGCCTACTTGCTGGGCTTATTTATTTCTTATGTTTAATTTTAGGAGGTATTTTATGGAAAAAATTTACACTGGAAAGACAAAAGATATTTACAAGAGCGAAGATGGGAATTACATTTTAAAGTTTAAGGATGACGTTACAGGAGAAAATGGAGTTTTTGATCCGGGTGCTAACACTGTTGGTTTATCAATTGAAGGTGTAGGACATGAAGGTTTAAAGATTACTAAATTTTTCTTCGAAATTTTAAAGAAAAAGGGAATTAGAACTCATTATATAGATTGCGATTTAAACGAGAATACTATGACAGTAAAACCTTGCGAAGTTTTTGGTAAAGGTATAGAAGTAATTTGTAGATTTAAAGCTGTAGGTAGTTTTATAAGAAGATATGGTTTATATGCAAAACCTAATGATGATTTAGATACTTATGTTGAAATTACATTAAAAGATGATGAAAGATGTGATCCTTTAATTACTAAGGATGCACTTGTTATGTTAAATATATTAACTGAAAAGGAATATGAAGACTTAGTAGCACTTACTAAAGAAATTTGTACTATTATTAGAGATGTTTTAAAAGAAAAGGGACTTACTTTATACGATATTAAGTTGGAATTTGGTAAAGTTGATGGAGAAGTTGTATTAATTGACGAAATATCTGGTGGCAATATGAGAGTGTACAATGGAGATAAAATTGTTGCACCAACTGATTTATATTCTTTTTTGCTTAAATAATCATAGCCGGAGAATATTCCGGCTTTTTATATTGTGAAACTACAAGGCTTTTAGATGCCAACCAGGTGATAAGAATTGAGAAAGGGATTAATATTTAAAATAATTTGGAGGTAATTATGAAAGTGGCAGTTATTATGGGCAGTATTTCTGATAAAGATATTGCTAAAAAAACTTGTAATATTTTAAAAAAATTTGGGATAGAATATGATGCAAGAGTTATCTCTGCTCATCGTTCTTTAGAATTTGCAATAGATTTCGTTAATAAAATGGAAGAAAATAAGATTGAATTAATTATAGCATTTGCAGGTAAAGCAGCTCACCTAGCGGGTGTTTTAGCTGGAATTTCAACGGCACCTGTTATAGGTGTTCCAGTTAAAGCTTCAACACTCGATGGATTAGACGCTCTACTTTCAACTGTTCAAATGCCTAAAGGAGTGCCTGTTGCAACTGTAGCAATAGATGGAGCTGAAAACGCCGGTATTTTAGCAACACAAATTTTATCATTAAAATATGATGAGTTAAAAGTTAAACTTAAAGAATATAAGCTTGAGATGAAAGAACAAGTAAAAAAAATGGATAATGATTTAGATATATAAATGGAGGATATTTTAATGGCATTAACATATAAATCTGCAGGAGTAAATAAACATGAAGGATATAATGAAGTAAATTTAATAAAAAAATTTATTAAAAACACATATACAAAAGGGGTTCTTTCTGATTTAGGCGGTTTTTCAGGACTTTTTGAACTTGGAAAAGAATTTAAAAATCCTGTTTTGGTTTCCGGAACTGATGGGGTTGGAACAAAAGTAAAATTAGCTCAAATGATGGATGTTCATAATACAGTTGGAATAGATTGTGTTGCAATGTGTGTTAATGATATTTTATGTCAAGGTGCTAAACCTTTATTCTTCTTAGATTATATTGCTACCGGAAAACTTGTTGCAGAAAAAATGGCAAGTATTGTTGAAGGTGTTGCAGAAGGATGTATTCAATCAGGAAGTGCTTTAATTGGCGGAGAAACTGCTGAGATGCCAGGAATATATAAAGAAGAAGATTATGATATTGCAGGTTTCTGTGTAGGTGTTGTCGAAAAAGATAAAATAATTGATGGTAAGAAAAATGTAAAAAAAGGAAATGTTATTTTAGCATTACCATCTTCAGGGGTTCATAGTAACGGTTTTTCTTTAGTCAGAAAGATAATTTTTGATTATAAAAACTTTTCATTAAACGATATGATAGAAACAGGAAAAACTTTAGGGGAAGAACTTTTGACTCCAACTAAAATTTATGCGAAATCAATAGTTAATTTGTTAGAAAAATTTAAGGTAAATGGTCTTTGTCATATAACAGGTGGAGGAATTTATGAAAATGTACCAAGAGTTTTAGGTGATGATGTTGATGCTAAAATTATAGAAAAAAATATTCCTCAAAAAGAAATTTTTTCACTTCTTCAAAGATGGGGAGAAATTTCAAAAGAAGAAATGTATGGAACTTTTAATATGGGGATAGGTATGTTAATCTTTGTAGAAAGAGAAGATGTTGAAGGAATAAAAGACTTATTTAAAGAAATGAATGAGGAAATTTACGAAGTTGGAGAAGTTGTAGAAGGAAATTCTAAAGTAATTTTATGTTAGTAAATTTTGGAGGAATTATGGATAAGAGAATTTTTGTTAAGAAGAGGGATGGATATAATAAGGAAGCTTTAGATCTTAAATACAATTTAAATATTGAATATAATTTAGGAATAAAAGATTTAGAGCTTTATATTATATATGACATTTACAATATCAATGAAAAAACTTATGAATTAGCTAAAAATTCAGTTTTTTCAGAAGTAATGATTGATGAAGTAGTTGAAGACATAATACTACAAGATGGAAGATATTTTGCTTATGAAACATTACCTGCTCAATATGATCAAAGAGCTGATAGTGCAGTTCAATGTGTATCTCTTTTAGATAATAATTCAAAAATTACTGTAAGAAGCGGAAAACTTATAATTTTTGATAGAGTTTTAAATCAAGATGAAATGGATAAAGTAAAAAAATATTTGGTTAATCCTATTGAATCAAGAGTTAAAGATTTGAGTATTTTGAGTTTTTCAATGAGTTCAGAAATGAAAAAAATGAAAGACTTAAAAGGCTTTTCTTCTTTTTCAAAAGATGAATTAATTGATTTAAAAAATGAAATGTCTCTAGCTATGAATATTGAAGATTTAATTTTCATTCAAGATTATTTCAAAAATGAAGGAAGAACACCTACTGAAACTGAAATCTACGTTTTAGACTGTTATTGGAGTGATCATTGTAGACATACAACTTTTGAAACTGTTTTAGACGATATTAAAATTGAATCTGAGCTTTTCCAAAAAGAAATGCAAAGTGCTTTTGATATTTATTTAAATGTTAGAAAAGAATTAAATATTACTAAGCCTATAACTCTAATGGATATGGCAAGTATATTTGGGAAATATCACAAAAGAGTATTAAATGATAAGAATATAGAGGTTAGTGAAGAAATTAATGCTTGTTCATTTTTTACTGATATTGAAAATAATGGAAAAATAGAAAAATGGTTAATTCAATTTAAAAACGAAACACATAATCACCCTACAGAGATTGAACCTTTTGGTGGAGCGAGTACTTGTGTTGGTGGAGCAATTAGAGATCCATTGTCCGGAAGAAGTTATGTTTATCAAGCAATGAGAGTAACAGGTTGTGGAAATATTTTACAAAAAAGAGAAGAAACTTTGAAGCATAAATTACCTCAAGTTGATATTTCTACAAAAGCTACAAGCGGCTACTCATCTTATGGTAATCAAATTGGACTTGCAACAACTTATGTAAAGGAACTCTATGATGACTCTTATGTTGCTAAACATATGGAAGTTGGAGCGGTTGTTGGAGCAGTCAAATACGGAGATTTCAAAAGAGAAACTCCTGTTAAAGATGATATTGTAATCTTAATTGGAGGAAGAACAGGTAGAGACGGTATTCAAGGAGCAAGTGGTTCAAGTTTAATTCATACAAATGATTCTCTTGAAACAGCATCAAGTCAAGTACAAAAGGGAAATGCCATCGAAGAGAGAAAGATTCAAAGATTATTTAGAAAACCTGAAGTTACGAAAATGATTAAAAAATGTAATGATTTTGGTGCGGGTGGTGTTTGTGTTGCAATCGGAGAATTATCTGATGGAATTGAAATTCATTTAGATAAAGTTTTATTGAAATATGAAGGGTTAAATCCGACAGAAATTGCCACAAGTGAGTCACAAGAACGTATGGCAATTGTAATATCACCAAATGATTATGAAATTTTTATAAAAGAATGTGAAAAAGAAAATATAGAATATTCTAAAGTAGCAACTATAACTGATAGAAGAAGACTAGAGATGTATTATTATGATGATAAGGTTATGGATTTAAGCGCAGACTTTTTGGCAACAAGTGGAGTAAGACAACACTCAAAAGCATTATTATGCGATAATAATGGAAGCAATCCTTTTGAAAATAAGCTTATTTCTAAAGAAAATGTATTAAATGAATTATCATCATTAAATGTAGCTTGTCAAAAAGGAATTGCTCAAAGATTTGATGCTTCAATAGGTGCAACAACCGTATTAATGCCCTTCTCAGGTAAAAATCAATTAACTCCTGTTCAAGCTGGTATTCAGGCATTACCTACAATTAATTCAACAATTGATACAGCTACAATTTTGAGTTATGGATTTATTCCAAAGATATCTCATTACTCACCATTCTTATCAGCTATTTATGCTGTTTTAGAATCTGTTGCCAAAGTTTATGCTGTTGGTGGAGATAAAAGTAATTTATATTTTTCTTTCCAAGAATATTTTGAAAAACTTGGAAAAGACAGTAAAAAATGGGGAAAAGTTACTCAAAGCTTACTCGGAACTATCTATGCTCAAAATGAGATAGGATGTCCAAGTATCGGAGGAAAAGATAGTATGTCTGGAACATTTAACGAATTAAATGTCGTTGAAACATTGATATCTTTTGCATGTACTCCTGTTAAAATTAAGAATGTAATTTCTCCGGAATTAAAAACAATTGGAAATTATATATATTATGTCCCTATTGTAAAAAATTCGAAAGGATATCCTGAAATTAAGGAAACATTAAAAAGCTATGAACTAATAAATGAACTTATAAAATCAGGTAAAATTTTATCAGCATATGTTCAGGAAGAAGGTAGTGTAGTAAGTTCTCTAGTAAAAATGGCAGTTGGAAATGGTTTAGGTTTTACAGTTAATAAGGAAAATATTTTAAATTTTGATCCTGCATCAATTGTTGTAGAATCAAATTGTGAATTACCTTTTGAAAAAATTGGAATGGTTAGTGAAGAAATATCTATAAATGGAATTAAATTTGATTATGATGAAATATATAATGCATATACAAAAACATTAGATAAAATCTATCCTTTATATCAAAATTTAGACTGTGGAAATTGTGAAAATTTATCTAATTATAAAATTGAAAAAAAATATTTTAAAGAATATATTGAAAATGTAAATGTCTTAATTCCTGTATTTCCTGGAACTAATTGTGAATATGACGTAGAAAAAGCATTTATTGACGTAGGTGCTACAACAAAAACTGTTATATTTAGAAATAAAAAGGAAGATGATATTGAAAAGTCAATTGATGAATTGGTAAATGGAATAAAAGATGCACACATTATTATGATACCAGGCGGATTTTCAAGTGGAGATGAGCCCGATGGAAGTGCAAAGTTCATAGTAAATGTTTTAAAAAACGAAAAAGTTAAAGATGCAATTCATAAACATTTAGATGATAAAAAATTAATTTTGGGTATTTGTAACGGATTTCAAGCATTAATTAAGTCAGGACTTATACCTTACGGAAGAATAAAGTCTTTAACTGAAGATGACTTGACATTATACAGAAATGACAGTTATCATCATATTTCAACAAGTGCTATAACTCGTGTTGCAAATTTAAACTCTCCTTGGACTCAAGATTTTGAAATTGGACAATTGCATGAAATTATGTTTAGTCATGGTGAAGGAAAACTTGTTGGAAACAATATTGAGAAATTTAAGGATTTATGTGCCTTCCAATACTGTGATTTTGAAGGTAATGCAAGTAGCAATGGAAAATTTAATCCTAATGGTTCATTATATGCCATTGAAGGTATGATTAGTGAAGACGGATTGGTTTTAGGGAAAATGGGACATAGTGAGCGTTATGGAACCGGTTTATATAAAAATAAAACTATAAAAGGAATTCAAAATATATTTAGAAATGGTGTAAATTATTTTAAAGGAGAAAAATAATATGAAACTTTTATATGAAGGCAAGGCAAAACAATTATTTCAATGTGAAAATAATGAAGAAATATATATTCATTATAAAAATAGTGCAACTGCATTTAATGGAGAAAAAAAGGAGGAATTTGATAAAAAAGGCATTTTAAATAATACAATCACCTCATTTATTTTTGAGTATTTAGAAAGAAATGGAATAGAAACTCATTTTATTAAAAAAGTGAATGATACCGATCAAATCTGTAAACATGTTAAAATTATTCCTTTAGAAGTTATTACTAGAAATATAGTAGCGGGTTCTATGGCTAAAAGATATGGTTTAGAAGAAGGTATGAAATTAAAAAAGCCAATTTTTGAACTGAGCTATAAAAATGATGAACTCAATGATCCTCTAATAAATGATGACCATGCAATAGCTTTAGGAATTGTTTCAGAAGAAGAACTTTCTTTTATAAAAAAAGAAACTGAAAAAATTAATGAACTTTTGAAAAAATTTTTTTTGAAAGCGGGATTGATTTTAGTTGATTTCAAAATTGAGTTTGGAAAAACAAGTGACGGTAAAATAATTTTGTCAGATGAAATTTCTCCTGATACTTGCAGATTATGGGACGTAAAAACGAGAAATAAACTTGACAAAGATCGTTTTCGTAGAAATTTAGGTTCAGTTATGGATGCATATGAAGAAGTTTTAAGGAGAATAACAAGTGCGTGGAATTAATGAAGAATGTGGAGTTTTTGGTGTCTGGAATCATAAGGAAGCTTCAAAGTTAACATATTTTGGGCTTCATAGTTTACAACATCGAGGTCAAGAAGGTGCAGGTATTATAAGTTCCGATGGAGAAACTTTATATAGTTATAGAAATTTAGGATTAGCTTCTGAAGTTTTTAAAGATAAAGAAATTCTCTATAATTTAGTTGGAAGTTCTGCAATAGGACATGTAAGGTATGCAACTGCAGGAGATAATAGTGTTAGAAATGTTCAACCATTTTTATTTGACTTTTATGATATGAGTATTGGTATTTGTCATAATGGGAATTTAGTGAATGCTAAAACTTTAAGATTGGAATTAGAAAAAAATGGTGCTATTTTTCATTCTTCATCAGATACTGAAGTATTAATTCACTTAATCAGAAGAAGTAAAAAAGAAACTTTTGAAGAAAAATTAAAAGAGAGTTTAGGTAAAATTAAAGGAGGATTTACTTATTTGATTTTAACTAAAAATACTTTATATGGAGCAGTTGATCCTAATTCTCTGAGACCGCTAGTTATTGGAAAAACTGAAAATGATACCTATGTTATGGCAAGTGAAACTTGTGCTATAGATAATATAGGAGTTGAATTTCTTTGCAATGTAAAAGCTGGTCAATTAGCTATAATCGATAAAGATGGTCTTAAAATTGAAAATTATACTACTCCTGATAGGATTTCTATTGCTGCTATGGAATATGTTTATTTTGCAAGACCAGATTCGAATATTGCAGGAGTAAATGTTCATACTGCAAGAAAAAACACAGGCAGAACTCTTGCAAGAGAATGTCCTGCAGATGCAGATATAGTAGTTGGTGTACCTAATTCTTCGCTTTCTGCAGCAAGTGGATTTGCAGAAGAAAGTGGCCTACCTTATGAAATGGGATTGATTAAAAATCAATATATTGCAAGAACTTTTATTCAACCTACTCAGGAACTTAGAGAGCAAGGTGTAAGAATGAAATTATCTGCGGTAAAAGGGGTTGTTAAAGGAAAAAGAGTTGTTATGGTTGATGATTCAATTGTTAGAGGTACAACATGTAAAAGAATTGTTAAACTTTTAAAAGATGCAGGAGCTTTAGAAGTTCATGTTAGAATAGCCTCTCCGCCTTTTGTCTTTCCAAGTTTTTATGGAATAGATATTTCTACTTCAGGAGAACTTATTGCTGCTAATAAGACATTGGAAGAAATAAAAGAAATAATAGGAGCAGATTCATTAGGATATTTGAGTGAACAGGGACTTGTAGATTCAATAGGTCTTAAGTTTGATGCTCCATATAACGGATTATGTATGGATTGTTTTAATGGAGACTATCCAGCAGGATTGTACGATTATGAAGAGGATTTTAATAATTCTTTAACTGATATTCAAAGAAGAATTTTAGAAAGAAAAATAAATAAGTAATTTTAGGAAAGGTAAATTATGATGAATGTTGCTGTATTTATTTCAGGTGGAGGAACAAATTTACAAGCTATTATTGACGCTATTAAGGAAAATAAAATTAATGGAAAGATTAAATTGGTTTTTTCAAACAGAAAAAATGCTTATGGGCTTATAAGAGCACAAAATGAAAGTATTGATACATTTTATTTGAATAGAAAGAAATTTTTTAGTGATGAAGAATATGATGAAAGAATACTTGAAGAGCTAGAAAGAAAAAACATTGATTTAATTATACTTGCAGGTTATTTGAATATTTTATCTTCAAAGTTGGTTTCAAATTATTCAAATAGAATTATTAATATTCATCCATCTTTAATTCCTTCTTTTTGTGGAGACGGGTTTTATGGAGAAAATGTTCATAAAGCAGTTATAAAATCAGGTGTCAAATTTACCGGAGCTACAACGCATTTTGTTGATGAAAATGTAGATACCGGAGCCATAATCTTGCAAGATGTTGTTCCGGTTCTTATAAATGATGACTTTGAAACTGTTGCTAAAAGAGTTTTAGAAATAGAACATGAAATATTAGTGAAGACAGTAAAGGCATTTTGTGATAATAAGATTGTTTTTAAAGATAATAGAGCATTCATAGTGGAGGAATAAGATGTCAAAAAGAGTGTTAATAAGTGTTTTTGAAAAAGAAAATATTGTTGAATTTGCAAATGAACTTGTAAAATTAGGATGGGAAATTATTTCAACTGGTGGAACTTATAAAATTTTAAAGGAAAGTGGACTTAATATTATTGAAGTTGATGAAGTAACTAATTTTAAGGAAATTTTAAATGGTCGTGTTAAGACTTTACATCCATATATTCATGGTGGAATTTTATATAAACGTAATGAACAAAATCATGTTGAAACAGTTGAAAATCTTGGTATTTCTTCAATAGATATGGTTGTAAACAATTTATATCCTTTTGAAAAAGTTTTAAATAGTGAAAATAAAACACATGAAGATTTAATTGAGAATATTGATATAGGTGGTCCTTCAATGATTAGAGCTGCGGCTAAAAACTATAATGATGTATCTATTGTTGTTGATCCTAAAGATTATTCTGAGATTATTGAAAGATTGAAGGAAGGTAAATTGGATAAAGATTTTAGATTGTATCTATCTTGTAAGGCTTTTAATTATACTGCATATTATGATGCATTGATTTCATCTTATTTCAATGATTTATTAAATATTGATTTTCCTGAAAAACTAACAATGACTTATAAAAAAGTTAATAATTTAAGATATGGAGAAAATCCTCATCAAAATGCTTCTTTTTATGAAAAAGTTTATATTAAGGATGATGAAAAAACGGATTTTAAGCAATTACACGGAAAAGAATTGTCATATAATAATTTAACTGATATGTACTCAGCTATTAAAATTGTGAAAGAATTTGATGAACCTTGTGTAGTTGCAGTTAAACATAACAATCCTTGTGGACTTGCAATTTCAGATTATATTGATGATGCTTATGATAAGGCTTATGCTTGTGATTCAGTTTCAATTTTTGGGGGAATTATAGCTCTAAATAGAGAAGTGACAAAATATATAGCAGAAAAGATAAATAGTTTTTTTGTAGAAATTGTAATTGCAAATAAATTTTCTAAAGAAGCCATTGAAATTTTAACTCAAAAGAAAAATATTAGATTAATTGAAGTAGCAAATATTTCAGATTTTAAACTTCCAAAAACAACAATAAAAGAAGTTTTAAATGGTATAGTTGTTCAAGATTATGATAAAGTTTTATTCAAAGAAGATTTAAAAGTTGTTACAAAGAGAAAACCAACTGAAGAAGAGTTAAAAAATTTAATTTTCGGTTTTAAAGCTTGTAAAACAGTTTGTTCAAATGGAATTGTAATCGTAAAAAATAATGCTACTATTGGAATAGGACAAGGAGAAGTTAGACGCTCGTGGGCAGTTGAAGAAGGATTAGAAAGAGCAAAAGAAAATCTGAAAGATGCAGTTTTAGCATCAGATGCGTTTTTCTTCGAAGATACTGTCGAATTATTAAAAGAAAATGGAATTAAAGCAGTAATTCAACCGGGAGGTTCTATAAAGGACGAGAACGTAATAAAATTATGTGATGAATATGGCATAGCGATGGTATTTACATCTACAAGGCATTTTAGACATTAGGAGGAATTCATGAAAATTTTAGTTATTGGTAATGGTGGAAGAGAAGATGCTATTTGTAAAAAAATATCTGAAAGTAATAGATGTACTGAACTTTTTTGTTCAAAAGGTAATGCAGGAACTCTTAGATATGCTAAAAATGTCGAATTGAATAGTAACGAAGAAATTTTTGAGTTTTCAAAGAATAATAATATTGATTTAGTAGTTGTAGGGCCGGAAGCTCCACTTTGTGAAGGTATTGTTGATTTGTTTAAAGATAGTAATATAAAAGTTTTTGGGGCAGATAAAAAAAGTGCAAGACTTGAAGGTAGTAAAGACTTTGCAAAAAAATTTATGAAAAAATATGATGTTCCAACTGCAAGATATGAAACTATAAAATCAATAGAAGAAGGAAAAAAAGCTATTGAAAATTTTTCATATCCAATAGTTATAAAGGCTGATGGACTTTGTGCAGGAAAAGGTGTTAGAATTTGCAATACCAAAGAAGACGTTTTAGATTATTTCAAAGAACTTTTTGAAGATAAAATTTTTGGAAAAGAAGGGAGCACAGTTGTTATTGAAGAATTTTTGAGAGGAAAAGAAGCTTCTTTACTTTGTTTTGTATCTAAAGGAAATTTAATTCCTATGGAAAGTGCAAGAGACTATAAGAGAATTTTTGATAATGATGAAGGTGAAAATACAGGAGGTGTAGGCTGTTATTCGCCGAGTGAGTTATTTAATGAAGAATTAAAATTACAAATTGAAAAAATTTTAGAAAAAATTTCAAATGGATTAAAAAAAGAGAATTTAGAATATTCTGGCGTACTTTTTATTGGATTTATGATAGATGAAGATGCTAAAGTATTAGAATTTAATGTAAGATTTGGAGATCCTGAAACGGAAGTAGTTTTACCTAGAATGGAAAGTGATTTACTCTTAGCTATAGAAAAATCTTTAGATGGCAGTTTAGAAAGAGAAGATTTAAAATGGAAAAAAGAAAAATGCTTAACAGTTATTTTAACTTCTAGAGGTTATCCTAAAAATTATGAAAAAGGAAAAGAGATATCTGGAATAGATTCAGTTGACAAAGATATTTATGTTTATCATAATAATACTAAGGTTAATGGAAATAAAATATTGACAGATGGAGGTAGAGTTTTATCTATTACAGCACTTGGTAATAGCTATGATGAAATTAGAGAAAAAGTTTATAGAAATATTGAAAAAATATCATTTGAAACAAAACAATATAGAAAAGATATTGGAAAAATGTAATATTCTATAAATCTAAGTGAAGTGTATGTAATTTTTTACCTAAAAACTTTACATATATTTTTTTGTATGATATAATATACCAGTAAATCCTTGCTCGATAAAAAGAGCCGGAGACCATAAGGAGGTGAATGTAATGAGAAAATATGAAGGAGTTTTTATTTTTAAACCGAATTTAGAAGATGATGTGAGAAACCAAGCATTTGATAGAATCAAAGCAGCTATTGAATCTAATGGGACTATTACTGAAATTAATGAATGGGGAAATAGAAAACTTGCTTATGAAATTAACTACATTAAAGAAGGATATTATATTATAGTTAATTTTGAAGCTGCTGCTGAAGTAGTTGCAGAAGTAGAAAGAAGATCAAGAATATCTGATGCTATCATTAGATATATGGTTGTTAAGCAAGAAGCTTAGTGGAGGAACTTTATGAATAGTGTAATTTTAATAGGTAGATTAATTAAGGATCCGGAATTAAGATATACTCAAGCATCCGGTAGCAGTTATGCTAGATTTACTATTGCAGTAGATAAAGGAATGTCTAAAGAAAAGAAACAGGAATTGGAAGCTAAAGGTCAACAAACAGCTGATTTTATAAATATTGTTGTTTGGGGTAAACAAGCTGAAAATTGCCAAAAATATTTGCAAAAAGGTAGAAATGTAGCAATTCAAGGAAGACTTCAATCAGGAAGCTATACTGCTCAAGATGGAACTAGGAGATTTGTTACAGAAGTTTGGGCTGAAAGAGTTCAGTTTATTGATTGGGGAGATAGAGCTCAAAAACCTGCTGCAACACAAGGATTTGGTTCATTTGATACAGGAATGGATGACGGATTTGATTTACCTTTTCAAGATGCATCAGATGAAGAAATTCCATTTTAATTTTTAAAGGAGATAAAAATATGCAAAGAAAATTTAGACCAAGAAAAAAAGTTGTTGCATATTTCTCAGATAACAGTAAACCACTTGATTATAAAGATGTAAATACTCTAAAAAAATTTATTAGTGAAAGAGGTAAAATTTTACCAAGAAGAGTAACAGGTGCTACTGCTAAACAACAAAGAGAAATTACAGCAGCGATAAAAAAAGCTAGACAAGTTGCATTATTACCATATAGTGCGGAATAATTTGTAATTAACGGGAGAGTAATCTCCCTTTTTTATTTATATAATTACAATAATTTTGACTATTTGCTAAATGTAAATTGTTGAGAAAACTCTTGTTATTTTTAGTATTTAAAATTAATTGACTTTTAAAATTTTTAATGATAAAATGATTGTGTAATATATTTTTAATTTTATTATATGGTTTTTTATAAGAGAGGTGAGCTTATGAATAATAAATTATCCGAAAAGAATAATGTTGAAAAATTTAGAGTTGAAAAGGAACTTTCACAAAGAGAATTAGCCAATCTGATTGGTGTTTCAACCGAAACAGTTGTTTCAATAGAAAATGGAAGTTTCATTCCGGACATAAGACTTGCTCTTACAATATCCACTGAGTTAAATAAAAAATTTGGAGAGGTTTTTTTCTTCAATGCTGGTTGTAAAATATTTTAATCAAAGTACACTCTTTACGAGTGTATTTTTTTACATATTATTGACAAGTATACTTGGTGATGCTATAATGTAGTTGACAATAAAACTTTGCAAAAGGAGTGGTAAATATGAATAAAGAAGAAATACTTAAAAAGAGCAGAAATTCGAAAAATAATGAACATTTTGATAGTATTGTAAATAAATATTTACGTACTCAATCTATAATTATTTCTTGTTTGTGTATAATGTTAGTATTATTTAATTTGAGTATTGGTAAGGGATATTTTGAGTTATTTGCTATATTATTATCAATTCATGTAGTTTTAAATTTTAGTCTATATAAGTACTATTCCAAGAAAATGTATTTATATTTCTGTGGAGTATATTTATTAATATGTTTAAGTTATTTAATATTATATATTGTTAGTGAACTTAAGAAAGTTAATATTATATAGGAGATAAATATGACTAAAGATGAAATACTTAAAAAAAGTAAGAAAGAAAATTGTATTGCTGATGAAATGAAAATATATGTTAATCGTACAGAAAGTGAAAATGCATATTTATTTTTAAAATCCATATTGATTATTTTATTTATAATTTCAAGTTGTAAATCATTAGTATCTTGAAACTCGTCTACTATTGTATATTTATAATGTTCTCTTACTTTTTTCAAAATATCTTTTTTATTTAGTAAATCATTTAATTTAATAAGTAAATCTGCAAAATCATATAATCCATTTTTTTGTAATTTTTCATTATACATTTTATAAATTTCTCTTAAATAAACATTTCCTAAAAAAGTATGATCTATATCATCAATATCAAATTTTCTTTCTTTTATTTTATCAAATAAAAGCATCATATCTTTTGCTGAAAATCCAGCATTTTTATAAGTAAATTCATCATCTTTTCTTATACTTTTAAAAACTTCATCTCTTGTTTTATAAGCATAATCCTTATATCTATACAAATCTTCTGGTTTTATAAAACCATCAGCTAATATTTTAAAATTTTCATTTGTATATGTTTTTAAAATCTTATTTGCAAATGCATGAAAAGTATGAATATTTACTAAATCAGCTTTTTCACCTAATAAATTATGTATTCTTTCTCTAAATTCATTAACAGCTTTATTAGTGTATGAAAAAACTAAAATTTCACTAGGGTTTATATTCATAACATTAATCATATATGCAATTCTATGTACCATTGTTTTAGTTTTTCCAGTACCAGCACCAGCTAATACTCTTATTGTACCATCGCTCAAAACAGCTACTTCTTTTTGTTTATTATTTAATGTACTCAATATATCATTTTCAGTCATTTTCTCACTCCTTATTTTGATTAAGATAGTGATATTATACCATTTTTTCTGTAAGAAATCAATTAAAATGAAAAGTAAGAGGTAATTTCCCCTTACTTTTCAAAGTTTTATAATTCTATTTCTTTTTCTTTGGTCTTTACTTTATCTGTTTCTTTTTCAAAACTATCTTTTTTTATTTGAAAATATAAATCAGCAAATTTTTCTCTACCTATAATATTTGCGATAATTATATTAGCTTTATCATTTTTTTCTAATTCTATTTCATTTTGTTTATTATCTTTATCAGTAACAATAAGTTTTATGTTTTCATCAGAAGTATTATATGATAATTCTATTGATTTTAAAAGATCACTTTTTATTGCTAAATCTTCAAGATTTCTAGTTGTTAAGGAACTGATGTCATCATAACTACTATTTTTTATTTTAAATATAGTTTCTTCTTTTTCATCTTCTGAAACATTATAAAATTC
>ERZ773042.981-NODE-981-length-17599-cov-27.586468_pt1 | contig 17599 bp, 17 predicted proteins | sample MGYA00511664_ERZ773042 | MGnify/ENA primary metagenome ERZ773042 (study PRJEB29015, sample SAMEA2737984) | human oral metagenome | biome: human oral; feature: human-associated habitat; material: dental | place: China | collected 2036 ... | reverse complement strand
GACAAAACCCAATCGTTGCCTACATGACATGGGAAGGTTACAACTTCGAGGATGCGGTTATCATGAGCGAGCGTCTGGTGAAAGACGATGTCTACACCTCAGTTCACTTGGAAGAATACGAATCAGAAACTCGCGACACTAAGCTTGGGCCTGAAGAAATTACCCGCGAAATTCCAAACGTAGGGGAAGATGCCCTACGCAATTTGGATGAAATGGGTATTATCCGTATCGGAGCGGAAGTTAAAGAAGGAGACATCCTAGTCGGAAAAGTAACTCCGAAGGGTGAAAAAGATCTTTCTGCTGAAGAGCGCCTCTTGCACGCTATCTTCGGAGACAAGTCTCGTGAAGTGCGTGATACTTCGCTTCGTGTACCTCACGGGGCTGATGGTGTCGTTCGTGATGTGAAGATCTTTACCCGTGCAAATGGTGATGAGCTACAATCTGGTGTTAATATGCTGGTTCGTGTCTACATCGCTCAAAAACGTAAGATCAAGGTCGGAGATAAGATGGCCGGTCGTCACGGAAACAAAGGGGTTGTATCCCGGATCGTTCCTGTGGAAGACATGCCTTACTTGCCAGATGGAACACCAGTAGATATCATGTTGAACCCACTTGGGGTACCATCTCGTATGAACATCGGTCAGGTTATGGAGCTCCACCTTGGTATGGCGGCACGTAATCTGGGTATTCACATTGCAACTCCAGTCTTTGACGGAGCTAGCTCAGATGATCTTTGGGATACTGTTCGTGAAGCTGGTATGGATAGTGATGCTAAGACCGTTCTTTATGATGGTCGTACCGGTGAGCCATTTGACAACCGTGTCTCTGTCGGTGTCATGTACATGATCAAGCTTCACCACATGGTAGATGACAAACTCCACGCCCGCTCAGTAGGACCTTACTCAATGGTTACCCAACAACCACTCGGAGGTAAAGCTCAGTTTGGTGGACAACGTTTTGGTGAGATGGAAGTTTGGGCCTTGGAAGCTTACGGTGCTTCTAACGTTCTACAAGAAATCCTGACTTACAAGTCAGATGATGTTAATGGACGTCTGAAAGCTTATGAAGCTATCACTAAAGGTAAACCAATTCCAAAACCAGGTGTGCCAGAATCCTTCCGCGTTCTTGTCAAAGAATTGCAATCTCTTGGTCTGGACATGCGCGTTCTCGATGAAGATGACAATGAAGTAGAATTGCGTGACCTAGATGAAGGAGAAGACGATGACGTGATTCACGTTGACGATCTTGAAAAAGCGCGTGAAAAAGCAGCGCAAGAAGCGAAAGCAGCTTTTGAGGCTGAAGGAAAAGAATAAGAATACACACTGACTAGAAAATGAAGAAAGGTAAGAAATAGTGGTTGATGTAAATCGTTTTAAAAGTATGCAAATCACCCTAGCTTCTCCCAATAAGGTCCGTTCATGGTCTTATGGAGAAGTGAAGAAACCTGAAACAATCAATTACCGCACACTTAAACCAGAACGCGAAGGCCTCTTTGACGAAGTTATTTTTGGCCCAACCAAGGATTGGGAATGTGCTTGTGGTAAGTACAAACGGATTCGTTACAAGGGAATTATTTGTGACCGCTGTGGTGTTGAAGTAACCCGCGCTAAAGTTCGTCGTGAACGTATGGGCCACATCGAATTGAAGGCACCTGTTTCACATATTTGGTACTTTAAAGGAATTCCAAGCCGCATGGGACTCACTTTGGATATGAGTCCTCGAGCTTTGGAAGAAGTCATTTATTTTGCGGCTTATGTGGTCATTGATCCTAAGGATACACCGCTAGAGCATAAGTCAATTATGACTGAACGTGAGTACCGTGAACGTTTACGCGAGTACGGTGCAGGCTCATTTGTAGCGAAAATGGGAGCGGAAGCTATTCAAGATCTCTTGAAACAAGTAGACTTGGAAGCTGAAATTGCTGTTCTCAAAGAAGAATTAAAAACTGCGACTGGACAAAAACGTGTTAAGGCCGTCCGTCGTTTGGATGTCTTAGATGCCTTCTACAAGTCTGGTAATAAACCAGAATGGATGGTTCTCAATATCCTGCCAGTTATTCCGCCTGATTTGCGTCCGATGGTTCAGTTGGATGGTGGTCGTTTTGCGGCTTCTGACCTTAATGATCTTTACCGTCGTGTTATTAACCGGAACAATCGTTTGGCGCGCTTGCTTGAGTTGAATGCACCTGGTATTATCGTGCAAAATGAGAAGCGGATGCTTCAAGAAGCGGTGGATGCTCTGATTGACAATGGTCGTCGTGGTCGTCCGATCACAGGACCAGGTAGCCGTCCACTTAAATCATTAAGCCACATGCTGAAAGGGAAGCAAGGACGTTTCCGTCAAAACTTGCTGGGTAAACGGGTTGACTTCTCAGGACGTTCTGTTATCGCCGTTGGTCCAACTCTTAAGATGTACCAATGTGGTGTGCCACGTGAAATGGCGATTGAGCTCTTTAAACCATTCGTGATGCGTGAAATCGTTGCGCGTGATATTGTTCAAAACGTAAAAGCCGCTAAACGCTTGGTAGAACGTGGAGATGAGCGTATCTGGGATATCCTGGAAGAAGTAATCAAGGAACACCCAGTGCTTCTTAACCGCGCACCGACCCTTCACCGTTTGGGAATTCAGGCTTTTGAGCCGGTTCTGATTGACGGTAAGGCTCTTCGCTTGCATCCACTGGTCTGTGAAGCTTACAATGCCGACTTTGACGGTGACCAAATGGCCATCCACGTACCGCTTTCAGAAGAAGCGCAAGCAGAAGCTCGTATCCTCATGCTAGCTGCTGAACATATCTTGAACCCTAAAGATGGTAAACCAGTTGTAACGCCATCTCAGGATATGGTTTTGGGGAACTACTACTTGACCATGGAAGAAGCTGGCCGCGAAGGCGAAGGTATGGTCTTCAAGGATATGGATGAGGCCGTTATGGCACTCCGCAACGGTTATGTTCACTTGCATACTCGTGTAGGTATTACAACCGATAGCCTGGCGAAACCGTGGACCGAGTCACAAAGACATAAAATTTTGATGACGACAGTTGGTAAAATTCTCTTTAACGCGATTATGCCGGAAGAATTGCCTTATCTGCAAGAGCCAACCAATGCTAACTTGACTGAAGGTGTTCCGGATAAGTACTTCTTAGAATCAGGAAAAGATATCAAGGAAGCTATTCAAGCTCTTGAATTGAATGTACCATTTAAGAAGAAAAATCTTGGGAATATTATCGCTGAAATCTTCAAACGCTTCCGTACAACAGAAACATCTGCCCTGCTTGACCGCTTGAAGAACTTGGGTTACCACCATTCTACTTTGGCTGGTTTGACAGTGGGTATCGCTGATATTCCGGTTGTCGAAGATAAGGCTGAGATTATCGAAGAATCTCACAAACGTGTAGAACAAATCACTAAACAATTCCGCCGTGGTATGATCACAGACGACGAACGCTACAATGCTGTCACTGCTGAATGGCGTGCAGCCCGTGAAAAACTTGAAAAACGTTTGGTTGCCAATCAAGATCCGAAGAACCCTATCGTTATGATGATGGACTCTGGAGCGCGTGGTAACATCTCAAACTTCTCACAGCTTGCCGGTATGCGTGGTTTGATGGCTGCACCAAACGGACGTATCATGGAATTGCCAATCTTGTCTAACTTCCGTGAAGGTTTGTCAGTACTCGAAATGTTCTTCTCAACTCACGGAGCTCGTAAAGGTATGACGGATACGGCCCTTAAGACAGCCGACTCTGGTTACCTGACACGTCGTTTGGTTGACGTTGCTCAAGACGTTATCATCCGTGAAGACGACTGTGGAACAGATCGTGGTCTCCTTATCACTTCTATCACAGATGGTAAGGAAATGATCGAACCTCTTGAAGAACGTTTGGTTGGTCGTTATACTAAGAAATCTATTAAACATCCTGAGACAGGAGAAGTCCTAGTTCCTGCTGATGTTCTTGTAACTGAGGATATGGCACGTCAAGTTGTTAATGCTGGTGTGACGGAAGTCACAATCCGTAGCGTTCTAACATGTAACACTCGTCATGGTGTCTGCCGTCACTGTTATGGTATTAACTTGGCAACTGGTGATGCGGTTGAAGTGGGTGAAGCAGTCGGAACAATCGCTGCTCAATCTATCGGGGAACCTGGTACACAGTTGACCATGCGTACCTTCCACACGGGTGGTGTTGCTTCAAGTTCAGATATCACGCAAGGTCTTCCTCGTGTCCAAGAAATCTTTGAAGCCCGCAATCCAAAAGGGGAAGCGGTCATCACTGAAGTCAAGGGTGAAGTTACAGCTATCGAAGAAGATGCATCTACTCGTACTAAGAAGGTCTTTGTTAAAGGTCAAACTGGTGAAGGCGAGTATGTGGTACCATTTACAGCTCGTATGAAAGTTGAAGTAGGCGACCAAGTGTCTCGCGGTGCTGCTTTGACAGAAGGTTCTATCCAACCTAAGCACTTGCTGGCTGTTCGTGATGTCTTGTCCGTTGAAACTTACCTGCTTGCTGAAGTACAAAAAGTTTACCGTAGCCAAGGGGTAGAAATCGGTGACAAGCACATCGAAGTAATGGTTCGTCAAATGATCCGTAAAGTACGTGTCATGGATCCAGGTGATACAGATCTCCTTATGGGAACTCTTATGGATATTACAGACTTTACAGATGCTAACCGTGATGTAGTTATCTCAGGTGGTGTACCTGCGACAGCTCGTCCAGTCCTCATGGGGATCACCAAAGCTTCCCTTGAGACAAACAGCTTCCTGTCTGCAGCTTCCTTCCAGGAAACAACTCGTGTCTTGACTGATGCGGCTATCCGTGGTAAGAAAGACCATCTGCTTGGACTTAAGGAAAATGTTATCATCGGTAAGATTATTCCAGCTGGTACAGGTATGGCTCGCTACCGTAACTTGGAACCACAAGCTATCAATGAAGTTGAAATCATTGATGAAGTTGTGGTGACTCCAGAAGATGTAGAGTCTACTGAAACACTAGTAACAGAATAAGATGAAAGAAACTCGTTTTAAAAACGGGTTTCTTTTTTATCGGAGATAAGCTTGGTTGAGCCCTAAAAATATCAGGCTTTGGTATTTGCAAGGATGAGAGAAAATTCTCCATTTTAGCTGAATTGCTTGATTATAGAGTATAAAATAAAGCATCCCCATTGATTTTGTCTAAAATATAGAACTAACCATGAGCAAATTAGTTTCATTATCAAAGGATTTTGTATATAATATACGGTACAAAGGAAGAAAATATGTACCGAGTAGTAGAAATGTATGGGGACTTTGAACCCTGGTGGTTTTTAGACGGTTGGGAAAATGATATTATTCAAGAACAACGGTTTGAAAAGTACTATGATGCTTTGAAATTCTATAAAATTCAATGGCTAAAATTAGAAACAGAATTTAAAGAATATAAGAGTCGCAGTGATTTGATGACTGTCTTTTGGAATGAAAAAGATCAGAGATGGTGTGAAGAATGTGACGACTACGTTCAGCAATATAGGTCAATTATATTGTTGGAAGATGAAAAGGTTATTCCAAAAAGCAAATACCGTCCGGGTTATGCCAAACAAAATGGACTTGAGAAGCATCGATCATGCCGAATCAAATAAAATAAAGAAGAAAACCGATAAATTTAATCGGTTTTTTTGTGTGTTTACGAATAAATAGTTGAAGAAAGGCTTGAAAAAACTTTTCAACAAAATTTATTTGAGGGAGGTCTTATGGTTCAAAAAATTGCCCAGGCGATTGTCCGGCAGGCTAAGGAAGAGTGTGCTCAGGATATTTATTTTGTACCCAAGGATGATTGCTATGAACTTTATATGCGGATTGGTGATGAACGACGCTTTATACAGACTTATGATTTTGATCAATTAGCCGCTGTGATTAGTCATTTTAAATTTCTAGCAGGGATGAATGTAGGCGAAAAACGTCGTAGTCAGCTAGGGTCCTGTGATTATCGTTATGATGATAAGGAAACATCAATTCGTCTGTCAACTGTAGGTGATTATCGTGGATATGAAAGTTTGGTTATTCGACTTCTGCATGACGAAGAGACAGAATTGAAGTTTTGGTTTACTCATTTTCCTGAGTTTAGAGAGAAGTTTAAGGATCGAGGACTGTATCTTTTTTCGGGACCAGTAGGGAGTGGTAAGACCACTCTCATGCATCAATTAGCTCAGCTAAAATTTAAGGGTCAGCAGGTTATGTCCATTGAGGATCCTGTTGAAATCAAGCAAGAGGATATGCTTCAGCTACAGCTGAATGAAACGATTGGTCTGACCTATGAAAGTCTAATTAAGCTTTCCCTGCGTCACCGTCCGGACTTGCTGATTATTGGAGAAATTCGAGATAGTGAAACTGCTAGAGCTGTGGTTCGAGCTAGCTTGACGGGAGCTACAGTTTTTTCAACGATTCATGCTAAGAGCATTCCTGGTGTTTACGAGCGTTTGTTGGAGCTGGGTGTCAGCGAAGAGGAGTTGAAAATTGTTTTACAGGGTATTTGCTATCAACGCTTGATTGGGGGAGGAGGTGTGATAGACTTTGCCAGCGACGACTACCAAGAACACGAGCCGACCGTCTGGAATCAGCAGATTGATCAGCTTCTTGCAGCAGGACATATCCATCCTGAGCAAGCAGAAGCAGAAAAAATTAGGAACTAGCAAGCAAAAGCAGGTCATTGAACTGTTTAATAATTTATTCTCTAGCGGTTTTCACTTGGCTGAGACTGTGGACTTTTTAGGTCGAAGCGCTCTTTTGGAGAAGAACTATGTTCAGCAAATGCGTCATGGCCTAGCTAATGGGCAAGCATTTTCAGAGATTATGGCTAGTCTAGGTTTTTCTGATGCGGTAGTAACCCAGCTGTCATTGGCTGAGTTACATGGGAATTTATCGCTTGCCTTGCTAAAAATAGAGGAATATCTGGATAATCTTGCGAAGGTAAAAAAGAAGTTAATTGAAGTAGCGACCTATCCCATGATGCTTCTCGGCTTTTTGGTATTGATTATGATGGGCTTGAGAAATTATTTATTACCCCAACTCAGCAGTCAAAATTTTGCAACGCAACTCATTGGTCATTTACCGACTATTTTTCTACTATCTGTCTTAATGTTACTTGGATTAACAGGAGCGATTTATCTGATTTTCAAAGGCCAGAAACGGATCCCTGTATACTCTTTCTTAGCTCGCCTGCCTTTTGTTGGATCCTTTGTAAAGATTTACCTAACCGCCTATTATGCGCGTGAATGGGGCAATATGATTGGGCAAGGCTTGGAGCTCAGTCAGATTTTCCAGATTATGCAAGAGCAACGCTCGGTTTTATTTCAGGAAATTGGTCAAGATTTAGGTCGAGCCTTACAAAATGGTCAAGAATTTTCAGATAAAATTGCTTCGTATCCTTTTTTCAAAAAAGAATTGTCTCTAATCATCGAATACGGGGAAGTCAAATCTAAGCTGGGAAGCGAACTAGAAATCTATGCTCTTAAGACTTGGGAAGAATTTTTTGGTAGGGTCAATCGGACCATGAATCTGATTCAGCCCCTAGTCTTTGTCTTTGTAGCCTTGATGATTGTCTTATTGTATGCGGCAATGCTATTGCCCCTTTATCAAAATATGGAGGTTCATCTATGAACAAATTAAAAAATTTACGTGTGAAAGCTTTTACTCTGGTAGAAATGCTAGTCGTCCTTCTGATCATCAGTGTCCTTATGCTCTTATTTGTCCCTAATTTAACCAAGCAAAAAGAGGCTGTTTCGGATACTGGAAATGCTGCGGTGGTTAAGGTAGTTGAGAGCCAGGCTGAGCTCTATGAACTCAAAAATACAGGAGATCAAGCAACCCTCAGCAAATTAGTCGCAGCTGGGAACATTAGTCAAAAGCAAGCAGACTCTTACAAGGCTTATTATGGTAAGAACAATAGTGAGACTCAGGCAGTTGCCAATTAAGGCCTTTACAGTTTTGGAAAGCCTCTTGGTCTTGATGATTAGCAGTTTTATCTTGCTGGCTCTATCAAGCTCTGTTCAAGCTACTTTTGAGCAGATTCAGGCAAAGATCTTCTTTTTAGAATTTGAGCATTTTTATCAGGAAAGTCAGAAGCTTAGCGTATCTTCTCAGAGAAAGCTGGTGCTAGAAATATCCAGTCAAGAGATTTCAAACGGTTATGCTCGTCTTCCAATTCCTAAAGGAATCCAAGCACCTGAATCTACACAGATCAATTTTGATAAGGCTGGTGGTAATTCTTCACTCAGTAAAGTTCAGTTTCAAACCAAGGAAGGACTGGTGACCTATCAACTCTATATTGGAAATGGTAAATTTAAGAAAACGACAAATTAAAGGGACCATCTTACTGGAAGCCTTACTAGCTTTGGGAGTTTTTGCTGTAATTGCAAGTTTGCTACTAGGTCAAATCACGCAATCACGCAAAGAAGCAGCTGCCATTTTAGAAAAAGAAGAGGTCCTGCGGGTGGCCCAAATGGCCCTCCAAACAGGGCAGGACCATCTTTCCTTAAATGGCATTGAAATTCGGATTCAGAGAACAAAGGATCAGATTCGAGTGTTCCATCAGGGGGAGGAATTGATTGATGTTGAAAAAAGGTAAACTAGCAGCCTTTACCCTGCTGGAAGCCTTAGTGGCCCTCTTGGTAATCAGTGGTGGCCTCTTGGTTTTCCAGGCAATGACCAAGCTTCTAGCTAGTGAGATTCAGTATCAAGAGCAAACTAAGGCCAAGGAATGGCTCTTGTTTGCGGACCAGTTAGATGCAGAATTATCCCGTAGCTATTTTGAAAAGGTTGAGCAAAACAAGCTTTATGTTAGACAAGATGGTAAGTCGATTGCCTTTGGTAAGTCCAAAAGCGATGACTTTCGAAAAACAGATGCGAATGGTCGTGGTTATCAACCCATGATTTATGGACTAGAAGCTGCTCAAATACATAAAGAAGGTCAGATAGTTCATTTGCTTCTGCAGTTTAGAGATGGCCTAGAAAGAGAGTACATCTATCGTGTTGAAGAAGAACATTAGGGCTGGGGTCATGCTTTATGCCCTGCTTATGGCTGCCGTTTTTAGTCTGCTTTTGCAGTTTTATCTCAACCGTCAGACTGCCCATCAGCGCAATCTTGTAGCCCAGCAAGAGAGGCAGGAAGCTTACGCTATAGCCTTGCTGACAAAAGACCAGAAGCTAGCTGATAGTGGACAATTTTCTTTTAATAAAGGCCAAAGTCAATACCAGAAAGAAAAGGACCAGTTGGTTGTCAATGTAGTGATCTCTGACCGGACTTACGATTTTACCTTTGCGATCAAGGAGCCATCAGTCAGGTTAGATAAGGATCGGGATAAAGATAAAAAGTCTGAACTGGAAAAAGAAGAAAAGAAAGAAGCAGAGCCTGCCCGTGAAAAAGAGGAAGCCAAAGACGATAATGGCAAAAAAGATTAAATTTTGATAAGATAAGGAGCGGAGGAAACTATGAATTTTGAAAAAATCGAAGAAGCCTATACGCTCCTTTTAGAAAATGTCCAAGTCATTCAAAACAAGCTTTCAACTAATTTTTATGATGCCTTGATAGAGCAAAACGGTATCTATTTGGATGGGCAAACGGACTTAGAAATTGTCAAAAAGAATCATCAGACCTTGAAGAGCTTAAAGCTAAGCAAAGAAGAATGGCGCAGAGCCTATCAGTTCATTCTGATGAAGGCTTCTCAGACAGAGCCTTTGCAAGCCAATCATCAGTTTACGCCAGATGCTATTGGTTTTCTGCTGATTTTTATCATTGACCAGCTGATGGTAGCATCAGATATTACTCTTCTTGAGATGGGGAGTGGGACTGGAAATCTTGCGGAGACAATCCTGAACAATAGTCAGAAAGAGATTGATTATCTAGGATTAGAGATTGATGATTTACTGATTGACCTATCTGCCAGTATTGCAGAAGTGATGGGTTCAAAGGCACATTTTGCCCAGGGAGATGCTGTGCGCCCTCAAGTTCTAAAAGAGAGCGACTTGATTATCAGTGATCTGCCTGTCGGTTACTATCCGGATGATCAGATTGCCAGTCGCTACCAGGTAGCCAGTCAGGCAGAGCATACCTATGCTCATCATCTGTTGATGGAGCAGGCATTAAAGTATTTGAAGGCCGATGGCTATGCTATCTTCTTAGCTCCCAATCACCTCTTAACCAGCCCGCAGAGCGACTTACTTAAATCCTGGCTCAAAGACAATGCCAGCTTGGTTGCGATGATTGCTTTGCCAGAAAAACTCTTTGCATCAGCCTCTCAGGCTAAGACGGTTTTTGTTTTGCAAAAACAAAAAAATATAAAAGAAGAGCCTTTTGTCTATGCATTGGCAGATCTACAAAATCATGAAGAAATTACTCGCTTCCGCGAAAGTTTTCAAAAATGGCGCAAAGTTAGTGAAAACTGATCAAAATTCTGGTATAATGAGAACTGAAAACGCTTAAAAGAGGTAAATTATGTCTAAAACAATCGCAATAAATGCAGGAAGTTCTAGTTTAAAATGGCAGCTCTACTTGATGCCAGAAGAAAAAGTATTAGCTAAAGGTTTGATTGAGCGGATTGGACTGAAAGATTCCATTTCAACGGTAAAATTTGATGGTCGTACTGAAAAACAGGTGCTTGATATTACTGACCATACTCAAGCTGTAAAGATTTTGTTAGACGATTTGATGCGTTTTAATATCATAGCGTCTTTCGATGAGATTACAGGAGTAGGTCACCGTGTCGTTGCGGGCGGTGAGTATTTCAAAGATTCTGCTCTAGTTGATGAAGAGGTTATTCAAAAAGTTGAAGAACTCTCTCTCTTGGCCCCTCTTCACAATCCAGCAAATGCTGCAGGGATTCGTGCTTTTAAGGAACTTTTGCCTGACATTACAAGTGTGGTAGTGTTTGATACTTCTTTCCATACCACTATGCCAGAAAAAGCTTATCGCTATCCATTGCCAACGAAATATTATACAGAAAACAAGGTCCGCAAGTACGGAGCTCATGGTACTAGTCATGAGTATGTAGCGCATGAAGCAGCTAAACTTTTAGGCAAACCGATTGAGGAGTTGAAACTTATCACTTGTCATATTGGTAATGGTGCTTCTATTACGGCTGTTGATAATGGTGTGTCTGTTGATACTTCTATGGGCTTCACACCTCTAGGTGGTGTCATGATGGGAACACGAACAGGTGACATTGATCCTGCAATTATTCCTTATCTGATGCAACATACAGATGATTTTAAAACTCCCGAAGATATCAGCCGAATTTTGAATCGTGAATCTGGTTTGCTGGGAGTTTCCGAGAAATCAAGCGATATGCGTGATATTCATGAAGCGATGCGGGCAGGTGATGCCAAGGCTCAATTAGCTAACGATATCTTTGTAGATCGCATTCAAAAGTATATTGGTCAATATCTAGCCGTCTTAAATGGTGCGGATGCGATTATCTTTACAGCGGGAATCGGGGAAAACTCAGTAACCATCCGTAAACTGGTTATTGAAGGTATTTCTTGGTTCGGTTGTGATATTGATCCAGAAAAGAATGTCTATGGACAATATGGGGATATCTCAACACCAGAAGCAAAGGTCAGAGTGTTAGTTATTCCAACAGATGAAGAACTGGTCATTGCACGTGATGTAGAACGTTTTAAAAAATAATAGGGGGTAAGGCGTTAGCCCCCCATTTTTTTATAGATTGGGGAAGAAATGGATTTCTTTTTAGAAAAATTAAAATATTGCTTCATTGTACTGGTGATAGGAGTCTTGACACAAGTTCCTTTCATTGCTATGAGGTATATAGAAGACAAACAGTCACCCATTAGTGTGGGGAGTATAATCATTCTGTATCTACTGATAGTCCTTTTAACACTCGTTCTTGCTAAAAGGGAAGGGATCCTCACATTTGATTTCAGCTTTTTTAGTTGGTCATCAGTGGGACTTTTGGCCTTATCTTATTTCCTATCGATTCTCATCGGTGCTTTGGGGTTTATTGTCATGCGCATAGAAGGGGGCTCACTTATCCCTCGTAATCAAGAGAGAATTCAAGAGGCAATGCGTGAGATTCCACAGATTATCATGATTATCGCAACAGTAATCGGAGCTCCAGTTTTAGAGGAAGTCATTTTTCGAGGCTTCATTCCTAAGAAACTCTTTCCTAAACATCAACTGGTGGGATTTGTGTTAGGTGCGATACTTTTTGGCCTTTTTCATGGCCCGACTAATATTGGTAGTTTTATCGTTTATGGAGGAATGGGAGCAGTCTTTGCCTATGTAGCCTACACGACAGAAAGTCTAGAAATGTCTATTCTGGCTCATATGCTTCGAAATGGGATTGCAATTATCCTCATGTTATTTGTAAAATATCAAGTCTGACGAGAATTTTTCTCGTCTTTTTTCTGAGGAAAATATGATAAAATGTTAGTAATTAAGAATTAGTGAGAGAAATAAAATGGCTCAAAAAAAGATTGATGTTCGAAGACTCGTCCCAGACGGGAAGACTGGTTTGTGCGGGATTCTTAATGTAACCCCAGATTCTTTTTCAGATGGTGGAAAATATAACACTGTAGAATTTGCTTTAGAGCAAGCGCAGTATCTGATCCAAGAAGGTGCCCAGATGTTGGACATTGGAGGGGAGTCCACGAGACCCGGTAGCCATTATATTGAGATTGAAGAAGAGATCGAGCGAGTGGTTCCAGTGATTGAGGCTATTCGTAAGCAAAGTGATGTCTTGATTTCAGTCGATACTTGGAAAGCGCCCGTAGCAAAAGCGGCTCTGGCAGCGGGTGCAGATATAATTAATGATATCACCGGATTTTTAGGTGATGAAGGAATGGCGCAAGTGGTGGCTGAGTCTTCTGCTGGAGCTATTCTGATGTTCAATCCGGTTATGGCTCGACCTCACCATGCTAGCTCATTGATCTTTCCCAAGTTTGGCTTTCAAGATGTTTTCACAGACCAGGAATTATCAAAGTTTGCGCATTCAGATATTGTAGATTTGATGTGGGCCTTCTTTGATAAATCCTTGGCTAGAGCAAAAGCGGCAGGAATAGAGAAGAAGAGCCTCATGCTGGATCCAGGTATTGGTTTTGGTCTGACCAAGCGAGAAAACCTAATTCTGTTACAGCATCTGGAAGATATTCATCGAGCTGGTTTTCCAATCTTCCTTGGTGTTTCTCGCAAGCGCTTTGTTGTGAATATACTTGAAGATGCAGGCATTGAGGTTGATCCAAAGACAGATTTGGGTTACCAAAATCGTGATATAGCCTCTAGTCATTTGACCAGTATTGCAGCCAGTCAAGGGGTAGAAATGCTACGAGTTCATGATATTCCTTATCATAAAATGGCTGTGGAGATTGGTGATGCGATTCGTTTAGCCAATCGCGCTGAAGATTTAACCTTGGGGCAATACAAATAAGATGATAGATAGAAACGAAAAACCAGATTTGAGCTGGATTGCAAACTATCGGACGGATACTCCGAACTTTGGCTTAGAACGAATGGAAGCCATGCTAGCTCAGCGAGGAAATCCTCATAAGCAGCTTTCAGTCATTCATATAGCAGGAACCAATGGCAAGGGGTCAACGATTGCGACTCTTCGAGAACTTCTTCAGTTGAGAGGATTACGAGTTGGAACCTTTACCTCTCCGTATATTGTTTCTTATAATGAGCAAATTGCTATAAACGGACAGGCTATTTCCAATCAAAAATTGAACCAGCTCTTGCAGATTTATAAAGATTTATTTGTCCATCAGGGGCATCATTCGACATTCAAGGGAGTAACTGAGTTTGAAATTATCACGGCCTTGGCCTATGATTATTTTGCTCAGGAAGAAGTGGATGTGGCGATCATTGAGGTCGGCATGGGCGGACTTCTAGACTCGACAAATGTTTGTCAGCCAGATCTAACTGCGATTAGCACGATTGGATTGGATCATATGGCTCTTTTAGGGTCCACCCTTGGGGAAATAGCAGAGCAGAAAGCCGGAATCATCAAACTTTCTGTTCCAGTAGTCACTGGTAAGGTTGATAGAGAGGCTTTGGAAGTTATCCAGCGCGTGGCAACAAGTAAACAGGCTCCAACATATTTATATGGACAGGCCTATCAGGTTGACTGGCTTGGAAGTGAAGAAACTGGCGAAGTCTTTTCACTGGAAAATGAATGGAGAGACTACAGTATTTACCAAACATCACTCCTAGGATCTTATCAAACAGATAATGCGGCCTTGGCTATTGAGATTTGTGATCTATATTGCCAACAAAAGGGGTTGCCTCTTCTGACAAAAGAAGAAATCGACCGTGGACTTCTAGCAGTTGCTTGGCCAGCTAGGATGGAAAAAATTTTGGAGCAACCTCTGATTTTTTTGGATGGGGCACATAATCCGCATGCTTTAAGTCCTCTATTAGTTTCCTTCCAAGAACGCTTTGCTTCAAAAGATAAGAAGATTTTATTTACCTGTATTCGGACCAAAGCACTAGATGAGATGTTGCAGTTGTTTGCTCAAGCAGATGTATCTGTCACATTGACATCTTTTACGGATGAGCGAGCAGTTTCTGAAGAGGAAATGAAGAGACAAGCCTTCCAAACGGGGCTAACCTATCAACCTTGGCAGCAGTATGTAGATAGCTATTTACAAGATGCGCATAAGGATCAAGAGGTGCTTCTGATTACTGGCTCCTTGTATTTTTTAGCTCAAGTTAGAGCCTATATATTGACAAAGAAAGAGGAAATAGATGGATCAGTTAAGAATTAAAGATTTGGAAGTCTATGCTTATCATGGCGTTTTTGCGGCTGAAAAAGAACTTGGCCAGCGTTTTGTGCTGGATCTGATTTTGGACTATGATATGACTCGGGCTGCTAAAACAGGCGATCTGACAGCTTCAATCCACTATGGCGAGCTGGCTCAGGAGCTAGTTAAGTGGTGTCAGGAAAGCAAGGAAGATTTGATTGAAACGCTGGCTTATCAGCTGATTGGCAAGATTTTTCAATCCTATGACCTGGTTGAGAAAGTCAGTTTAGAGGTCAAGAAACCTTGGGCTCCTGTTCCTCTACCTTTGGACACATGCTCAGTCAAGCTAGTTCGTCAAAAGCGGAAAGTCTTTGTCGCTCTGGGTAGCAATCAGGGTAGCTCAGCTACCAATCTGGATGCTGCTTTAGAAAAAATGGCTGAGCAAAAGATAAGCATTTTGCAGGTATCAAGTCGTATCGAAACAGAGCCTTGGGGTGGCGTTGAGCAGGATCCGTTTCTCAATCAAGTTGTTGAAGTTGAAACCTGGCTCAATCCTGAGGAGTTGATGCAGACGCTCTTGGCTATCGAAGCGGATTTAGGGCGCGTGCGAGAGATCAAATGGGGACCGCGCGTGATTGATCTGGATATCCTGTACATAGGACAAGAAGAGATATACAGTCCAAGCTTGATTGTTCCTCATCCTTATGTGGCTGAGCGGGCTTTTGTCTTGCAATCTCTGGTGGAAATCGCCCCACACTTTGTCGACCCCGTGCAGAAAAAAAGCATCCGCCAGCTCTGGGATGCAGTCGAAAAATGAGAAAAGAAGCTTGTCGCAAGGCAAGTTTTTTTCTTGTCTGATTTTCTTCTGAACTTGCCATTGTAAAATAAAGTCAAATGAAAGAAAAGGAGTTCAATATGGAACATATTGTAAAAATTGATCGTGTTTCTAAAAAATATGGAGACAAGCAAATTTTAAAGGATATTTCTTTTACAGCTGGGAGTGGTCGCATTACGGCTTTTCTAGGACATAATGGTGCAGGAAAAAGCTCGACTTTGAGGATTCTTTTGGGATTAGATCGAGCGACCTCTGGGACTGCGACTTTTGATGGACAAACCTACCAGTCAATGATTTATCCTCTCAAAACAGTAGGTGCAGCTTTTGACGGCATTGGCGGTCTGCCAAATAGAAAGGTTTACGACCATCTGCATATTATTGCTGCAAGTAATGCCATTCCAAAGTTTCGGATTGATGAGGTATTGGAGATGACTGGGATTGCTCATAAGACAAAGGATTTCTTATCAAGCCTGTCTCTAGGAGAGGGGCAGCGCCTGGGGTTGGCAGTAGCTTTACTAGGTGATCCTCAGTTTCTAATATTAGATGAGCCGACCAATGGCTTGGATCCAAGTGGGATTAAGTGGTTTAGAAAGTTCATTCGCAAGCAGGCTGATTTAGGGAAAACAGTCCTTCTATCCTCTCATATCCTGTCTGAGGTACAAATGGTAACAGACGATGTAGTCTTGATTCATCATGGGCAAATTATCGAACAGGGAACGCTAGAAGATGTATTACAAGGAACAGATAGTTTAGAAGAGCTCTTCTTCGACTTAACAGAGGAGGTTTAAGATGAAAGAGACTATGTCCTTATTGCATTCAGAGTGGTTGAAAATCCAATCAACCAAGGCTTTCAGGGTAAGTGTGGTCTTTATGCTGTTATTGGTACCTGTTGTGTCATGGCTAGAGGGACGCCAGTATCTGTCTATCGGTTTAGATGCGACCCCTGAGACGGTTCCCGGTCTGGCAGAAGCTATTGATCCGCTGGAATATCTAGGTCTTAATGGCGCTTCAATGGGTGGTATGGTTTTAGTCATCTTAGCTGGAATTTTGGGAGCAATGGAATTTCAGTCTCATAGCTTGCGAACCAGTCTATTGGCTTGTAATAACCGCTTGAAGCTACTTATGGGGAAAATATTGACCTTTGGCTTGTTTTCACTCATCATTAGCTTGTTGTCCATTTATTTGAGCTATATTGTCATGCACTTTGCTTTAGGAAAAGAAGGGCTACATCCAATTTTACTTAATCAAGCTGCCTGGAGTCATCTTTTATGGAAGGCACTAGCTACTTCATTGCTAGGTCTCCTGTCCTTTTTATTGGGGTTGCTTGGGCGGACGATGTTGCTTCCCTTACTCTTTCTTGTGCCACAGATCTATAATCTGGGAAACTACCTAGCTACCCACACGACTTGGGGAGCTTATTTGCCACAGCCTGCAGGAGAGTTGTTTGCTGCAACGCCGAATTCTCAATATGCCAATAATCCCTTGCAAGGACTCTTGATACTAAGCGTATGGTTGCTAGTCATCGGCGGCATGGCCTCTCTGCGCTTTTTGAAGACGGATTTAGGAGGACGCTACTGATGATAATAGCTCTGCTTAAAAGTGAATGGATTAAGTTCCGTTCTTACTATATCGCTCTTGGTGCAGCCTTGGTAGCTCTGGTAGTCGTTCCTTTTTTTCTGATGAATCTTGACTATAGTCAGACAGCAGTTGGCCAGACAAAGGCTCTGAGTGAGGCTTTACATGCTCTCTATCTGGCACAGCCTGTTGTCGTTATCTTCACTTCGCTCTATTTTGCGCAAGAGTTTGTCAAGTCAGGGATGCGAACGAATTTTTTAACTGTATCAAATAGAAAGGCTTGGTTGGCTGGGAAAATCTCATTTTTGAGCTTGTTGCTCTTGGTTCTCTATAGTATCATTATAAGCAGCTGTTTCTTTGTTATGTTGGCTCGGTTTGACCTAGATTTTAGCTGGTCCTTACTTGGGGAATTTCTCTATTACAGCTCTTTTGGTCTTCTCAGCAATCTTTTTCTGGCTTTTTTAACTG
>ERZ773042.978-NODE-978-length-17612-cov-5.730990_pt1 | contig 17612 bp, 10 predicted proteins | sample MGYA00511664_ERZ773042 | MGnify/ENA primary metagenome ERZ773042 (study PRJEB29015, sample SAMEA2737984) | human oral metagenome | biome: human oral; feature: human-associated habitat; material: dental | place: China | collected 2036 ... | reverse complement strand
ATTCTGTACCCGCAATATCATATTCAATCCAATTAGTTTTAAATTCCGGGAATCTTTCCTCAAAGTCTTTTTTCTTATTTTTTGAAGTTTGATCACTATCGGATATTATAAGAAATTTCTTACCAGTTAGCATCATCATCGTAGTTATCATATCAACGTCTTTTATGCCGCCCATATAAACTATCCCGCAATTTTTAAAATCATTTATGTTACAAAACATTTTAAAAATTTTATAGTCCATATAGCCTTCAAAAATAATATTTTTTAACTGTATACTTTCAAATATATGACTTCCAATTGCTCTTTTTAAAAGTTCGTCTTCTTGAAATGGTGATTTACCTTGTGGGACTATTTCTGAAATATCATCCTTTCTTTCTATAACCAGGTGTCTTTCTATGCACTCGTTATCTATCATAAAAGGAGAGTGCGTAGAGTAAATTACAACAGCTTTTTCTGAAATTTTTAGTAACTCTTCTTTTAAAAATCTCGCACTGGTTGGATATAAAAAAGCATCTGGTTCATCAAATAAGATTAATCTACTATATTCTTTTTGTGTTCTATATTCAATTGATAATATAAGCAATATTGCTATAAACCTCTTAAAGCCATCGCTTCTATCTTCATTAGAATAAAACTCTTTTTCCTGTATTCGTATATCGAACTCTTCACCATCTTTTCTTATAACAAACTTTATATTTTTTAAGTCAGGCCATATTTCTCTAAATTCTTTTGTTGCTTTATTAGATATATTGTCTAAAAAGCTATGTAGTCCTTTATCTTTCTTGGCTGCATTTTCAATATCTTGTTGAATATCTTTTATATTGCTTAAATAAAAAATATTTTTTAAAGGCATACATATGTCTGGGTTATTTTTAAAGTTTCCTATATTTACGTTAGATGGCAATAAATGACTATCACTATACTCCCAAAACATAACTCGCTTATAAATATTCTCCATGGGTTTTATATTTTTTATTATTTCAAACACAATTGTCTTCATGTGATCATACGTCAAAGGCTCAAGCAAAGGACTATTACTTTCGCCTTCTAATTTTGTAATTTGCCGATTATCTGTACTATAGTAGAATAAGTTAGATATTTTATATTTATCATTTAATTCTTCATATTTCCGATAGTTTAAGCTCGGTGTATCATTATCTTTTATACTCAATGTTAATATCATTTCACCAAAAGCTTCTTGAATAAAGCTTTCAATACTTAAATTATTTTCAAAAATATCTAGACTTTCTATATGATATTCTTCGATTAATTTTTCTTTAATATCACTAATGTCTTTTTGTGTAAGCTTAAAGATAGCATCAATATAATATTCATCATTATCCGAAGCTGTTTTTCTTTGATCTTTTATGCTAACCTTATATCCATTAAATACTGCAGATATAGCTTTTAATATATTACTTTTTCCAGCCTCATTTTTTCCTACTAATATTATACATTTTTTACCATTTCTCTCTTCAATATTTATCGCCATGTCTTTTATTGAACGAAAATTTTTTATTTCAAATCTATCTAGTTTCATATGTTAATCCTTTTGCCTTTTACTGGCACCCTTCGCACTCGATCGAACGATCCGCGACGTTGTTTAGCTTCTCGCTATCGGGGCTTTCGGAGCGCAGGTAGTAGGTCGATTTTAGCCCCAGCTGCCACGCAAGCGTGTAAATTTCGCTCAGATAGCCGCCGCTTGCCTTATCCAGGCTCATAAAAATATTTAGGCTCTGACCTTGATCGATCCATTTTTGGCGGATGGCGCCCGCTTTTACGAGTAGGCGCTGATCGAGCTCGTACGCAGGCACGTACGCCTGCCACGTTTTCGGGCTTAAATTCGGTACGACGACCGGGATCATGCCGCTTAGGTTGTGCTCGAACCATTTGCGCTTATACACCGGCTCGATCGTCTGCGTGGTGCCTACGAGTATGCTGATGCTTGATGTCGGCGCGATCGCCATCAGATAGCCGTTTCGCATGCCGTCGCGTTTTACTTTCTCGCGCAGCCCGTCCCAATCGCAGCTGCTTTGCTCAAAAAGCCCGCCGCGCTTAACGAGCGCTTTGGCGTTTTCGTTCGCTAAATCGATCGGAAAAATTCCTTCGCTCCACTTCGAGCCCGCAAAATCAGGGTATCTACCCTTTTCTACGGCTAAATTTGAACTTGCCTTGATCGCGTTAAAACTCACGTTTTCCATTATCCTATCGATCAGCTCGAAGTGCTCGTAGCTGCCCCACTTCACGCCGCGCTCGGCCAGCATCTGCGCTTCGCCCATTACGCCGAGCCCTATCGCGCGCGTTTTTAGATTGGTGTGCTTGACCTTGGCGTGCGGGTAAAAATTTAGATCGATGACGTTATCGAGCATTCGCACGGCGATCGGCATCACGCGAGCTATCTCCTCGCGGCTGTTGATTTTGCTTAAATTTACGCTCGCGAGGTTGCAAACCGCCGTCGCGCCTTCGTCGCAGCTTTTTTCTACGATAAAAATTTCTTTGCCGCCCAGCGTGTCTAGCGCGGTGATCTTTTTCGCCTTTTTTACGATGCCCGCGTCGGTTCTTACCTCTTCGTTTTCCTCAAACAGCCTCTCGCTACCGTCAGCGAAAACGACTTTGATTTTGTAGTGGTTCGGCGCCGTGTTTTGAAAGATCTCCGTGCATAAATTTGAGCTCCTGATTAAGCCTTGATGCGCGTTTGGATTGATGCGGTTGGCATTATCTTTGAAGCACAAAAAGGGCATGCCCGTCTCAAAATAACTCGTTAAAATTTTCTTCCAAAGCTCCTTTGCCAGGATAGTGGATTTTGAAATTTTATCATCGGCCTCGTACTGCTCGTAGCGCGCCTCAAATTCCGCGCCGTAAAGATCGCTTAGATCGCTTACTTCGGCGGGATCGAATAGCGTCCACTTGCCGCCGCTTTGAAGCCTTTTCATAAACATATCGTTTATCCACAGCGCGGGGAAAATTTCATGCGCGCGGCGCCTCTCCTCGCCCGAGTTTTTGCGCAGATCGAGGAAGTCGCTCACGTCCATATGCCACGGCTCGATATACACGGCGATAGCGCCCTTGCGCGTGCCCAGCTGATCGACGGCGACTGCGATGTCGTTGGTAATCTTTAAAAACGGTATGATGCCGCCCGCGGCGTTTTTATGCCCGTCGATGCTGCCGCCCATCGCGCGCACCTTGCACCAGTCCCAGCCGATACCGCCGCCGAATTTGCTCAGTAGCGCCATCTCCTTGTAGCTATCGAAAATCCCCTCGATATTATCGGGCGTGGAGCCCACGTAGCAGCTGCTTAGCTGATGTCGCGTCGTGCGGGCGTTTGAGAGCGTCGGAGTGGCGAGCATGACTTCAAATTTAGATATGAGATCGTAAAATTTTTTCGCCCAGCTCTGGCAATCAAGCTCGTTTTGCGCGAGGAACATCGCGATCGCCATAAACATCTGCTGCGGAAGCTCGATCGGCGCGCCGCTTTTATCCTTGATGAGGTAGCGATCGTAAAGCGTTTTAATGCCTAGGTAGTTAAACTGCAAATCGCGCTGCGGCTGCAGATAGGAATTTAGATCCTCTAGATCGTATTTTTCCTTTAAGCCGAGCATTATGCGACCCACCGCTTCGCCGCGAGCGAAGTAATCTTGCAAGCTGTTGTAGCCGCTAAAGCCCGTTACTTTGTGATACAGATCGTATAAAAATAACCGCGCGGCGACGAAGGTCCAGTTCGGGCGGTCCACGTCGATCTTCTCGACCGCGGTTTTGATGAGGGTTTGCTGGATCTCTTCAGTGGTGATCATATCGCGAAACTGGATCTTTGCGTCCACCTCAAGCTCGCTAAGGCTTACGTTTTCCAGCCCCTCCACTGCCTCGCTCGTGTATTTTTTGATCTTGCTTACGTCAAGTTCCTCGGTTCTGCCGTTGCGTTTGATTACTTTCATATCGTTCCTTGAAATTTAAAAATGCAAATTTAGCGTTAGTTTCCCAATATAAAATACGTCGTCAAAAGAGGCGGCGTAATAAATGCCGCTCATCTCCGCCGTCTTTTAAATTTACGCTAGCTGCGCTGCAAAAGCGCGCATTATAGCCAAAATTGCTTAAGTCTATCTGTCATTGTAAATATGGGATTTTGGCTTGTAAATTTTAAAATTTAGCGAAGCGGGCGGCAATGATGCGGTAAAATTCGAGCGGAATTTTATGGTAGTGCCGCGGAATTCTGCAGGTAAAAATTTGCGCGGAGTTTTGCGAAATTCTGCGCCGAAAAAGCAAGAAACAAAAAAGCTTTGCGAACAGATTTAAAATTTGCTCGCAAAGCTTTAAAATTTAATTGTGCGGTAGCGGGATAGGCTTTCCGTTTAAGATCATAGAGTTGCTTGCCTTATCGAAGCTAAACTCCATCTTAACTCCATCTCCATCAGGCTTAAGAAACTGCGAGCCGTAAACTTCCGCCATCGGCGCAAAATCGCGCAAGCTGTCATAAGGCGATAAGAAGTCCGTAATGGTCGTATTTATCGTAGCTTTGCCGTCCAAGCTCATACGCTTAAAAAGCTGCGTCTCGTCGATGTAGCCGCCTAATAGCGCGCTTGCGTTAAAAGCAAATTTCTTGCCGAGGCTATTTTCAAACGAAAAATCATTCACGTTGATTTTCATATCATCTTTTAGCAGCTTCATAAAAAGCTCTTTATTTTCCGCTAATTTTTCGCCTTCTTGCGGATTTGAGATAACAGACAGATATTTTTCGAAAAGTGCGGCGCTAAAGCTGGTATCGACACCCAAATGGATGTTTCGCACTAGCACATCGGCGATTTTTAGGCTTTGGGCTTTATCGCTTTCGTTAAAATTTAAAATTCCATCTTTTACGCGGTAGCTACCTTCTGTGCTCATATCCGTAACTACGACGAAACGCTGCTTATCTACAGTTACGACGAGCTCTTTTGTGCTGCCTGCAAAATCTATGTCATTCAAAAAGAGCTTAGTTATATTATCGTCTAGATCTTGGATACCGTTTTTAAAGTTTGCCTCATAGATAAGATCCTTTATATCAAGACCCGAATCCTTGCCGTCGTCTATAAAAATTTCACCGATTTTAAAGCCCAAGGCTTTTATCGTTTTACCGCTCATATCGCTCGTGCCGTTTAGGCTAAGGCCTGCAAGACGTCCCATTCCGCCATCTTCTAGCACATTTATATCGGCTAGCTTTGCGCTAAATTTAACCTCTGTAGGTCCGTAGTTTAGATGCGTGCTAAGCGGTGCGTCAGTCTTAAACAACTTCTTGCAAGGTTCTGCGTAATATGGCGTCTTAATCGTTAAAATTCCGTCGCTCTCAAATCCATCCGCAGCGTTTTTTACGCTATGCTTGATAGTGTAGTCGTAGCGAAAAGCAAAATCTTCCGGGAAAATTTTAGCAGGATCCGGCTCGTCCGTATCGTTGCTATCTTGCGCGCCTGCTTTTTCCTTTAGCTTGCTAAAGCCTTCAGCAAGGCTTTTTTGTAGTTTCTCTTTTTTTACTACGCCCTCGATAAAGCCGCTTGAGTTGCTATCTCCAGGATAAAATTTAGCGCTTTTAGTCTCGAAAATTTCGTTTCTAGCGATAAATTCCGCAATCTGCTGCTCAATCGCCGCGCTGGCACTCTTGCCGACCGCACCGTCAACCGTTTTGGTTATGCTATCGTTTACACTTTTAGCTACGCCCGTTTTAGCGTCCTTTGTCGCTACAAAAACACCCACTATAAGCGCTACGATGAGAACTAAAGCCGCGATGATCTTTTTCATCATCTCTCCTTTAAATTTAAAATTTATTTGGGTCGTATTTTGCCGTAAATTTCTAAAATTTTCAAATTCTAGCTTAGTGTGCTTTAACCTAAAAGAAGTTATAATCGCGACATTAATATCAAAATTTAGGAAAACTTATGGCAAAACAAACGAAATATATTTTCGTCACCGGCGGAGTGCTGAGCTCGCTGGGCAAGGGCATTGCGGCGGCGTCGATCGCGACGCTTTTAAAGCACGCGGGGCAAAAGGTGCGCATCCTAAAGGCGGATCCTTATATCAACGTCGATCCGGGCACCATGAGCCCGCTGGAGCATGGAGAGGTTTTCGTAACCGACGACGGCGCGGAGACCGATCTGGATTTGGGGCATTATGAGCGGTTCTTGGATGAAAATTTAAGCCAAGACAACAACTTCACCACGGGCAAAGTTTACAGCTCCGTCATCGAAAAGGAGCGCAGGGGCGATTATCTGGGCAAGACGATCCAGGTGATCCCTCACATCGTAGGCGAGATCGTGCGCCGCATAAAAAAGGCGGGCGAGGGTAACGACGTGCTGATCGTCGAGATCGGAGGCACCGTGGGCGACATCGAGGGGCTGCCGTTTTTAGAGGCGATCCGCGCGATGAGAGTGGAGCTTGGCAGAGTAAATACGATGAATATCCACCTCACGCTCGTGCCTTTCATCAAGGTAGCGGGCGAGCTCAAAACCAAGCCTACGCAGCACAGCGTAGGTGAGCTGCGTCGTATCGGTATCAGCCCCGATATGATAATCTGCCGCTCCGAAATGCCGCTAAATCGCGCGCTTAAAGATAAGATCGCGCTAAGCTGCGGCGTGGATAAAAACTGCGTCATCGAAAGCCCAGATAGCGCGAGCATCTATCAGATCCCGCTTGCGTTTTTGAAACAGGATATTTTAACGCCGATCGCGGAGACTTTAAGCTTAAACAAGCTCGAAGTCGATATGAGCAACTGGGACAGCCTCGTTAAGCGCGTCATCGTGCCTACGAATGAAACCACGATCGCCTTCGTCGGTAAATATATCGATCTAAAAGAAAGCTACAAATCCCTCACCGAAGGGATCATCCACGCGGGCGCGACGCTTGATACGCGGATAAATTTGAAGTGGATCGATAGTGAAAAAATCGAAGCTGCGAATGTGGATGAAATTTTCCGCGACGTAAACGGAATTTTAGTCGCGGGCGGCTTCGGCTCGCGCGGGATAGAGGGTAAAATTTTAGCCATAAACTACGCGCGGGTGCATAAGGTGCCATTTTTGGGCATCTGCCTGGGGATGCAGCTTGCAATGGTGGAGTTTGCGCGCAATGTCTTAAAACTGAAAAACGCTAACTCCTCGGAATTTGACCCGCAGACCGAAGATCCGGTAATCTACCTCATCGACAGCTTTATCGACGCGAGCGGCAAAAAGCAGATCCGAACGCACAAATCCCCTATGGGCGGCACTATGCGGCTGGGTGGCTATGACTGCGACGTCAAAAAAGGCTCGCTTTTGAGTAAAATTTACGGCGAGCAAAAAACTATCCGCGAGCGCCACCGCCACCGATATGAAGCCAATCCGAAGTACCGCGCCGATTTTGAAAAGCACGGGCTTATCGTCTGCGGCGAGAGCGACGGGCTTATCGAAGCGGTCGAGCTAAAAAATCATCCGTTTTTTCTGGGCGTGCAGTTTCACCCGGAATTTACCAGCCGTCTAGTGCGCCCAAATCCCGCTATTTTGGGCTTTATCGAAGCATCTATAAAAAATGCTAGGTAAAAATGAGATAAGGGAAATTCTAAAATCGAGATTTGCGAACGATCGGCATACTAAAATTTCTGAAATTCCCTTACCCTGCGATCTGAAAGATACCTATAAGGCGGCTTTGCGCATAAAAACTGCCATCGAAGAAAACCAGCGCATAGCCGTAGTCGGCGATTACGACGTCGACGGTATCGTAAGCACCGTCATAATGAGCGATTTTTTTAATCAAATAGGCGCGGATTACGTTATCAAGATACCAAACCGCTTTACCGACGGATACGGGCTAAACAGCGAGATCATAGGCGAGCTTGAGGATGTGGATCTCATCATCACGGTAGATAACGGCACCTCCGCGACGGAAGCTGCCGAAATTTGCGCTCAAAAGGGGATCGATCTCATCATCACCGATCATCACATGCCCCCGCCCGTGCTGCCTAGAGCTTATGCGATAATCAACCCAAAGCAGCCCGATTGCACCTTTCCAAATATCGAAATTTGCGGTGCGCAGGTAGCGTGGTATCTCGTAGGCGCGCTAAAAGAAACCCTCGGCGTGAACTACGATATGGCAAGTTCGATGGATATCCTCATCATCGCCATAATCGCCGATATGATGGAGTTGCGCGATATGAACCGCGCGCTTTTGCGCTTCGGCATCAAGCGGCTAAATAGCTCGAACCGCGCCTGCTTCAAGGCGATTAAAGAGCATTATTTTAAAAAACACTTCGAATTCGACGATATCAGCTACACGATCGCGCCGCTAATCAACTGCACGGGGCGGATGGACGATGCGACGATGTCGTATAACTTCCTATGCGCCAAAAATATCAGAGAGGCAAACCATTACCTAGAGACGATAAATTCGATCAACAACTCGCGCAAAGAGGAGGAGAAAAACCTCTACGACGAGATCGTAAAAAGCGTAGATCCGAGCGACAACGTCATCGTCGTGTGGGGTCCGCAGTGGCACGAAGGGATCATCGGCATCGTCGCAAGCCGCCTAAGCAAGACTTACAAAAAGCCCGCGATCGTCTTTAGCGTAAGCGACTCGCGCGCCAAAGGAAGCGCGCGCAGCATCGGTAAATTCGATATTTTAGAGCTGATCTCCTCGCAAAGCGAAATTTTAACGACCTTCGGCGGACACAAGGGCGCTGCGGGCGTGGGGATCGATCCTGCGCTGCTTCAGGAGTTTAAGCGGCGCGTAAATGAGCGTATAACGCCCAAGGATCTGAGCGATTTTAGTGCGCAAGACGATCTGCTGGGCGAGCTGGACGCGTCGCAGATAGACTTCGAGCTGCTTGAAATTTTGGAATTTTATGAGCCGTACGGGCAGAAAAATCCGCGCCCGCTCTTTTGTATCAAAGGCGCGCGCGCCCGCAACATCAGGGAGATCGGCAAGGAGGGCAAACATATCAAAATGGCGCTTGATAAAAACGGCGGCAGCGTCGAAGCGCTGTTTTTTAACTACGACTTTTTGCCGCGCGCGGGCGAGCGGGTGGATGTGATCTTTACGATTAGCAAAAACAACTTCCGCGGCACGATCACGCCCGAGCTCATCATCAAAGAACTCACCCCGAGCGAGAGCTAAATTTTAAAATTTAGGCTACTTTGACGTGCATTTCGCTCCGGACACGGCCTTTAAATTTAACTCTCGATCTATGAGCTAGGCCGCGCATTGCGCACTCGGCGGGTTTACCCTACTACAGCGCCCGTCTGCTCTACTCGCCCGATATGTATTGCGCGCCTGGCGCGACTTCAAAATTTAATGCGCGAGCTATGGATTTGACTTGCGATGCGAGCTCAAGCGTGCGATTTCGGAGCTAGACACAGCGCGCGAACGCGATGCGTTATTTTCAGCTCCCGCGCGGCGTGCAAACTCGGCGAAATTCTTGGGCGCTGTAAAAGTAAAATTTAAACGTTTCTAAATTTTAAAATTTTGCGAGGGTGAGCGGGAGCAGTCAAAACAGGCAGAATAGCCCTGCAAATGGAATTTCTGATAAAATTTTATGAAGCGGCGGGCGGGCTAAATTTTAAAATTTGACCCGCCCTTAAACTTATAGGCTAAAAAACCACCGCTAAAAACCACTTAAACGGCACCGGCGCAAAGATCGCGTGCGGCAAGCCCGCAGGCATGACGATGCTTTGCCCCGCTTTTACGCGGTGCTTCTGCCCGTCGATCGTGAAATCACCCTCCCCCTCAAGCACGTAAACGAACGCGTCGCCGTCGGATTTGTGCGAGCTGATCTCCTCGCCGCCGTCGAAAGCGAAAAGGGTCATATTCAGCGCGGGATTTTGCGCAAGGGTGCGCGAAATCACCTTATGAGGGGCCACTTCGACTAGCGAAGCAAGCTCTACGGCCTTAGCGGCGTCGATATTTTTGATGTGTTGCATAAGCTCTCCTTGAAATGAAATTTGATCGATTGTAGCTAAAATTTAGCAAACCCGCTTTGATGAGCATCAATCCGGATCCGCGCTGAAAGGATTTTTCAGAAAGATCGGGATGAAATTTATCAGATATAGCGCGACCGCGGCGATGAAAAGCGCCGAGGGGATCATCACGTATAAAACAAAGCTTTCGCCAGCAAAAACGGCTCTTAAAACCCCCGCGAGCAGAGCTAAAACGAGCGCCGCGCGGCTTAGGCGCGGGAAGTTTAGCGGCGAAATTCCGCTGTGGCGCTGTCCGGCGACCATTCCTACGAAAAGTATCGCTCCGTAGATATAACAGATCGCGATGACGTGCAGCGGCGCGGCAGCGTATCCCCCGCGGATCAGCGCCGCGCCCAGCCACAGGTATCCTGCCGCGCACGCAGCCTGCAACGCGTAGTAAAACGCCATATAGTGGCGGCTTAAAATTTCGATGTAGTGTAGCTCTCGAAGTTTCGCCAAAAACAAAAACCCGATGCCAAGCGCGATAAATCCGCATGTCGCCTCGCTTAAAAATGGCGTCGCGAGCGCCAAAGCGAAAGCAAGGAAAGCGGCTAAATTTTTGTAGATAAAATTTGGAATAAAAACGGCGTCCTTCAGCCCGCCCTCTCTTAGCGCTTCGTTGCCGATGACGACGCTTATGCGGTAGCTTACGACGGCGATCGCCGCGACGTTGATATGCACGAAGCTGAGCAAAAACTTCTCATCTCCGCTCGCGCCATAGGCCGCAGAGCAGGCACAAAGCGCCGCAAGGACTGATAGGATGCTAAAATTATTCGAGTTCTTATCCAGCCACAAAAGCCATGCCGCAAAGATGAAAAATATCGCCCAAAACAGCCCCGTGATCGCTGCCGCAAGCCGTAAATTTAAAAAGCTCGCGATAAAAGCCACGATCAGGCAGGCGGCAAAAGCAAGCGAGACGGGCTTTAGCGAGCCCTCGAAGTTCGTCCAATCGGGCAGCGCGGTAAGCAAAAACGCCGCGTAGATGCACGAAGGCGCCAAAAACAGAAAGTAAAACTTATGAGCGCCGACATAATTAATCGCCAGCGCATCGGGTGCTAAAAAGCTAAGCGCGCCCAGCGCCGCAAAAAAGCAGGCGCAAAGAACGAAGGCGCGCATCGGATGGGAGAAAAAATTCCTAGCGCGCTCATCTTTAAATTTAGGCGCGTAAAAGCCTAGCTCTTGCCGCTGCGCCCCGCACGGCTCCAGATTTTTGAGCTCCTGTGGCGAAACGGAATCTGTTTGATTTTGCATGGAATTAACTTTGGAATTCCGATCGGAATTTTTAGCGCTCTGCGAAAAGCTCGGTTTAGAATTTAGCTCGGCGCGGCTTTGCGCGGAGGCGGGTTTGGAATTTTGACCTTGATCGGAATTCTTGGCGCTTTGTAAGAGGTTTAGCGGGAAATTTTGCTCGTAATTTTTAACGCTTTGCGAGAAGCCCAGCTCGGAGTTTGATTTGACGCTTCTGTCGCTTTGCGAAAAACCCTGAGTGGAATTTTGATCGTAGCTTTTAGCGCTTTGCAAGAAATCATGTGCGAAATTTGGATTTTTAAAGCTTTGCGCTGGCTCGGCGTCCGAATTGCGAGCTGGATTTTTAAAATTTCTCGTAAAATTTGAAGCGGAAATTTTGAAATTTCGCGTAGAAATTCCGCCTGAATTTTTAAAATAATCTGCGCCAAATCCACAACACAGACGGGCGTCTGGGTTTGCACCAAATCCACAATGCAGGCGGGCGGTACGAGTAGGGCGATCGGATACGCGCTGCAAAGGATCGTTCGCGTTAGAGCTGCATCGCAAGCTGACACTCGCACCCGAGTCGCGGCGTGAGCGGGCATATCGGTTCGAGCCAAGGCACCGTAAGCAAGCGCCCACGCCAGAACTGCACCGTAAGTAAGTACTCGGGCTAGAGCCGCAGTATGTATCGCCGCGTAATAGCGCCGAATTTCGCGCTGCAAAACCGTAGCGCACTGCGCCGTTCAAGAGCACGCTCACGATATAATCGCAGTTCACGTGGCTGCGCAGTTCATATTTCGGTACGGCAAAACCACGGCGCCCGATGTCCTGCGAAAGGCTATATCCGCTTGCGCTAAGATCGCAGCATCCGATGTCCCGAAAGAGCCTGTCTATGCAAGCAGCGAAATCATAACATTTAGTATCACGCAAGAGCCTGTGCCCGCCCGCTCCGACATCGCGACATCTAATACTTCGCAAGAGCCCATGCTTGCATGCGCCGAGATCGTCGTAGCTAGCGCCCGGCAAATGCCGGTGTCCAAATGCGACTAGATCGCGATGCGCGCCAAAGCTCCGCTTGCTTGCGCCCGGGTCGCAACGTAAGTTTAAATTTCGTGCGGAACCTCCCTGTTTGCGCGCATTAAAGATAAAATTTCTACTCATAATAGCTCACTCCCCCGAATTGTTCGCTTACCACGCGCTCTTCGTACCGCTCGTCGCGCGCGCTTAGCGGCTCATCTAGGCTCACGACGCGCCTAAGCCCCATCCCTTTGGGCTCGAGCTCGATAATCTCGTGGCTTAGGCGTACGGCTTCGAAGCGGTCGTGGGTTACCAAAAGGCAGGCAAGTCCCTCGTGCTCGATCTTTGAGACTAAAATTTCGATCAGCACGCCGCGCAGATCGCGATCCAGACCTACAAACGGCTCATCAAGCAGCGCCAGATCGCAGCCGCTAAGGATCGTGCGCAAAAACGCCGTGCGCTTTTGCATACCGCCGCTTAGCTCGCGCGGGAATTTATTCAGATCGCTCGGGCTTAGCCCGATCTTTGCGGCGAGGGCGTAAATTTCGTTCACGCCGGCGGGGCTAAAAATTTCAATATTTTTAAGCGCCGTGAGGTTTGGTAGCAGGCGGTTTTCTTGAAACAAAAAGCTGATTTTCTTAAAGCCGTTTTCGATCTGCCCGCTTTTTTTATCCTCCAGCCCGCAAACCAACCGCAAAAGCGAGGTCTTGCCGCAGCCGCTGGGGCCAAAAAGCGTCTTTACTTCACCTGCGTGCAGCCGCAGCGAAAAATCTGAAATTATAACGTCGCGCAGAATTTCGTAGCGCAGATTTGAAATTTTTAGCATCATCTGCTCCACGGCATCAGTAAAATTTCAAGCGGCTTGGTCACGAGATAATCAAAAAGCGCCGTAAAGGCTATGACTAGGCACACATATGCCATAACCTCGACCGTATCGATATTGACGCGCGCTTCGGCGATCTTTGCGCCGATGCCGTCGTTCGCGCCCAAAAGCTCCGCCATTACGAGCACCTTCGCGCCGTTGCTGACCGCGACGTAGATCGCAGGGAGTAGCCGTTCGATTAGATGCGGCGCGTAGAGGTAGCGCAGTTTTTTTAAAATTGAGCTTTTGTAGCTGTCGAAAAGCTCGGTGTATTCGGTACTCACGCTAGCCATCGCCTGCGCCGCGGACGCAAAAGTCATTGGCGCGACGACGATAACGACGGTAAAAAGCACGCTTTTATCGCCAAAATGAAACCAAAATATCGCAAGTACGATCCAGACGATAGGCGGCGTCGAAAGAAGCACGGTAATTAGCGGGTTTAAAAAGGCTCGCAGGCTTTTGAAATACCCTGCCGCAAGCCCGCTGCAAATCCCCGCAAAAAGCGCGAGGAAGGTGCCTGCAAGCGCACGTTTAAGCGACAGAGCTAGATCGTTTGCGGCAAAATTTCTTAAAATTTCGCACGCCTTAGAAAAAACCGCCGCGGGCTGCGGCAGGATTAGCGGCCCATAAGCCTCGCTCGCCACCTGCCAGACGGCTATGAAAAAGCACACCGCCCCTAGGCTCGCAAAGCCGCCCCACAGATAGTCTATGACGTAAAACGCGGGGTTTTGAGCTTTGCGAATTTTATCGATTTTTAGCATAGAAAAAACTCGTCCTTAGGCATCGCGCCGCCGAGGAGCTTAGGGTTAAATTCCATCAAAATTTCATAAAATTTCAAAAGCTCGTCCTTGATCTCGCTAGGCTTTTTGACGCATAAATTCGACGTATCGATGCTCATAAATATCGCAGGCGGCGGCGCAGGAAAGAAATTCGTCCCGATTGCCGCGGCGCTTTGTTTGTTCGCTTTGATCCACGCAAGCGCGTCTGCTAAATCGGCATTTAAAATTTCAAAATCCGCCTTTTTCGCGGCGTAAAAATCGGTATCTGCGATGATGCCCGCCTGCGGGATTATGGGCTTAGTCGAAAACGCCTGCGCCCACATATCGCTTAAATTTGCTCCTCGTTGCACGGCGATACCCGATACTTTGCCCTTTAAGATCATGGCGCTTGCTAGCGGCTCGACCGTGATCGCGACGTCGTAGTCCTTAGCCAAAAACAGCTGCGCGCTCTCTGCGGGGCTGGCGGTGTAGTCGATATTTAGTCCGCTAATACCCTGCTTTTTCGCTATGGCTCGCACGATGATGTCTAGCATATCGTTTTTAAAAGGCATTACGATCTTTTTGCCTTTCAGCTGAGCAAATTCCGTTATCTTCTCGCCCTTGCTCATCGCGAAATTTAGCCCCTCGGTGAGGATATTTACCATGCCGATCTTGCGACCCTGATTTGCGAGGTTCACCCCCACGTTGCTAGGGCTCATCATGACCTTGTACTCGCCGTTTGCCACGCCCGCGCGCAGCTGATCGGGATCGCGCCAAAGCTCAAGCTTCGCGTCGTATTTTTTGCCGATCTGCCCCTGCATGCACGCAACGCCGATGATAAGGCTAGGCATCGCAGGCGCACCGTAAATAGTAAAGGCCTCCTTCGCAAAAAGAGGGCTAGCAAGCCCGCTAGCCGCCAACGCGGACGTTAGTTTTAAGAAATTTCTTCTTTGCATCTTCTCCTCTTTTCATTCCTGCCAAACGGCAAGATTTTGATAATCGATGTGCGATTATATCAAAAACAGGAGTGATTCGGTTTGATTAAGCTCAATAGTCGGCTTTAAATTTTAATGCGCTAAAATTTAAAACGCCCCGCAGCGGTAAAATTTTATGCTAAAATGGAGAAAATTTCAATTCAAGGATATAAAATGAGAAGCGACATCATCAAAAAAGGCTATACGCGTGCGCCGCACAGAAGCTTGCTAAGAGCGACAGGACTAAAGGACGATGACTTTGAAAAGCCGTTTATCGGCGTGGCAAATAGCTTCATCGAGATTATCCCAGGGCACTTTTTCCTCAACAAATACTCCGAAATTTTAAAAGACGAGATCCGCAAAAACGGCTGCGTGCCCTTTGAGTTTAACTGTATCGGCGTGGACGACGGCATCGCGATGGGGCATAGCGGGATGCTTTACAGCCTGCCTAGCCGCGAGCTCATCGCAAACTCGATCGAAACGGTGATGAACGCCCACGCTCTAGACGCTCTGGTTTGCATGCCAAACTGCGATAAAATCGTGCCAGGCATGTTGATGGGCGCGCTACGCGTGAACGTGCCGACGGTTTTTGTTAGCGGCGGCCCGATGAAAAAGGGCTACACTAAAAAAGGCGAGCCGATCGACCTATCTACGGCGTTTGAGGCGGTGGGTAAATTTGAAACCAAAGAGATCAGCGCCGAGGAGCTAAAAGAGATCGAGTGTGCCGCCTGTCCAAGCGGCGGCAGCTGCTCGGGGATGTTTACGGCAAACTCGATGAATACGCTGTGCGAAGCGATGGGCATCGCGCTAAAAGGCAACGGCACCGTGCCCGCGCTTACGCCAGAGCGCGAGGAGCTCATCAGGCAGGCGGGGCGCCGAATTTGCGAGATTGCGCTGGATGAAAAATATAAAATCCGCAACATTGTGAACGAAAAATCGATCCAAAACGCCCTAGTCGTCGACATGGCGATGGGCGGCAGCAGCAACACCGTGCTGCATATCCTAGCTATCGCGCGCGAAGCGGGGGTAAATTTACAGATCGCGGGGCTCAACGAGATCAGCCGCAAGATCGCGCACATCGCCAAAATCAGCCCGAGCTTGCCAAATATCCACATGGAGGACATCGACCGCGCGGGCGGCCTAAGCGCCGTGATAAACGAAATTTCGCGCCGCGACAACGGACTGCTGGACTTAGGCGCGCCGACCGTCACGGGCGAAAGCCTAGGCGAGCGCGTGGGAGCTAGCGTCATAAAAGACGAAGAGGTCATACACAAGGTCGAAAACGCCTATTCGGACGTGGGCGGACTGGCGATTTTGTTTGGAAATTTAGCCGAGCAGGGCTGCGTCATCAAGACAGCGGGCATCATCGGCGAGCGTAAATTTAGCGGCAAGGCCGTGTGCTTTAACGGCCAAGATGAAGCGATAGAGGGCATCTCAAAGGGCAAAGTCGGCAAAGGCGACGTGGTCGTCATCCGCTACGAAGGGCCGCGTGGAGGCCCGGGTATGCAGGAGATGCTAAGCCCAACGAGCCTAATCATGGGGCGAGGTCTCGGTGCGGACGTAGCGCTGATCACGGACGGCAGATTTAGCGGCGCTACAAGAGGGCTAAGTATCGGACACGTAAGCCCCGAAGCGGCCGAGGGCGGTATGATCGGACTGCTACAAGACGGCGACATCATCGACATCAACGTGGACACATACGCGATCAACGTGCGCCTAAGCGAAGAGCAGATCGCTGCGCGCAGGGCTAAATTTAAGCCGATCGAAAAACCGCTACCGTTTCGCTGGCTACGAATGTATCGCAAGCTGGTAACAAATGCTAGCAACGGAGCGATTTTGGAGGCGTAAATGAAGTTAATTGCTGTATTATTAGATGAAGACTACAAAAATATACCACAAGGTATTTATCAATTTGATAATGAATTTGAGATAATTGAATTTAATTCAAGAGATAAAGTTATTGAACTTAGAGAAAATCAAAACTACTATAAGCAATTTGAAATTCCAATAGAAAATATTAGTTGTATAGTTGGTAAAAATGGAATGGGCAAAACTACGTTGTTTGAAATTTTGATATCACTCAAGTTGTGGAGACTAGATAATGAATTAAAAGAAGGTAAAATTCATGCTTTATTTTATGATTTAAGTAAAAATATATTTTTTATCCAGTCATATATAGACAATGCTAGCTATTGGAGTATAAGGGGTATAAATGATTTTGAACTTAAAAAATTTGACATGACTAATAAAATTAGCCCTGTTAATATAAGAGGAAACATAAGATGCGATGATAAATTTAGTATTATACCTACTCCAATTTCAATTATATTCCATAGTTTGTCGCCGTTTGATAGAGTCTATGAGCTTATAAAAAACATATATTTAAAAGATAGTACAAATAAGCATTATGAAAATTTTGGCTATAAAGGCGCAAATAAAATCAAAGACAGTGAGCCTAGTCATAATGCATTAACACTAAAAAATCTTTTGTATTTTTCTAATACCTCTAGTCAATTTAGAAATATGCTAGAAAATATTGGGTATAAATATAAAAATATAGAGATAAATGTTAACGAAAAATACTTTAATAATAGTATAGAAGTTATTGAGTTTGGCGATATAAATCTAAATAAATTAGATATAGAAAATTTTAATGAAGAAATTTACAATAATATAAAAAAATTATTTTTATTTCCAAATATTACATACTATGAAAAATATAATGATATGTTAGAGGAAGATTTTTATAAATATAAGAATGCTATATTAATTAAAGAAACATTTTATGCAACAGGTGCAAGCTGGAAAATAGTAGGAGATAGCAATGGTT
>ERZ773042.972-NODE-972-length-17691-cov-3.301089_pt1 | contig 17691 bp, 17 predicted proteins | sample MGYA00511664_ERZ773042 | MGnify/ENA primary metagenome ERZ773042 (study PRJEB29015, sample SAMEA2737984) | human oral metagenome | biome: human oral; feature: human-associated habitat; material: dental | place: China | collected 2036 ... | reverse complement strand
AGCGACCGCTCCCGGCGCCTCGTGGGACAATGCCTGGAGGGTCTGCTACGCCTCGATGGTGTCGAAGACCTTCTGAGCGCCGTCCTTGAAGGTGATTACGAGCGTGGGCTTTACCGGGTCGCCCGTGCCATCGTACTTGATGGTGCCCGTGACGCCTTCGACGGAGCCCTTTGCGATGCCGTCGATGATGGCCTGCCTGCCGTCATCGCTCGAGAGGTCGGCACCACCCTCGACGGCAGTCTTGATGCCGTTCATCATGACCATGGCCGCATCGTAGCCCAAGGCGCAGAAGTTGGTCGGACTCTCGCCGTACTCGTCCTTGTAGGCCTTGACGAACTTCTGGACCCCCTCGTCATCATTCTCGAGGATGAAGGAGCAGTCATAGTAGCAGCCCTCGAGGTCTGTGGCCGAGGCATACTCCTCGTCGCCGCCGAGGATGTTGGACCAGCCATCCGCACCCAGGAAGACGCCCTTGTAGCCGAGCTGGCGGGCCTGGGTGACGATCTTGCCGTCATCCTGGTAGTAGTTGGGGGCGAGTACGGCATCGGGGTTGCCGGCAATGATGGTGGTGAGCTGGGCATTGAAGTCGACGTCGCCGGCAGCGTAGCCCTGAGGGTCGAGGACGGTGATGCCCTTGGCCTTCGCCTCCTCGACGAAGGCGTCCTTGACGCCGACCTCGTAGTCGCCACCGGAGTTGAAGATGACGCCCACGGTCTTGTAACCCTGGGTGGCGGCGAAGTCGGCCATGAGCTTGCCCTGGTAGGGATCGGTGACGCAGGCGCGGAAGGCATTGGGTCCGTAGGAGATGAAGTCTGCCGCAGTCGTGGAGGCGGAGACCAACGGCATGTTGTCCTTCACCGACGCCTGGGCAACGGCGATGGAGGGCGTGGAAGTCACGTCGCCGATGATGGCCACGACGCCATCCTCAGCCATCTTGTTGTAGACGTTGACGGCCTCGGTGGCGTCGCCCTTCTCGTCCTGGGTGTTGAGCTCGACGTTTCTGCCACCGATGCCGCCCGCCTCGTTGAGTTCCTTGACGTAGAGCTCCGCGCCATGGCGCACGGCCAGGCCATACTGCGCGACGTCACCGGAGTACGGCCCCATGAGGCCGACCTTGATGGAGTCGCTGTTGGATGACGACGAGGAAGAGCCACCGCACGCGGTAATGATGGAGGCGCCACCCAGTCCGGCGGCAGTGATGCCGCTCAGCTTGACAAAGTCGCGCCTGCTGATTGCGTTAGCCATGTCCACCCTCCTTGGGATCAGTCGATGGCAACCGCTCGCCGGTTGCTTGTTGACATACTTTAGGAGCGCGTCCAACGAAAATGGCACGGTGGGTGCCAGGCTTATCAATCCTGTAACATCGCATACAGAATGGAAATAATTCCAATCAAAAAGAGCGTCGTCCGTCGGCCCCGAGACAGGCGCGATGGCGCGCGTTCGAACTCCATCGCGGCGACGTCGCACACGCCCAAGCCCTCGAACAGCTATGCCTCCCTCGCTGTGGGCACGGCCATATGCCTAGGCCTGTAATCGCCGCTACGAACGGTCCGATGGCGCGCGGTGGCACGGAGGTCCTGGCTTCCGCCCCGCAAGACGCGCAGGTACTCACGCGACTGACGCCGCACGGCCTGGGAGGAGTTGCGTGAGAACTCCTCGCCGATGAGATAGTCGACATAGGACTCCGTGTCGACGACCTCCGGATGGCCCGCTGGGGTCCTGAACGGGATGAAGCGCGTGGGAGACTCGAGGCCCTCGGGCTCATCGATGGAATCGACCCCGCCAACCGTGTCGTGGAAGACGGGGGAGGACTGCATCTGGTCGATCCTCTCCCCCATTGCCGCGAGCGCGGCATCCCACATGTCGTCGTGATCCAGCTCGGCCGACGTACGGCGCGCAGGGTACTTTCCTTGGTCGACCTCGGCGACACGACGCGCGATGACGGCGGCATGGGACGGCTGTGGGCACACGGCCTCGCGGGGCCGTGGCGCGACGTCTGCACCGGGGCGAGCCTGGGACCGAGAGGTCTGGGGCTGAGGGGAGACGTCACCCATCCACGAGGGCACTGCCAGCTCGCCGGCAAGGTCGGTCCTGTCGCCGACGTGACGGACCGAGCCGCCCACACGTGCCTCCCACCAACCGGTTCCGACGTCACCTACGCTGCCGTCGGCACGCTCGATGACGGGGAGGTCATCGAAGCGGCTGGCCCCAAGGCGCTCGGACAGCACGTCGGCAACACCACGCGCCCGCGATGCCATGCGCTCGCGGAAGGTCTCGCGGCGCACGTAGTTCTCGGCGACGTCCTCGTAGTCGGTCGCTATGTGACCGGCGGCCACATGGTCATGACGGACTCCGGGATCGCGGGAGAGCCGCGAGGTATCATCGGCCGCGCCTTGCGATGTGGCCGTAACGCAGCTCGCAGTTCCCTGACGCATGAGGGAGGATGTGGCCTGCAGGGTGCCGCCCTCAAGATCGCGCAGCTCTCGGACGCGCGAGGCATGGATGGCAAGGGCGCAGGCGACGCCCGTCACGATCGACCCCGTGGCGCAGCCTATGACGAACTGTGCGAAGGGGCTGCCGATCAGGCCCATGTCGGGAGAGATGGCGAGGGCGACCTTAGGTGCGGCAAACGTCACCACACCCAGAAGCCCTGCCACCACGGCCGGGTTCCTCTTCTCCCGAATCATCGCGACCCACCTCCCGTTGTACCCGACGCACATCACGCGATACGGGAGGAGTGGTGACATCAGCTGCGCATAGACGCCAGGAAGCCATGGCACCTGGCTGCGACAACGGCTTGCTTCGTCTCATCTTCATGTACCGTCGCTATATGCGTCCGAGACAGAAATCCTCAGACTGCTTTGATGTTAGCTCGATTCGTCCCGATTGCAAGCCTGCCCGGCAAAAATATCTGCCGGGCAGGCCCGTCCACGTCGAGGGAATCGCGATCCTGGCGACCAGGGACGCCTAGCCTTGGAAATAGTCGCTCTGCTGTGCCTTCTTGGCGGAGCGGATGAGGAACTCCTCGTTGTCCTTGGTGCCCCTGAGGCCCTTCACCAGGGCCGAAGCGGCGCGCTCGGTGTTGTTCATGTTGGCGAGCACGCGGCGAATCCCCCAGACGAACGGCTGGAGCCCAGTGTCGAGCAGCAGGTCCTCGTTGCGCGTACCCGAGGCGACGGGATCGATGGCCGGGAAGATGCGCCTGTCCGCCAAGTCGCGATCGAGCTTGAGCTCCATGTTACCGGTGCCCTTGAACTCCTCGAAGATGACCTCGTCCATCTTGGACCCCGTATCGACGAGGGCGGAGGCGAGGATGGTGAGCGACCCGCCGCCCTCGATGTTGCGGGCGGCACCCAGGAACTTCTTGGGTGGGTACAATGCGGCGGAGTCGACGCCGCCCGACAGGATGCGCCCGCTCGCGGGCGCGGCGAGGTTGTAGGCACGCGCCAAACGTGTGATGGAGTCAAGGACCACGACGACGTCCTCGCCCAGCTCGACCAAGCGCTTGGCGCGCTCGATCACAAGCTCCGCGACGGCCGTGTGGTTGGAGGCGGGCATGTCGAACGTGGAGGCCACGACCTCGCCCCTGATGGAGCGCTCCATGTCGGTGACCTCCTCGGGACGCTCGTCCACCAGAAGGCAGAAGAGGTGCACCTCAGGATTGTTGGCCGTTATCGACTGGCAGATCCGCTTGAGCACGGTGGTCTTGCCAGCCTTCGGGGGGCTCACGATGAGGCCGCGCTGACCCTTGCCAATGGGCGCGACGAGGTCGATGGCACGACCGGTAACCGACTCCTTGCCATGCTCCATGACGAGACGCTCGTTGGGATAGATGGGCGTGAGGTCGCGGAAGCGGGGGCGAGACCGCATCTTCTCGGGCTCGGCGCCATTGATTGCCTCGACCTTGTGCAAGGGCGGGAACTTGCTGTTGCCGTTGCGGGCCGGTGCGACGGAGCCGGCCACCTTGTCGCCGGCACGCAGGCCGTACTGGCGAATGAGCTGTTGGTGCACGAAGGCGTCGTTCTCGCCCACCATGTAGTTACCAGTGCGGAGGAAGCCGTAACCCTCGTTTTGGATCTCGAGCACGCCCTCGACGGACCTGAACCCCTCGGCGCGCGCCGCAGCCTGGTAGATGGCCTCGGCAAGGGCCTTCTTGCGGACACCGACGTAGTCCACGTGGAGCTCCTGCGCCTTGACGCGCAGCTCGGCAACCTTCATCTCGGCAAGTGCGTCACGGGTGAGGGAGGGCTCGAGATTCGCGTCGTTCTGGCCGCGACGCCCGCGGCGCTTCTGGTTGCGGCCCGGGCGATTGCTGCCGTAGCCACCATAGCCGTTCCCGCCACGACCATCGGCTGCCTCGCCGTTCTGGCTGTGGGCGCGCTCGCGCCGACGCCGATGGCGAGGGGTCGCCTCATCATCGTGCTGGTCTGCGCTGCGCTGATCCGCGCCGCGCGAAGCCGGGACGCCCTGGCCTCCCACATGCTGGTCGCCCAGACGTTCGGCTGCGGCATCGGCCTCGGCCAGCGTCGCGGCGGGAGCGGCAAGGACAGTCGCCGTGGATGGGGTCACCCCCTGAGACGGCCTGGCCGCCTCACCCGCATCGGCCTGCAGCTGTTCGCTCTTGCGAGGGCGGCCGCGGCGGCGCTTGGGCTTGGCGGCCTCCTCGGACGGCGACTGCTGTCCCGCCTGTCCGTCTTTGCTGGCGGCGGGAATCTCGCGCGGGGGCGTCATGGGCGCCTCGGGCGAGGGCGAGATGGGGATCGCTGTCGTCTCGGGCTGAGCCGCACCCGACACGACCTGTTCCTCGACCGCGGCGACCGACTTCGCGCGCCTACGGCGGGGCTTAGGCTTCTCGGCAACCTCGCCCGACGCGAGGGGAGGCTCGGGCGAGAGGGGCGCGGCCGCTTCCTCCTGGGCCTTCTTCCTGGTGGTACGACGCCGACGCTTGGGTGCCTCCGCCTCCCCTGTTGGGAGCGCCATGGCCTCTTGGGCGGGATCTGCGGTATCCTTCGTCATTCAGACTGCCTTTCTCAAGCGAATGACACACGGCGCTTGCGCCGCATATGACCTGTTGGAGATGACGGCCAGCCGAAACGCCTTCCCACACGCTCAAAAGACGCGGAAGGAGAAGGACATGCCCGTAGTGTGTTGAGAGTGGCCGTCTGCCAAAAGGCAACCGCTCGCGGTACCTTGGCTGCTGTAACTATAGCAGGCATGACGCATGATGACGACGGGAAAATAAAAATGGCTCGCAATCGACCAGGAGGACCGGCGGAATCTGCGAAGGGCCACCGGCCCCTAACGCTATGAACGCGGACGGCGGCGCACGATGGTCTTCGCGATCTGGCTCACAAGCCTCCTTGCGGCATCCTGTCCGCCGTCTGTCAGCGTCACGTTCGTGACATGGGTGCCTGCGGGGGAGATGGCCTCGGTCCTCTCGACGAGGCCCTCCTCCTCGAGCGCCGCCACGGACATGGAGACCGTGGGTTGGAGAAGCCCCAGCGTAGTGACGATCTCGGAGATGGATGTGGGCTCCCCCTTGAAGCTGTAGAGCCCCAGCAGCGTCAGGTCGCCGGCCATGTAGCTGATTGCCCCCATTGCGTCGACGTAGCGCTGAACGCGCTCGGGAGACGTGCGGCCGAGGGGCTGCGTCGAGGAGATCCTGTCACAGGTCATGGTGCACAGCCTTGCCGCATAGTCATGACCGCCATCGGTTATGGCGCACACGACGTTGCGCCTGTCGGCGCTGCCCTTCTGGCGCTCGATGAGGCCGAGGGACGCCAGATGCTTGGTCCTGTGTGTGGTCGTCGGGCGCAAGGAGCCCTGATAGTCGGCGATCTCTGAGGTCCTCAGGCAGCTCTGGGACAGATCCAACCTACAGAGAATCGCAAACTCGGCAAACGTCAGCCTTTCCGGAGAGTCCATCGACTTCCTGACCAGGTTGTAGGCTCGACGTATCGACAGGTACTCGCGAAGCTCCATAGCGCTCACCCACCCCTCAAAAAAATGCCCCACCATGGGGATGGTGGGGCGCACGCATACATGTCATGCACGACCAACGCTGCGAGTATGATACCCCATCACACAGGGCACAAGTCGCAACATAAACTTGTCCTGCAATACAAATGTAACCAGATGCCCTCCTACATCACATCCGGTGCCGAGACGCCGATGAGCCTCAGGGCGACTTCGAGGTTCACGCGCACGGCATCGCAGGCGGCAAGGCGGGCGCGGGAGAGCTCGGCGTCGACGGGACGTCCCTCGCTGGGAAGCACCTGGCAGCTAGCGTAGAAGCCATGGAAGGCGGCGGCGAGCTCCTCGCAGAAGTGAGTGATGCGGAACGGGGCACGGTCGCGGGCGCAACCGGCGACGAGCTCAGGGAACTCGGAGAGCTTGCGGGCGAGGGAGGCCTCGGTCGCGTCCGTCAGGAGCGAGAGGTCGTATGCGGGACCGATGGCGCGCTTGGCGACCTCGTCCATGCCCATCTCCACCGCCTCGTCCTCGCCGACGCCGGCGGCCTTGCGTAGGATGGAGCAGATGCGAGCGTGCGCGTACTGCACGTAGTACACGGGGTTGGCGTTGTCCTTCTGCTTGACGGCCTCGATGTCGAAGTCGATGGTCTGGTTGGACGAACGGCTGATGAGCGTATAGCGCGTGGCGTCAACGCCCACCTCGGCGATGAGCTCGTCGAAGGACACCATGGTGCCTTTGCGCTTGGACATGCGGACAGGCTCGCCATCCCTCAGCAGGTTGACAAACTGGCCCAGGTCGACCTCGAACTTGCCGGGGTACCCAAGCGCGTCGCAGACGTTGGTGACGCGCGCAATGTAGCCGTGGTGGTCGGCCCCCCATAGGTCGATGGAGTACTCGTCACGCTGGAACTTGTTCCAGTGGTACGCGACGTCCGAGGCGAAGTAGGTGTACTCGCCGTTGCTCTTGACGAGCACGCGGTCCTTGTCGTCGCCGAAGGCCGTGGACTTGAACCAGAGCGCACCGTCATCGGTCTTGTAGAGGTAGCCCATCTCGTCCAGGCGCCTGAAGGCACGATCGACCTGCGAGGTGCCGTCGGTGTCTTTCCTGTAGAGCGAGCGCTCCGAGAACCACAGGTCGAAGTCGCAGCGAACGGTATGGCAGGTCGCCTTTATGCGCCTGAGCATGGCCTGGTACGCACGCTCACGGAACTCGGGGTCGCGCTCCTCTGGCTCTGCCGAGACCCACTTGTCGCCGTCGGCCTCGTAGAACTCCCTGGCGATCTGGATGATGTAGTCGCCGCCATAGGAGTTGCCGCCGAGGGCCTCGTTGAAGGCGTCCATGTAGGGATGGAGCTCGGGATGCTCGTCCTGCTCGTCGTCAACGTAGCTCTCGCGATCCTGCAGGAGGAGCCTGACGGCGTCCTCCAGACCAAAGCCCTCGGCCTTGATCGCCTGGTCCAGCTGCAGGTAGCGCATGGCGACGGAGCGGCCGAAGACGTCCATCTGGCTACCATGGTCATTGATGTAGTACTCGCGCGTGACCTTGTGGTTCGTGTGTTCGAAGACGTTGCACATGGAGTCGCCCAGGGCGGCCCAGCGACCATGGCCGACATGCAGGGGACCGGTGGGATTGGCCGAGATGAACTCGTAGTTGACCTTGAGGCCGTCGCCGACGTTGCTCTTGCCCCAGTCGGAGCCGGCCTCGCGGACGGTGCGGAAGACCTCGTTGTGTGCGGAGGTGCTCAGGTAGAAGTTGATGAAGCCGGGACCGGCAACCTCGACCCTGGTGATGGCGGGGTCGGGGGGCATGTTGTCGACGATTGCCTTTGCGATCTTGGCAGGGGCCATCCGCGCGAGACGGGCGGAACGCATGGCGACGGTCGAGGACCAGTCGCCGTTTGAGGTGTCAGCCGGACGCTCAAGGCCATAGTCCTCGATCTCGAACTCCGGAAGGGCGCCAGCCGACTGTGCGGCGGCGATTGCTTGCTTGACAAGCTCCTCGATCGTCTCGGGCATGCTTTCTCCTTTGTGCCTCATCGCTCTGTGCCTGCCGCCGGACCCACTGGCCCGACACACCTTCGCTGAAGTCTAGCAGAGTGGCACGTCGCTCGCGCTGGCATCGCACGAGAGACGCAATGTCGCCCTTTTCATGCCCCCCCTGCGAAGTCTTCTACCCGCTACGACGACCCGACCCGCAGCGCTCCGAACGTGCGAGCTCGCCGCGCAGGCGCGCAAGGCCGCTCTCCAGGCCCACGGGATAGATCTGCGGGTTGAGAAAGCGCCTGACCGCAGGGTCGAGGTGCATGAGCGCCTCGCGACAGCGGGAACGGGCCAGTTCGAGGGAGTCCGGCTCCTTGGAGCGCACACCCCTCTCGACCACCCGCTCCAGGAGCTCACGCGAGGTGGCGCCCGAGACGTCGTAGGTCGTGAGGTCGTCCAGGACGTCCACGATCGTGGAATCATCGCCCGCGTCCACGGCATCGTCCACGATCATGTCGCCCACGGGGCAACCGGCGGCATCGACGTAGCGCCTGACATGCTGCACGCCAGGGATCGTGCGTTTGTAGGCCATCTCGGACAGCTTAATGACGGGCTCCCAGGTTCCGTCCTGCGAGCGCGTGGCGGAGAGTTTGTACACGCCACCCAGAGACGGCTGGGGGTCGCATGTCGCAAGCTTGGTGCCCACGCCAAACGAGTCGATGGGAGCGCCCTGTGCAAAGAGCGACTGGATGGTGTACTCGTCCAGGTCGTTGGAAGCCGAGATCCTCACGTAGCCAAGGCCCTCGGCGTCGAACGCGGCGCGGGTCTCCTTCGAGAGCCTGGCGAGGTCGCCCGAGTCGATGCGGATGGCCGCGAGGCGCTCCCCTGCGGCCTCCATCTCCTTCGCCACGACGATCGCGTTACGTATGCCCTGGTGCACGTCATAGGTGTCGAGGAGGAGGACGCAGTTCTTGGGGCTGGAGCGAGCGAACGCGCGGAAGGCGTCGAGCTCCGTTGGAAACGCCATCACCCAGGAGTGTGCGTGGGTGCCGAACACGGGAATGCCGTAGACCTTGCCCGCAAGGACGTTCGACGTAGACGAGGCGCCCCCCACGTACGAGGCGCGCGCCACGGCAAGGCCGCCATCAGGGCCCTGGGCGCGGCGAAGGCCGAAGTCGGAGACGGGATGGCCCTCGGCTGCATGCACCACGCGTGCGGCCTTGGTCGCAACGAGCGTCTGGAAGTTCACGAGGTTCAGGAGTGCCGTCTCAAGCAGCTGGCAGTCAATGATGGGACCCTCGACGCGAACCATCGGCTCGCGCGGAAACACGAGGTCGCCCTCGGGAACCGCCCAGACGCTGACGCGCATCCTGAAGCCGCCCAGGTAGTCGAGGAAGCCCCGCTTGAACATGGGGCCGCCGCCCGGAGCCTGCACGGACTCGAGGTAGGCTATGGAATCGTCGTCGAAGAGGAAGCTCTCGACCAGGTCGGCGATCTGACCCATGCCACAGGCAACGGCATAGCCACCGCCAAAGGGGTTGTCCCGGAAGAACACGTTGAAGCAGCCCTCTACGTCGACCAGTCCCGACTCCCAGAAGCCCTGGGCCATCGTAAGTTCGTACAGGTCTGTGTTCAACGCGACGTCCGACGGCCTCGTGATGTCAGTCAGAGCCATGGGGAGATCCTCCCAACTCGCTGGTGACGGAAGGCGGAGACGATGCCCGCCCTGGTGCCAGCGTAACACTATGCCAAGGCAGCGCGTCCCAAAGTCGCCCTCGACCGTCGGCATGGGACCCTGTTGCGGAGGGGATGGCGATCATGCGGCTAGCGCCCCACCATCATGGACGCGACGATGGCGGCGGCCAGGACAGTAAGGACGACGAGCACGGCCCTCTGGCCCAGGGGCATCCTGAGATCGTCATCCGGCTCCATGAGCTTGGAGTTGCGCTCGCGGATCTCTCTCGCGCGCGCAGACGCCTGCGCGTCGCGCAGGGCACGCTCCCTCTCGGCCTTGAGCTGGGCGAGCTCCGCGCGCTCGCGCTGGGCACGTCGCAGCTCCTCCTCCCGGGACTTCTCGGCGCGCAGCGTCTCGAGCTCGGCGCGCTCCTCGTCGCTCAGCGGTGCAGGCGAATCAGCCATGTCTCTCTCCATCCCGTACGCACGTGGATCCCTGTGGGTCCAGGCGCCCTCCCACCCGAGGCGGGCACCCACGGAAGGACGCCCTTCGGTTGCGCACGGACCCTATCGTAGCCGCTTTTCCGAGTCGTACAGCTCGGGGCCGCGCACTCCCGTCGCATCGAAGGCGGGCACGAAGCTCTCGGAGACGGTGCCGCCCTGCTGCCACCAGAGCCTCTCGAAGCCCAGATCGTCGGCGTGGTCGAGGACCGACTCGTACTCGTCGTCCGTCACGCCACGAGCAAGGGCCCCACCCTCGCTGCGACAGTCCCCGTTGGGCGTGTACTGGTTCATGACCGACAGGTCGACCTCGTTGCCACAGAGTTCCCAGACACGGTCCAGCACGTCCTTGGAGTCGCACGAGTGACCGGGAAGCACCAGATGGCGAACGATGATGCCCCTCAACATGCGCCCATCCTCGCCCTGGGCACGGCCGCCCCGGGAACGCAGGGAGCTCAGCATGGCCGAGAGGGCCCCGGCTGCGACGTCCGGATAGTCCCTCGCCTTCGAGAGCCTCCCCGCAAGTCTCGTCGAGCCGTACTTGAAGTCCGTGAGCCAGACATCGATGACGTCGCCCATGGCCGCGACGACCTCAGGACGTTCGTAACCGGAGGTGTTGCAGACGATCGGCAGGGCAAGCCCCTCTCCCCTGGCCAGGATGATCGCCTCGCGAACCTGGGGTGCGAAGTGCAGCGGGGTGACCAGGTTTATGTTGAGTGCGCCCTGATCCCTCAGCTCAAGCATCATCCGCGCGAGGCGTCCGGTCGTGACGGCGAGGCCGAAGCCCTCCTGCGAGATCTCATGGTTCTGGCAGAACACGCAACGTAACGGGCAACCCGTGAAGAAGATGGCACCCGAGCCGGACTCGCCCGAGATGGGGGGCTCCTCCCAGAAGTGCAGTGCGGAGCGTGCGACGCGCAACGTCGCACCTGCCCCGCAGAACCCCGCCTCGCCCTGGGCGCGCGCGGCGCGGCATCGCCGAGGGCAGAGCTCGCAGGCCTCGTAGGACCCCGCATCGATGTTCATGGGCCCCAATCGCCCCTCCTCGTGCGAACTAATCGCCTCTGCCCCTTGTCACCTGGCAGGCCCGCAGTCGCGCGGCCCCTGCCTTTCTGAGGCTACTGCAGCCATTGAACGAATGCGGTCTTATCAGTGTTGCTGTATCCCGCATCACTGTAAAAGTGCAGTGTCGCCTCTTCCCTCGAACTTGTGAGCAACATCATTTTGTAACAATTGGCTTTCTGGGCTATCTCTTTGGCGCGGTTCAGGCACTCGGTTGCATATCCTTTTCCACGAAAGTCGACATGAGTAACAACATTTTCGATAAATGCATATGGCCTGGCATTTCTCGTTAGATTTGGAATAATTACACAAACGCAGGAGGACACGAGGTCACCATCTATCTCGTTAACGATGATGTGATGGTTCTCGTCTTTGGTGATGGTGTCCCACGCGCCTTTTAAATGCTCGGTCATTTGCGGTACGGGTTCTCCGTGCAAATGCAGATACAGATTGAGCAGTGCGCTCAGCTCGCTTTCGGAGATTTCTCTGACCACCTGATGATTCCTCCACAATGAAAAGACCCCGCCCGAATCTATTCGGACGGAGTCCCGAGGGCGCTCTCGGAGCACCTCCTCGTGGACTCTATCCGTCCACGAACCTATGTCAGACGCAGGGCCCATCCCTGGCAGAGAAGGGCCCGGCGCTCACGCTCATGGTGGAGATGAAGGGATTCGAACCCTCGGCCTCTGCCTTGCGAAGGCAGCGCTCTCCCAGCTGAGCTACATCCCCAAGCAAATTTGCGCGAGGAGTAGTATCGCAATTAACAACTGCAGTGTCAACCGCCCGCCATGACATACGGAGATTTGGCGTCACCCAGAGAAGTCGCCCCCTGCGGCCGCGAAATGAACCCACCTTCATAAGGTGGGTGCCCTCATCGTCTGTTCCAGCTTCCTCAACAAGGGAGGATCTCTGTACTGGGAAACGAAATACGGGCTCCCTCAAAACGCTTGTCGGTTCACCCAGTTGTTACCGCAGGGGGACGACACCTCACACTATACGGGAGTGACGCAGCGATACCAGTCTTGACTTGCTCTCCTCTATGAGTAACAGTTGAGGTTGCGTCTGGCCCCACGCCAGCTGCCGGGGTCCTTTTGGAGAGACGCCTCGCTGCACGGAGTGCACGTCCCCCTCTTCCTGTATCATTGCCTCCTTGGAGGGGTTCGCTTGCGGCAGGAGGGTGTGAGGCGGGGATGTTCAGGCCATGGATGCCATACCTCTGCCTCTTTGTCACGGCACTGCTCGTTGCTCTCGTGGCAACCCCCCTTGCCGGAAGGATCGCCTGGAAGGTTGGGGCCGTCGATTATCCCAACAAGAGGCGCATCAACAGACGCCCCATCCCCCGTATGGGCGGCATAGCGGTCTTCCTGGGGATCATTGCGGCCTTTGTCATCCAGTACCTGGGCACCACCCGGCTCGATTGGCCCGTCGTCCTCACCCCGGCCCCCCACTTCGCATCCATGAGCTACCAGATGCTCGTGGTGGGCTTCTGCGTGATCTTCCTCACTGGCGTCCTCGATGACATCTTCCAGCTCAAACCACTCCAGAAGCTCTTGGGCCAGGTCATCGCCGCGGCGGTCGCCGTCGCGGGCGGTCTTGTCATCGGCACCATCGTCAACCCCCTTACGGGGGATGCCCTTGAGCTTTCCTGGCTCGCTTACCCCATCACCGTCATCTACCTGGTCTCCTACGTAAACATCTTCAACCTGATAGACGGTCTCGACGGCCTGGCGTCAGGCATTGCGTGCATCGCTGGCGTGACGATGTTCACGCTCTCGGTCATGGCGGGACGCATGGACGCGGCCAGCCTCGCCATCGCCCTCGCGGGATCGACCCTCGGCTTCTTGCGCTACAACTTCAACCCCGCGTCCATCTTCCTGGGTGACTCGGGATCCCTGCTCTTGGGATACGCCCTTGGGGCCGTCTCTCTGCTCTCAGTCACCCGCGTCGCTGGCCTCACGACGATCATCGTCCCTCTGGTCATAGCGGGCATACCCATCATCGACACGTTCTCCGCGATAGTGCGGCGCAGGCGCGCCCACGTGAGCATCGGTTCCGCTGACCGCGGGCACATCCATCACCGCCTCATTGACGAAGGCTTCGACCAGCTTCAGGCCGTGCTGCTGATGTACGCATGGACGGCGGCGCTCTGCCTGGGGACCTTTGTCATGACGCAGGTCGGCGTCATCCCACGCATCGCCATCTTCTGTCTCCTGCTTGCCCTATCTGGAGGCCTCGCGGCACGCCTGCACCTCTTCCGGCCGGTCTTGCTGCACCACAGGAACCCCCAGACGGGCGACGACGAGCTCGTATGCCCCCAAGATGCCGCCTTCGACCAAGAGGAGCGCAAGTTCGAGAGGACACACCACCCCAACGGCTGACACGCCGAACGTCGCCTTTCGATGCAAGTACGCCGCAAACGGGCGCGGCAGGCCACGCAAGCGCACTGTCCTATGCTCCCCCCACCAGCAACGAGAAGGGAGCACGACCATGGACATCTGCTTTGATGACTGCGCGACCCCGACGATCGTCCAGGCCATACTGGACCATGATGAGCTCATCATGAGGGAGGTCATGACCGACAGGCTGCGTGGGGAGCTGATTGGGAGACTCTTTGCCGAAGGCCGTGGCGCTGGCAGGCCATGTGGCGAACGGCCGTCGGGCTCGCGCTTGGATGGATACCCGGACGAGATGGACGACGTCTACGCAGGCTTCCCCGATTTCGCCGCCCTCATCGAGGATGAGTGCGAGAGGAGGGAAGATCGTGCCAGAGAGGCGGAATTTGACCGTATGTCGACTTTGGTGTCGGCCCTCGATGAGAAGGGAGGGCTCGAGCTGCTGCCTCCCGCGATGCAGGACCGCAGTCACCTCGAGAAGCTCATGGGCGAGTACGGCATCTGAGCGGTTTGGCAAAAAAAGAGGTTCCGATCCCACCGGACCGGAACCTCTCAGCTCGCCCGTGAGGGTGAGGGACTTCAGGACGTCCGGCCCTAGTTCTCCTCGGCGAGGGCCTTTCTGGCGACCTCGGCCAGGTCCCTGAACGCAGTGTCATCGTCGTAGGCGATCTGGGCCAGGACCTTGCGGTCGAGATCGACGCCAGCGAGCTTCAGGCCATGCATGAACTTGCTGTAGGAGAGGTCGTTCATGCGGGCGGCAGCGTTGATGCGCTGGATCCAGAGGGCGCGGATGTCACGCTTCTTGTTACGACGGTCGCGGTACTGGTACTGCATGGAGTGCTGTGCCTGCTCCTTCATCCCGCGGAAGGTGCGGGAGGAGGTGCCGTAGTATCCCTTGGTACGCTCGACCAGCGTCTGACGCTTCTTGCGACCGGCGACTGCGCGCTTGACACGTGCCATATCTAATCAACTCCTTGAGAAATACGATTCGGGGACGCGAGGGCGCTTACTTGCCCATGCGCTGGGAGACGACCTGGGCATCACTTGGGGTGAGCACGGTCTCCTTGCGGAACGCACGAATGCGCTTCTGAGACTTCTTGGTCAGGATGTGGCTCTTGAAAGCCTTGGCACGCATGATCTTGCCGGTGCCGGTGCGGCGGAAGCGCTTTGCCGAACCCTTGTGAGTCTTCATCTTGGGCATGCTAGTTCTCCTTCTCGCTCTCGGCGTCACCCTCAACCGCCTTCTCATCGAAGGCGCCCTTGATCGGGGCGACGAGCATGTGCATGTTGCGGCCCTCCATCTTGGGCTGCTGCTCAACGGTGGCGTAGGGCTTCAGGTCCTGCGCGAGCCTCTCGAGGACGTTGAGACCCTGCTCGGGATGGGCCATCTCGCGGCCGCGGAACATGATGGTGACCTTGACGCGCGCGCCCTTCCTCAGGAAGCGCATGACGTGGTTCTTCTTGGTGGTGTAGTCCCCCACATCGATCTTCGGGCGGAACTTCATCTCCTTGACCTCGACCCTGATCTGCTTCTTGCGGGCGGCCTTGGCCTTGCGATCCTGCTCGTACTTGAACTTGCGGTAGTCCATGACCTTGCAGACGGGAGGCTCCGCGTTGGGTGCGATCTCCACGAGGTCAAGGTTCTGCTCGTCTGCGATGCGCTGTGCGTCACGCACGCCAAACAGACCAAGCTGCGAGCCATCGACTCCGATCAGGCGGCAGGTACGTGCGGTAATCTCGTTGTTGATGCGAGGACCCTCGTTCTTGGCTATCTTCTACACCTTCCCTTCGCGTATCGCAGAACGTGCGATACAAAAAAACTCCCGGCGCGACAGCATCCAGGAGACAGTAACCGCCAGGAGGCGGGGCACTACGTTGTCTGACCAGACAGCTGCCGAGGGCGCCGTGTAGGTGGGGGCACAGGAACCACCCCTCTTTGCGGGGACTATTGTAGACGGATGACCCTTGTGACGCAAGGCGCGACCCTTGGGGCACACCACCGGCCACACACCCTCCGCATACGAGTCAATCAACAACCTCATGTGCTATCTTTCCGTGAGCGTCCCTACGATCTATCGCTGGATAGATTTGAGATATGCAGACGCAGCCCACCTAGAGCTCAGGCGCAAGGTCTCCCATAGGCTGAGAGAGAAGGGTATAGCCCGTAAGGGCGCCAGCCACGGTCCCACGCGCTCCCATGCGGCCTTCGTCGAGCTCCCGGAGGAGGAGCAAGACTCAGCATGTGAGATGGACGCAGTCACAGGCATAGTGCGCGACTCGAAGTGCCTGCTCGCGCTCTATCTCAGATCCTGTAAGTTCCAGCTCATGTTGCTTCTCGAGGAGAAGACCCTAGACGGGGTGGTGCGCACGCTCGATGCACTTGAGAGGATCGTAGGCACAGGCGGCTTCAAGGGGCTCTTCGCACCTCTTCTCACCGATAACGGCAGCGAGTCCTGACCACGAGCTCATCGAGAGGTCCTCCGTCCTGGGGGGCGTTAAGCGTACTGAGTAGTGCGCCAACGAATCGCCGACGCCGGGAATACGCGCTGGCGCTCGCCAGGTGCAGCGCCGCCGAGAGCCGGCCCCTCACCTCATGTCCAGCCCGCCGCTCGTGAGGGCAGCAGCGGAGGCGGCGAGCTTCCGGAAGCGCTCGTCGTCCGCGAGTCCGCCCCACGCGGGGTCGGCCACCGCGGCTACGACGGCTTCCCTCAAGGCGCGGACGAGGTCGGACGCCTGCCCCTCCTTATGCCCGGCCCACGCTGCCCCAAACTGCCTGGGGTCGGCGTCGGGGGCGATGCGGTCATAGAGCGGTGAGCTCTGGGACGAGAAGGGCACGGCCGGCGCAAGTTCCCGCGCAAGGTCGACCGCATCCCCAAGCGCCTCGAGGGCGCCGTCCGTATCGCCCATCCGACGAAGCGTGCCTGCGAGCTCGAGGGCGACCGTCGCGCGGTAGCACGGGTTGACCCCATCCATGTCAAGCGCCCCGTGAAGCGCGCTCGCCGCCCGGGCGGCACACCTGACATGCTCGGCATCCTCCGCCATGCCGACCTCCTGCAGCAGGAGCGCTTCGACGAGCGAGGCCGAGCGCAGGCATTCCCCCTGCATGAGCTTCCAGGCGTCATCCTTGCGCCCCAGCCCCCTATAGGCCGTGACCAGAAGCATCACCTGCGATATCCCCTGCGGGGAGACCACAGGCTCCAGGAGCGCCACCGCCTTCGCATATGACCCCGACTGGACGAGTGTCGCAGCCTTCATCCGGGCTGCCTGCCGTACCGCCACGGAATCGGAACCCTCGTCGATCACGTGGTCGAGGAGGTCGACCGCCTCGGCCATCAGCATGTCGGGGCCATCTTCGGCAGCCAGGCGGGGAACCTCATCCCCCACCTGCCCGAGTGGGTCCGACCCCACGGTCGCCCACTCGAAGAGCAGCGACACCATCATGACCAGGAGCCGACAGTCCGCATAGTGATCCTGGACGGCCTCGCGCAGGCGGTCGAGCGCAGAGGACTGGTCCCGAGCCGCTTTGGCGCGCAGCTCGGCGTAGAGGGTCGCCACCTCCTCGTTGGAGAGCACGGAGCGATAGCCGAAGAGCTCGTCGAGCGTAAGTGAGAAGTAGGCCGCTATGCGAGGCAGGAGCGTGACGTCGGGTATGCTCTGACCGACCTCCCACTTCGAGACTGCGGCCTTCGAAACCCCGAGCCGCTCCGCGAGCTCCTGCTGCGTGTCGCCGCGCAAGCGCCGCTCACGAGCGATGACGCTGCCGATGCTGACGGTCGGTTCCATGTCGACACCCTCCCTCGCGGCGCGGGCGCACGCCTCAGGTCACCCCCAAATCCAGTATCAAGTCTCTCACCGGTTGAGACAACGGATGGCTCGTCGACTTTGGACGAGCTGGGTCAACCGGCAGTCGACGGGGTCGCAGACTGCGACACGAGGGATGATAGACACTACGATGACGATGGATCGCGGCACGCCTCTGCCGGGGTACACCCTCTGAGGCTGCAGGTTGTTGCGACCCGTCGAGGGTCCCCTGTCATCAGCGATATCGCTGTGATCGAGAGGAGCCTCGGAAGTCTGGCAGAGGAATGGCGACCCGAGCCAGTCCCCCA
>ERZ773042.966-NODE-966-length-17737-cov-3.199242_pt1 | contig 17737 bp, 14 predicted proteins | sample MGYA00511664_ERZ773042 | MGnify/ENA primary metagenome ERZ773042 (study PRJEB29015, sample SAMEA2737984) | human oral metagenome | biome: human oral; feature: human-associated habitat; material: dental | place: China | collected 2036 ... | reverse complement strand
TCGCCTGTGCGTCTTCGGGCGTCGCTGTTTTTCCCGTGCCGATGGCCCACACCGGCTCGTATGCGATCGTAACGTGCGCCATTTCGGCGGCCGTTACGCCTGAAAGTCCCGCATCGAGCTGGAACGCGCACACGCTTTCCGCCTTTCCTTCTTCACGTTCGGAAAGCAGCTCTCCGATGCACAGCACGACATCGAGACCCGATGCGAGCGCTTTGCGCACTTTTGCGTTGATGAGCATATCGCTTTCGCCGATTTCGTGCCGCCGCTCCGAATGCCCGATGATCACCGCTTGAACTCCGATGTCTTTGAGCATTTCGGCCGACACTTCGCCCGTGTGCGCTCCGTTTCCGGTTGCAGCGACATCCTGAGCGCCCAAAATAATATTGCTCCCTTTTACAACCTGCGAGACCGCATCGAGATAGACGAAGGGAGGAGCGATCATATATTTATTCGGTTTGCCTTTCAGCTGCAGAACCAAATCCTTTGCGAGCGCAACCGCTTCGGCTTTGCTCGTATTCATCTTCCAGTTTCCCGCAATATAATGTGTCCGTGCCATAAAAACTCCCATAAAAAGTCAATAATTTTCAAACTCGCCGTTTATCGATAATTTATTTTTGTGCCAAAATCGCGATGCCCGGAAGCGTTTTTCCTTCAAGAAATTCGAGCGACGCCCCGCCGCCCGTGGAAACGTGGCTCATCTTATCGGCGAGGTGAAATTTATTGACCGCAGCGACCGAATCTCCGCCGCCGACTACCGTCATCGCGCCGCGAGATGTCGCTTCGGCGACCATACGCGCAACCGCTTCCGTTCCTTTCGAAAACGCTTCGAATTCGAACACGCCGACAGGTCCGTTCCAAATGATCGACTTCGCTTCTCCGATCGCCTTTTTATACAATTCGAGCGTTTTCGGTCCCACATCGAGCGCCATGAGATTGTCGGGGATATCGGTACCGTCGATCGGAACGGCGGAAGCGTTCGCGTCGAAGGACTCGGCGCCCCGGTGATCGACCGGCAAAATAATGTTTACGCCTTTTGCTTTCGCTTCGCTTAATAATTTTTTCGCCGTATCGATAAAATCGTCTTCGACAAGCGATTTTCCGACGCTGTGCCCCTGCGCTTTCAAAAACGTATACGACATACCGCCGCCGATGACGAGCGTCGATGCGTTTTTCAAAAGGCTTTCGAGCACGGCGATTTTCGAAGAAACTTTCGCACCTCCGATAATCGCGACCATCGGTTTCGGAGGATTGTGCAGCATCGGATCAAGGTACTTCACTTCTTTTTCCATAAGAAAACCGCCGACGCATTCCGTTTTCATAAACTTTGCGATCGTCGCAGTCGACGCCTGATCGCGGTGCGCGGTACCGAACGCATCGTTGACGAAGATGTCCCCGTAAGTCGAAAGCTCTTTCGCCATTCCCTCGCGCTCTTCGGCCGTCTTTGCCGTCTCTTCTTTATGGAAGCGGACGTTTTCGAGCATCATAACCCCGCCTTCAGGCAGCGCGTCGACGGCGGCTTTTTGACCGAGCGCGTCGGGCGCAAACGCGACGTGCGTGCCGAGCTTTTTTTCCAAATACGCGGCAACGGGCGCCATGCGGTTTTTACCCGCGATGAATTTTTCTTTGTCCTCTTCGGTAAACGGCTTTCCCGCCTTTTCCGCTTTTTCTGCGGCTTTTTTTACGTCTTTCGCAGGATCGCCGAGATGGCTCATTAAAACGAGACTCCGCGGCTTTTGCTCGAGAATGTATTTGATCGTCGGCAGCGCCGCCATAATGCGCGTATCGTCCTGAACGACGCCGTCTTTCATCGGAACGTTGAAATCGACTCTCATGACGATGCGCTTGCCTTTTAAATCCACATCTTTTACGGTTTTAATCATAGTGCCCCCTGCTGTATGTTTCGAAAATTTTTTGCGATTTGATTTTTTATTATATATCTTCTCGGCGCAATATGCAATCGTATGATTTGATTTACACCGTGCGGAGTACCGCCTATTTTTTAGCGCATATAGTTTCCTGTGCGGCTGCTCTGACAAAACAGCAATAAAACCCTTGCCTTTTTTCAGTCGATTCGCTATTGTTAGAGAAAATGAAACGGATTCGAATAAGTCTTGTATGTATTTTGGCGCTGACACTCCCCCTCGCCTCTCTTTTTTCTGAAGCGATTTCCGCCGAAGCGCAAAAGGAAATCGACGGCTTTATGACGCTGCGCATGAACCTCGCTTCGAGCGCTTCCCCCGAGAGCGCGCTTGCAAAAATCGAAGCCTATGCCGCAGAGCATTTTTCAGAAAACGCGCTCGCATCTTTTACCGATGAAGAAAAATTGATTTTCGAAAATTTTAAAATCCTCGAACAGTACAATTATATGCGGCAAATTCCGTCGATGGAAGGCTCTCTCAAATCGCTCATACGTACTCAATACGATAAAAACGACGCGTACTTTTCCGCGCACAAAAATGAGGCGATAAACAAATGGCTGTGGTGTACGGCGGCCGATATGCTTTCGTGCAATTTGAGCTATGCGACCGTCGGTGTCATCATGCACGACGGCATCGCCGTAAAAAAGTATTATCAAAAAGCGCTCGAGGAAGACCCCGCCATGTCGTATGCACTCACGAATATCGCGCAGTGGTATTATTTCGCACCGGCCATCGGCGGCGGGAGCAGAGCGAAAGCGGGAGAGTATTTCGAGCGCGCGGTAAGGGATGCACGCACTGATGCGGAAACGTATTTTGCGAAGATTTTTCTTTCGCAATTTTTATTCGACGACAAAGCCCGCGAAGCTGAAAGCGCAAAGCTGCTCGACGAAGCGGATGCGCTTCAAAGCGGCGGAAGCTATATCGCGTGGATCAAAAAAGTCAATAAAGCCGGCTATTCGCTTTTGCAGTACAACGCAAAAAAGATGACGAAAAGCGACATCGAAAAAAAACTTGCAAAACAAAACGAACGTCTTTAAAAATCGAAGTTCAGAAACTCGAAAAACTGTTTTTTAATATATAAAAAGTTTTAAGGGACCGCATCCTCCTTGCGGCCCCTTTTTTATTCATGGAAAAGCATATCGATTGAAGCCGTTTAATACAAAAATCCGCTATCGTATCTTTGTAATGGCCGCGTTGAATTCCGCGCCCGACACTTTTCCTTCGGGATAAAAATTGATTCCGTCGCGAAGTGTCATAAGTTCGTTTTCAACGCAGCCGAGCACCGCATCGAAATCGGGAGAAGCGAGCGGCACATCGGGGATCGGACTCGAAAGCATTCTTGCACGGTAGCGCTCGGAATATCGTGCGGGATTCGGATTTTTTCCCGCAGCCGTCCGCAAGTTCCATAAAAAGCGCGCGCAAAGGATACGGTTCGCTTCCGCAGCCGAGCTAAGCTGAGCGTCATCCGAAGCGCCGGAAACGCTTTTCAGCAAACCCGCACCCCTCACAACGGAAAACAATCTTTCCCCTCCGTACTTTTTTCCGCCGGTATAGATATCCAAAAGCTGCGTCGAGACTTGCGTTATTTCGATCATCTGTAAAAGCGAAATCGATTCGAGCGGCAAGAATTTTGCAAGCGCTTTATCGCCTGTAACGGCGTCTTTAAGTCGCCACGCTTTTTCGCGGAGCGGCGAGTACGCGCTTTTATAAAAAGGCGCGAGGAGCAAAAAAGCGGTATCGAAGAGGCCTGCCGCTTCATCGTACCTTCCCGCCCTGTATGCGCCGAGTGCGGATTCGAGGACGAGGACTCCGTCTCCGCTTCGAAGCGAAAGCGCTTCTTTTAGATTAACAATTCCCAAACGATGACCGAGCACGATCGCTTCGCTGTCGTCGGCATAGCGGCGGACAGCCTGCTCGTAGCATTTTTTCGCTTCGGCGGAATTTCCGCCGATAAAATACGCGCGGCCCAAAAGCGCATAGAGACGGGAAGCCGTCCGTTTTTCGAGTTCGGGAAACGCAAGGCGCTTTTGTATCTCCGAGATGATATGCACTCTTTCAGCCGCATAATCTGCCGCATTGTCCCCGCCGAAAAAAGCGGCGTCGAGGGGGGCAAGGCGCGCCTGCATCGAAAGCGAAAAACCGCCGTCAGCCGTTTCATCCGAAGAGACGAGTACGTCTTTTTGAAACGTCATACAGGAAACAAGTGCAAGCGAGAACGCCGCAAAAATAATAATTACTAATTTTTTCATCGTATATCCCACGCATATAAATTTTTATCGAACGAAAGCACGATGCATTCGTCTTTTTTATCGCCGTTGACATCCGCTATGACAGGTACGCCCCTGCCCGCGACGGGAAATCCGGGTACGAGTTCGAGCGACTGCATAAAACCGTAGAGTACGTTTTCGTCGGCGCACACATACACGGCATCTCCCGAAGCGGAACGCACGGAAGCGATTTTCCCTTGCCGCGCAGAGGAGGCGCCGGGAATCTTTACCGTCGTAAAGGTACCGTCAAGGGCGAAACGATACACATCCGCATCCTCCGAAAGCGCAAAGAAAAAAGAGCCGCACGAGACGACATTCGTATAGAACACGCCGTTCGTCTCTATCGGAAATCCGTCTTCGAGCTTACCGTCTTTGAAAAGGTAAAACCTGCCCGATTGCGTTATAAACGCCGTATAGAGAAAACCGCCGGTTTGCAGCAGCGCTGGCGAGTCGAAGCCTATGCCTTCGATTTCCATCGGTTCGGAAGCATTAATAATTTTTTGATTTTTCATAAGATAGATCGAGCCTGCAAACGACTTTTCGTATACCGCCGCCGTATCGCCCGAAAGAGAAGGCGCGGAAAGAATTTCGCCGTCGTCCGGAAACCGCACTTCGTCGTAGGTACCGTCGTCTTTTACGACGATGATGACAGATCCGCGTGACGGGATCAAAAGCGTTTTGCCGAATGCCGCAGGGCGCGCGGACGGAGCGGCGCCGGTGAGGATCGGAAAGTTTCCGACGTTTTCAAGAGCGCGGTTCAGCAAATGTACCGCACCGTTCGCACCGACGGCCCAGAGCACGCCTCCGTCCCTGCACTTTTCCGCTGCCGGAACGATCGACGCGGTTTCGGTAAAACCGAGCTCCGTCTTTTTCATGGACGAAAGTTCGAGAGAGCGTATCTTTTTTCCGTTTTCAAGCCAAAACACCGCACCGGGATTTTTTCCCGCTTCGGCGTGCAGCAAAAAGTCGGTCGTTCCTTCGATCGCGATCGGAAAGCCCGGAACGAGGCGCATATCCGATGCGGAAGAAGCGACTGCATGCAGCTGACAGGTGAGTACCGAATTCTTTAAACGAAAATCGCAGCGACCGACCGTGTATAATTTGAGCACGTCGGCAAGCAGCGTACCGTTTCGGATAAAAAACGGAACACTCCGTTTCAGATCGTAATACACGCTCATCGTCGCTTCCGCCGACTGATTGCCGGACACCGTTTTCCAATTTTCGTTCCGCGCAAGCATTTTGCGTTCTTTCAGATCGTTGTACACGGTCGAAAGATTTTGCGGCGACTCGGAAAAATAAATATAATCCCCCTGTACAAAATAATACGGGCGAGGCAGATCGACGCCGAAGGACGCAAGCAGTTCGCGAAGCAAAAGCGGCATATCGATACGGGGAAGGCGCACGCCTCCGATTATTAAATTCGTATTGTTTTCGATCGCAAACGACGAAAATATGGAATCGAATATTTTTTCTCTCTGACGCGCGTCCCGTATCTGCAGCACAAAAACGGGATCGGTGTTGCCTTCGATACCGAGCACGGCACATTCGCTGCCCGTCCATGAAAAAACGATATCGTCGAGGGATACCGAAAAAAGCCGCTTACACCACGCGTTCGCTCTTTGCCATGTGCGCTCGATATCCGATGTTTTTTGCAAAAGCGGAAAGAGCGCGTCTTTCAATTCAGTGAACTGTCCCGCATTGAGCAGCGTATAGTACTGCACGCTCTCTCCGAGCTGCGAAAGAAGCGCGGGCATTTTCGAATTTTTTGTTAAAAGAGGTGCAAGCGGAGATGTGCTCTCGTCCGAAATCGCAAACGGGAATTCCGCTTTGACCGTGATATCCGCATCGGTAATGCCGAACGAAACGACGCTGAGAGAGGTTTCATCGAGCAGAGAAGAAACCGCCTCGGCGACATCGTTTCCGACGACAAACTGTTCGGCAAGCCGCTTTCCGTTTGCAATAATGCGGATGGGATCGTTTGTTTTTTGCAGCAAAATCGCCTTTTCTTCTTTTTTGTACGCATGAGCGTTATCGTCTAAAATCGCACGGGAAAGCGCAGCGAGCGAATCGGATACGACGAGGAGATTGCGCTTTTGGGCGATATAATATGCCGCATTTTTTTCGGCAGCGTATTTGAAATACGGAAAATCGTAATCGTTGACATATTCCAAATTATTAATACTCAAATGCGGCGCGACGAGAGGCGCGAGTCTCGTCAGCGAGGAAAGGAAACTCATATCGATGAGGGCGATATACGACGAAGTCCCCTTTGCCGCATAAAAAGCGGCATACACGCTTCTGGAAGCGGCAAAGCGTACGTATTTGTTGTCGCGCAAAGCCGACGAGCGGAACTCCATAAACGGAGCGCGGTAATTCGAAAGCAGCGGATCGGCGAGCAGCACGTCGGCGGCTTTCAAATCGATTATCGGAGAAACGGCATCCCACAGAGAATCGGTATGCACGAAAACCGAATAATCGGACGGAATAACTTCGAGCGGAGACATCCTGTCGAGAGCGGAAAAACCGATCCACCCGAAGAGAGAGACGAGGATGACGCACAAAAAAATCAAAAACCCTTTTAGAAGCCGCACAATGAACGGCGATTTTTTCTTCTCATTCATAGCGTCCAGTATAGCAGATATGTAATTTTTATTCAGTATCTGCTATACTGTTTTATATGAATGACGAACGAAAACAATTTTTTATCGAACTCGAAAAAAAAACGGGCGATGCCGTCGAAGCGCTGGAATTCGTGTGCATCAATGCGGACAAAAAAACCTACGCAGCGCTCTCGCTCGCTTCTTCGCGCACCGAGCTTTGGGGACTCCTCGTCTTTTGCGCGCGGGGGCTGTATTTTTACGTTTCCCCGTCCGAAAATTTTATGTCGCAGATATTCCGCGAGATGACACGCGGGAAAAAACCATCCGAACAGCTCATCGACCTCGGCAGAATCGAATCGCTCGAAACCGAACTGCCTCCGAAAAAATGGTACAGTATATTTTTTACCGATATAAAACACCGCGTCGACGCGTCCTTCGTCTTTGAAAAAAAACGATATTATTTTACGATGACGACACTCTCTTCTGCGACAGACGTGCAAGAGCGGATTCGAAAAAAGCTGCACGGAACATCGGCGGTATCGACATACATAAGCTCGCCGTAGAGCAGAAGTTAAATTGAACGGCGCTATTTCAGACGTTCAATTTAACCGGCCGACGCGCATCACGCACCGACCGGTTTTATCTATTAATAATTATTAAAAATAATCCGAGCGACGAGGCAAAATACTTACTTGCTGATAACGCGGATCATTTCGCAGAGCTTGTTCGAGTAGCCCCATTCGTTATCATACCATGCGATCAGCTTTACAAAATCGTTTTCAAGCGCGAGACCCGCATGCGCATCGAAGATCGACGTGTGGCTGTCGCCGGTAAAGTCGGTCGAAACAACCTGATCTTCGGTGTACGCGACGATGCCTTTAAGCGCGCCGTTTGCGGCTTTTTTCATCGTTTCGCAGATGTTTTTATACGCTTCGTCTTTGTCTTTGCCGGCAGCCTTTTCAAGCTGACAGGTAAGATCGACGACCGATACATCGGGAGACGGGATGCGCATCGAAATACCGGTGAGTTTGCCGTTGAGCGCGGGGATAACTTTTCCGACCGCTTTTGCAGCACCCGTCGTCGACGGGATGATATTGTTGTATACGGAGCGTCCGCCTCTCCAGTCCTTTCCGCCCTTTGACGGACCGTCGACCGTAAGCTGCGTACCCGTCGATGCGTGCACCGTCGTCATAAGACCGCGCTTAATACCGTATGCATCGTGAATCGCTTTTGCAAGAGGAGCGAGGCAGTTCGTCGTGCAGGACGCGTTCGAAATGATCGTCTGACCCGCATAGGTCGAATCGTTGACGCCGTACACGAACATCGGCGTATCGTCCTTGGAAGGCGCCGACATGACGACTTTTTTCGCGCCGCCTTTGATGTGCGCTTCGCACGCTTCCTTCGTCAGGAAAAAACCCGTCGATTCGACGACGACATCGGCGCCGCATTCGCCCCATTTGATATTCGCCGGATCTTTTTCGGCAAAGACGCGGATTTTGTTGCCGTTTACGATGAGGTGCTGATCGTCGAATTCGACTTTGCCTTCAAAGCGTCCGTGAACCGAATCGTATTTGAGCAGATATGCGAGATAATCGATCAGCATTTTCGAAGGATCGGCTTTATTGAAAGCGAGCAAATCGTTGATGCCGACAATCTGAATGTCGTTAAAGTTTGAAACCGCAGCGCGGAATACCATGCGCCCGATGCGACCGAAACCGTTGATACCGACTTTAATCATACTAATAACCCCTTATTAATAAAAATCATTTTACGGCGATAATTTTACGCTTTATAAATGCCAGTGTCAAGGCGGCGCATTGCGTATTGCGGCGCATTGCATCGCATTCGGTCGTTCATATTCCTTTCATATTCCTTTCATATTCCTTGACAGCATGCGGCGAAGCTGTTAAAATATATTATTATATTCGATACTTGATCGTTCGGGCGGTTAACTCAGGGGTAGAGTGCTACCTTCACACGGTAGAAGCCATTGGTTCAAATCCAATACCGCCTATATGCAGGGGCATACGCTTTCCGTCACTTTTCCGTCAGGCAAAACGCTGTGTGTGCCTTCCGGTACGCCGCTCAATACGCTGCTTCCGCACTTTTCCGAAAAGAGCGAACACATCCTTGCCGTAAAAGTGAACAACGGAGTCGAACCGTTCGACAAACCGCTCGAAATCAATTCCTATCTCGAACCCGTCCTCGACTCGAGCAAAGACGGTGCGCAAGTGTACCGCCGTTCGCTTTGTCTCCTGCTCGCCGCAGCGGCGCACAAGCTCTTTCCGCTGTCACGCCTTTTGTGCGGCCACAGTCTCGGAAGCGGCTATTACTATACGCTCGAAACGGGAAAACCGATAAATAAGGAGCAGATCGCCGCTCTCGAAAAAGAGATGCGTCTCCTCGTCGCAAAAAATCTTCCGATAACCGTGCAGTTCCTTTCCTATACGGACGCGGTTTCGCTTTTTGAAGCGCTCGGGCGCGTCGAAACGCGGCTGCAGCTGAACTATTTTTGTCCGCCGCGCGTTAAAATCAATTCCCTCGACAATTTTTCCGATCTCTATTTCGGCCCCCTCGTTCCGTCAACGGGATTTTTGAAAACGTTCGGCCTCCTCCCCTACGGCAAAGGTTTTTTGCTGCGCTTTCCGCAGCCGTCGGCCCCCGACGAACTCCCCGAATTCGTCGACCAGCCGCAGCTTTTCGAAATCTACAGCCGCTACAAAGAATGGGGAAAACGCATCGGCGTAACGTCGGCGGCGACTTTAAACAAGCTCGTCAACGAACGCAGGATAAACGATTTTATCGACATCGCCGAAACCTTTCAGCAGCGGCAGTTCGCCGACGTCGCCGATCAGATCGCAAAGCGCGAGCGGGTGCGCGCCGTATTGATTGCCGGTCCGTCGAGCTCAGGCAAAACGACGGCCGCAAAAAAGCTCGCGCTCGAACTCCAAGCGATCGGTTACCTGCCGCACGTACTCAGTCTCGACAGCTATTATGTCGGCCGCGAAAAAAATCCGAAAGACGAAAACGGCGATTACGATTACGAATGCCTTGAAGCGCTCGACATCGATTTGCTGAACGACAATCTGCTCGATCTCTTTGCCGGAAAAGAAGTGCGCATCCCGTCGTATAACTTTATACGCGGAGAACGCTATTACGAAGACAAAAATACGATAAAGCTCGCCCACAACGAAATTTTAATAATCGAAGGAATCCACGGATTAAACGATAAACTGACCTCTCGCATTCCGCACGAACTCAAATTTAAAATCTACCTGTCGGCGCTCACGCAGCTGAACCTCGACGACCATAACCGCATTTCGACGAGCGACAACCGTCTCATCCGCAGAATCGTGCGCGACTCGCAGTTCCGCGGCAAAAGCGCCGCAGAAACGATTTCTATGTGGCCGAGCGTTCAGGCGGGAGAACAAAAACACATATTCCCGTTTCAAATAAACGCCGACGCGATGCTCAACACCGCCCTCGACTACGAGCTCGCAGTCCTCAAAGTCTACGCCGATCCGCTTTTGAGATGCGTCAATCCGACGCAAAAAGAATACGGAGAAGCTTGCCGCCTTTTGAGCTTTTTATACAACTTTTCGCCGATTCCGCCGACTGCCGTTCCCGCGAGATCGATCATGCGCGAATTTATCGGCGGCAGTGCATTCCATTATTAATTAAACTCTTTCCCTCGCTGAGCGCGCATTTGTCACGTCGTCGGCGACATCGTTCGCTTCGTTCATCTCCGCATCTCTGTACTCATCGAACTGCCGTTCGCGCAGCTTACGGAGGCCTTCGGTTTTTTGCATCGCTTCCTGCATTTCTTTGCGCCTTTGCTCCGAAACGAGCTTCGCTTCGGCGAGCTTTTCCAACAGGTACGCTTTTTGTTGATCGAGGAGGACGTAAAAATCGTTTGCCCGCGCTATGTCGTTAAAATCGGTCGAGCCGCGCATCGTTTCGGTGAGAGAAGCATATTGAAAAGCGACTTCGTCGATGCGCATTTGAATATCGTGTTCGACCGCCATCGCTTTACCGAGCGCGAGTTCCGCTTGGCTTTGCAGATACTCGCGGTATTTCATCACGTCTTCGAGAGGAAACGCAAATTTTTTCATTCGGACTCTTCGGCGATTTCCGCGGCACCCAGAGCAGGAACGACGGGAGCTTCTCCGTATTCTTCGATCGGAATCGCAACCCCCGAAAGCTCGGAAAGTTTTTTGAGCGTTTCGTCGAGCGGGCACTTTTCGTATTCTTCCTGCATTAAAAAAGCTTCGATAGCGGCGTGCTTTTCAAGGGCCGCGTCGATTTCGGGCGAATTGCCTTTTTGATAGATACCCGTCGTGATCATCATTTCGTTGTTCGCATAAGAAGCCATAAGCGTGCGCAGTATGCCGACGGCTTTTTGCGTTTGGCGTCCGGTAACGCGTTTTGAGAGGCGGCTTATCGACTGCAGTACATCGATCGCGGGGTAATGATAGGCCTGTGCGAGGCGGCGGTTTAAGATGATATGCCCGTCGAGCGTCCCGCGCACTTTGTCGGTGATCGGTTCGTTGAGATCGTCTCCGTCGACGAGCACGGTATAAAACGCCGTAATCGACCCCTTGTCGTTTGTACCGGCTCTTTCGAGCAGCTTCGGGATCATATCGAACACGCTCGGCGGATAACCGCGCTGTGCCGGCGGTTCGCCGTTTGCAAGTCCTATTTCCCGCTGAGCTTGCGCAAATCGCGTAACGGAATCGAACATGAGCATGACGTCTTTACCTTTGTCGCGGAAATATTCGGCGACGGCGGTCGTCACGTAAGCTGCACGCAGGCGGCAGATCGACGGCTGATCGCTTGTCGCCATAACGACGACCGAACGGGCCAAGCCTTCTTTTCCCAAATCGCGGTTGATAAAATCGAGCACTTCGCGGCCGCGCTCTCCGATCAAACCGATAACGTTGATGTCGGCGTCGGTATTGCGCGCTATCATGCTGATGAGCGTCGATTTTCCGACACCGCTTCCGGCAAAGATACCGAGCCGCTGCCCCTTGCCGACGGTGAGCATCGCATCGATCGCACGAACTCCCGTCGCTACCCGGCGCACGACGGGAAGACGCTTCATAGGATCGGGAGGAGATGCGACTGCGGGATAATAGGTTTCCGGCACGATTTCGCCGAGCCCGTCGCAGGGTTTTCCCGTCGCATCGATGACGCGTCCCAAAAGCGATGAGCCGACGGGAACGCGCAGCACGGAACCCGAAGCGACGACTTCGCATCCGACTTCGAGCCCCTTCGTGTCTCCGTATGCGGTGAGCTTTACCGTCGTACCGTCAAGGGCGACGACTTCGGCCGCAAGCGTTTCATTCGAATCCGGCATGCGGATCGTACACATTTCGCCGATGACCGAGCGCGGACCGCGGCTTTCTATTTCGAGGCCGTTGACCGCCGTCACGTGTCCGATGTATAAAATCGGATCAATCGCTTCAGCCGTTTTGAGGTATTTTGAAAAATCGAATTCTCCCGTATACGATGAACGCATGTCCCCACCCGCGCCGATTTTATTAATCTAAGAAGACGGTTCGATCACGTCGGATTTTGCAAGCGTCTTTACCGGCGAGATTTCCATGACGCGGTTTTCGAGTTCGCTGAGCTGGCTCGAAATGCGCGCGTCGATTGCGCCGAAGTCGGTTTCGACGATACAGCCGCCCTTTTCGACCGTCGAATCTTCGACGACCGTAATGCCGCGGATGTTTTCGACCCGCTTGATAAAATCGTCTATGTGTTCCGTCGTGAGTTTGACGTCTTCGAGGTTGACGCGAAGCGTCACTTCGCATCTGCCTTTTACCTTTTTCAGAGCAGCGAGCACGTTGCTCATAATGACGCTCTTTTGATTTTCGGAAATGATTTTGACGACTTTGCGCGTCATCAAAATGACGAGTTCTACGATCTGCGTTTCGGTATCGCGCAAAATCTCTTCGCGGCGGCGCATGACGGCTTCGAGCATCGCATGCATACGCTCGATGAGGCGGTTCGCTTCGGCTTCCCCGTCGCGGTAGCCGCTTTCGTGCCCTTCGTCAAACCCCTTTTTATATGCATCCGATTCGACTTTTTGCCGCTGAGACTCGGCATCGCGGACAATTTCCTGCGCCGATTCCTGCGCTTTTTTTACGATCTCTTCCGCACTTTTTTGTGCATCGGCTTTAATAATATTCGCTTCGTCGGTTTGACGCTTTACTTCGGCAAAGGCCGCCTGTTCCGCTTTCCGGACGATTTCATCCGCAGACGCCTGCGCTTCGTCGAGCATCCGCTTTTTTTCCGCTTCCCAATTTTTTTTGTACTCTTCCGCTTCGCGCCGCAAATCATCGGCCGTCGGTCCTTCGTATTCGGGCGCTTTTTCGACTTTTTTTTCTTCTACGGGCTTAAAGTCGTGGACGAGCTTCAGCATGACTTCGCCCTTTTGAGATTTGACTTCATTCGGGCGGAAAACGGTTTTTGCCATCTGCTTCCTCTATAGTGCCGTCAGGTTACGAGTTCGTCTTCACCCGAACGGGCGATGACGATTTCACCGGAATCTTCAAGGCGGCGGATCGTCGAAACGATTTTTTGCTGCGATTCTTCAACGTCTTTGAGGCGCACCGGCCCCATGAATTCCATATCCTCTTTTAACATACTCGCCGCGCGCTTGGACATATTGCGGAAAATTTTATCCTGCACTTCCGTATCGACGGATTTGAGCGCTTTTGCGAGTTCCTGCGTATCGACTTCGCGCAGCACTTTTTGAATGGCGCGGTCGTCGAGCATAACGATATCTTCGAAGACGAACATTTTCTTTTTGATCTCTTCGGCCAAATCGGGATCTTCTTCTTCAAGCGATTCGATGATCGCCTTTTCGGAAGAGCGGTCGACGAGGTTCAAAATTTCTACGATGCTGTCGACGCCGCCGGCTGCAGTGTAATCTTCGCTTGAAAGCGTCGAAAGCTTTTTTTCGAGCACGCGTTCGACTTCGCGCAAAACATCGGGGGAAGTTCTGTCCATCGTCGCAAGGCGCTTCGAAACTTCCGGCTGCATTTCTTCCGGCAGATTTTGGAGTATGACGGCGGCTTTGCCCGGTTCGAGATACGCGAGGATGAGCGCGATCGTCTGCGGGTATTCCTGCTGAATAAAGTTCAGCAAGTGTGCGGGATCGGTGCGCCGTATAAAATCGAAGGGGCGCACTTGGAGCGAACTCGTGAGGCGGTTGATGATGTCGATCGCTTTTTGGCTTCCGAGCGATTTTTCGAGGAGTTCGCGCGCATAGTCTATACCGCCGGTCGTGATGAAATTCTGCGCGTTCATCAACTCTTGGAATTCTTCAAGAACGGCGTCTTTAAATTCCGCATCGATCGTTTCCAAACGCGCTATTTCAAAGGTCAGCGTTTCGACTTCGTCTTCGCGAAGATGCTTCATGATTTCGGCGGAAACGTCGCTGCCGAGCGATACGAGGAATATGGCGGCCTTTTGCCGGCCGGTTAAACTCTTGTAATCTTTTATGCCTTTTTTGCCGCCCGCCGACGTCGGCGTTTTTAAGCTGCCGGGCTTCGGAATCGGCTTCGGATTGTTCGATTTTGCACCTGCGCTCTTCGCTTCTTCTGCCATACTGTCACTCCTCCATCAGCCACGTGCGTATGAGCATCGCGACGTCTTCCGGATGCTCTTTTGCCATCGCGATCGCGTTTTCCTGAAGCTCCGCCCTCCGCGACTCTTCGACGGACATCGTAACACCCATGCCCTCCTCTTTCGCGTCCCACAGCGCCTGCTCGCGGGCAGCCTGCTGCTGGCGCAAAAGCTCTTCTTCGCGAAGACGGCGCCGCCGTTCGAGCTCCCGCATAATGAGGCGGATGACGATAAACAGCAGGAGCACGAGCGCAACTGCGCCGAGAGAAATCATAATCGCAAGACGCCGCCTGATGCCCGCAAAATACGCTTCGTCTTCTGCGGCAAACTGCGCGGTTCTGTCGTACGGAATATTCGTCACCGTTACGATATAATTTTTGCTGACATCGTAACCGACAGCTCCTTGAATATAGTTCGCCGTCTGCACGAGCGTATCCGTCGGAACGGGCGTATACACGCGTTGGATCCTGCCCGTTTCCGGATCTATAACCGGCTGATGGGTTTTCGGATCGAGCTGCGTCGTCCACGTACCGTCGACGTTCGCCGCAACCGAAACGCGGTCTATCTGCGGACTCGTCTCTTTGTGCTCCTGAGTAGTATTGACGACGTTGTTTTGCGTAACGCCCGTTTCGGTAGAACGCCCGATGACGTTCGACATATCGGAATACACGGGCGGCGTCTGACCTTCGGTGCCCGCAGGTCCTTCGGGATTAAAGCCCGTACCCTGCCACTCTTTCGTAACGGTCTGCTGCGAAATCGTAAGCGAATCGCGGAGCTCGGAATCGTCATAGGGAGTGCGCGGATTATCGGCACGGATTTGAATCGGCGTGTAGATCGTAGAATCGCTCGTACGCTTCGACATATCCATATCGATTTTGATATTCAAATCGCGCATGCGGTCTTCGGTATACGTGCTCTGAAGCGATTTTAAAATCTGCGCGCGGTAGTAGGCTTCGAGCTTTTGAATTTCGCGCTGCTGGCGCGCAACGAGATTGACGGTATCGATCGCATCCATCGCGGCGAAATCGTTTAAGACATTGCCGTCGGCGTCGGTGATCGTAATGTTTTCGGGACGCAATCCTTCGACCGCCGTCTGCACGAGGCTTTGGATGCCGCGTATGCGCCTGGGATCTTGCAGCAGAGAACTCATAGGCTTTACGCGCAGAATGATACTCGCAGTTACCGGATTTTGCTCGGAAATAAACAGAGAGTTGTCCGGCAAAACGATGTTGACGTCGGCCTTCGTTATGTCGTCGATCGCTTCGAGGTGCTGTTTGACCGTCTGCGTGATCGCGTTTTTAAGGCGCACGTTTTGTTCGGCGTCCGTCGTCGACCAGCTTCGATTGTAAAACGAAGCGAACGGATCGATATTCGACGGGACAAGTCCCTCGCCGATAAGTACATCCCTCATGCGCCGCGCGGTGCGTTCGTCTCCGACGGAAATATAACCGTCGTCGGTCACGTACGCTTCGACGTTTTGTTCGCTCAATTTGTCGAGGATTCTCGTCCGCGCCGTCTCGTCGGTAACCGGCGAATTGAAAAGCCTGACCGTCGTCGGACGCGACGAAAGAGATGCCGCGAGCACGATTGCAACGATGACGAGCGCAACAAGGGCAAAGAGCACGACCTTTTGTACGACCGTTCCTTTTGCCCACAAATTTCGTATAGATTCAGTAAGCCTTTTGAGCCATTCGTTCATCTACCCCTCCCGTGAACGAATACGTAAAACGGCAAATCGCACCGTTAAAGTATAGGGAATTATACCATATTATTATATTTTTGAAAAGAGAAAATTTTATAAACGCTCATCGCCGCCTCATGCCGTGCACGCAGGTACATGAAGCGCACCCTTACCGCGTCGTCGTGATTTCGTTCCAACCGGAAACGATACGATCGATCACGTTTTGCGCAAGGCTGAGCGACATCCGCGCTTTCGCCATCGCGATCGTCACGTCCTGCGGATCGACCGATTCGGGTTCGGTGAGGATCTTTTGTTCAAGCGCGTTGACGTCGAGCTGCTCGGCATTCATCGACTTTACCGCGTCGATGAGGTAGGATTCGAAATCGATTCGCTTTTTTTCAAGCGCGTTTTTTGCAGCGGACGGAATGCCGTTCAGCGGAGCGCCCGCTATATCCGAAAGATTTGCGCGGCCCGTGTGAGCGGAGAGCGTGCGGTTCATCTGCAATGTGCCGAATTCCGGTATTTTCATAATTTTCCCCTGCGCTCAAATCGTCCGAGCGCTTTTACCCGCCGTTATTATAACGCTTTTACCGTCCTATTTCCAGTGCGGAAGCAAACATATCTTTTGCGCCTTCGATGACCGTCGAATTGGCTTCATAAGCGCGCGAAGCTGCGATCAAGTCGACCATTTCGTTGACGATGTTGACGTTCGGATATTCGACGTATCCCTTGTTCGGTCCCGACTGTATCGCGTCGGGATGCGTCGGATCGTAGACGAGGCGGCCTTCGGTATCGGTATCTTTTACGATCTGCAAAACGCGAACGCCCTTTCCCGGACCCTCGTCCAAGTCTTCGGGACAAAACGGCATACGCCACTGCACCGACTTTTCGCCGATCGCCTGGAGTATGACGCGAGAACGTTTAAAGGGGCCTCCTTCCTGCGTCCTCGTCGTAGAAGCGTTCGCGATATTGTTTGCGATGACATCGCTCCGAAGGCGTTCGGCTGCCATCCCCGTCGCGGCAACGTTTATACTTGAAAAAAGTCCCATACAATACTCCCGTAAAGTGTGCGCCTTTTACGCGCAGTTTAAGCTATAGTTTAGAAGTGCCTATCAGCCTTTTTGCATCGCAGTGTTCACTTGCGAAAATTCGAAATTGATAAGAGAAGCCATCATGCGATACTGCATCTGCGACTGCAAAACGATCATCGCTTCGGTTTCCGCATCGACGTTGTTGCCGTTCGGCTTCGCAGTCGTCGTATAATCGAGGACGCGCCTCGGCTCGACGTCGCGGTAATCATAGGGCTCGTTGAGCGCAAAATGCCTCTCATCGGTTCGCGTCAGCTGAAAACCGTTTTTAGCCTTTTCTTCCGATTCGAACGCGCGTTTGAGTTCGCTTTCAAAATTGACGACGCTGCGTTTGAAATTCGGCACGCCGCTTGCGGCCATATTGTTTGCCGACACTTGATAGCGCAGCGTATTGACATCCATGCCGCGGTGCAGTAAATCGACCGCCCTCGTAAAGGTACTCATACTACAAATTTCGGCAGATAGCGGAAAGGGGTTTAGCGGAAAATAAGGGGAAATCGGGGCGGCGTATAAAAGCGGATTTCCGCCGAAAAGATATTCCGACGGAAAA
>ERZ773042.965-NODE-965-length-17760-cov-3.649929_pt1 | contig 17760 bp, 14 predicted proteins | sample MGYA00511664_ERZ773042 | MGnify/ENA primary metagenome ERZ773042 (study PRJEB29015, sample SAMEA2737984) | human oral metagenome | biome: human oral; feature: human-associated habitat; material: dental | place: China | collected 2036 ... | reverse complement strand
AACGATATCCAGAAAGAAGGGTATAAGTGATGAATCAAAAAGGATTAAAAACACTAGGATGGATTGCGACATGTACAGCAATGTTAATGTATATTTCCTACTTCCCACAAATTATGAATAACCTACATGGAATGAAGAGTGGCTTCTTACAACCTATGGTTGCGGCTATCAACTGTTCCTTATGGGTAACATATGGCTTTATGCAAGAGAAGAAGGATTGGCCACTGATGATGGCTAATTTACCTGGTGTATTATTCGGAACAATCGCTGCAATTACAGCACTATAAGAAGCGTTCCTAAGGGGACGTTTTTATGTAGAAGATTGATGAAATCCATAGTAATCCTGTTGACTTTCCACAACAATAGGGAGAAGATGAGTATGATTTCCGAAGAGAGTGTGTGGAAATATGGAGGAGATAATAATGGAAAACAAAAAGAACCCTTATGCAGGTACTAAGACGGAAAAGAACCTATTAGAAGCGTTTAGAGGTGAATCAGAAGCTAGAAACAAGTATACATTCTTTGCTTCTGTTGCGAAGAAAGCAGGCTTTGAGCAGATTGCGGCTTTATTCTTAAAGACTGCAGAAAATGAAAAGGAACATGCAAAGCTTTGGTTTAAGGCATTAGGCATGCTTGGCGATGTGAAAGAAAACTTACAAGCAGCTGCTAATGGTGAAAACTATGAGTGGACTGACATGTATGAGCGTATGGCAAAGGATGCAGAAGAGGAAGGCTTCCATGATCTAGCTGATCAGTTTAGAGGTGTAGGTGCCATCGAAAAGATGCACGAAGAACGTTACAGAAAGTTACTTCAGAATGTAGAGATGCAGGAAGTATTCAAGAAGAGTGAAGTGAAGATTTGGGAGTGCCGTAACTGTGGCCATATCGTTGTCGGTATGGAAGCTCCAGAAATTTGCCCAGTATGTCATCACCCACAAGCATTCTTTGAAGTTCACGCAGAAAATTATTAAGATTATGAATTTATGCCAAGGCACGCTGTGCTTTGGTTTTTTGTTGTAAGATATATCATACATGAATAAATGGACTAATAATTCCGGCGGAGAAAAAGATAATAAAAATGATGGGAATGATTGCGCTAGTACGATTAAAAAGGGTAAAATCAGTATATAAAGTTGGAGAAAATATATGGGAAAAATCTATACAATCGGGGAAGCGTTAATTGACTTTATTCCAGTACAGACAGCTGCAAGTCTAAGTGCTGTGGATGCCTTTCAAAAAAGACCGGGAGGAGCACCAGCCAATGTGGCAGTCGCCGCAGCGAAGCTTGGTGCAGAAGCATATTTTATCGGTATGGTTGGAGATGATCCATTTGGACATTTCTTAAAAGATACGATTGCGGGTTATGGTGTTAATACGAGATATCTGAAGACTACAAAGAAGGCAAAGACAGCGTTAGCCTTTGTAAGCCTTTCGGATGATGGACAACGTGACTTTAGTTTCTATCGTAATCCAAGTGCGGACTTGCTCTTGGATAAAAGTGATGTAGAAGAAATTGAATTTACAAGTGAAGACTATATCAGTTTTGGCTCTGTTGATTTAGTAGAATATCCTGTAAAGTACGCAACAGAGTACTTGCTACAGAAGGCGAAAGCAGCGAATGCGACAATCCTGTTTGACCCAAATATCCGTAAAGATCTTTGGGATGATTTAAATGAGTGTAGACAAACAATTTTAACTTTTATGAAGTATGCAAATATCGTTAAGATGGCAGATGATGAAGTGGAATTTATCACTGGTAAATCGTCTGTCAAAGAAGCCATTGAAGTGGTAAAACAATATGGTGTTGAACATGTCATTGTGACATATGGACCTGAGGGTAGTGACGCTTACTTGAAACATTGTCATAGTCATGCGGATGCGCATAAAGTAGATCCAATTGATACAACCGGTGCAGGTGATACGTTTGTTGGTGCGCTATTATATTACTTAGATCATTACAAACAAAAGCCTGATCAAATTTCACCAGAGATGATCAAAGATGGATTATGTTTTGCCAATCACGCAGCTGCTATCGTTACGACGAAAAAGGGTGCGATGAATGCGGCCCCAACATTAGAAGAATTACAGAAATAAAAAGTTTTGGAGAATACCATGTTTAAAAGAGCAGAGATGAATACCTATGAAGCAGAGATTACTTGTCATTCATGTGGGAAGAAGGAAAAAGTTAAAATCAAATCACTTATTGATACAGCTTTAGACCCATCGGCAGAAACGAGCCTACTGCGTGGCAAGTTATTTCGTCATAGCTGCTCGAAATGTCATACGGAACAAAACATGTTATATACGTGCATGTACCATGATGGTAGTAAGAATCTATTAGTTGGATATCCAGATAATCAAAAAGATTATGAAGAGATGAATCTCATGTTCAATCGCCGCTATCATCGTGATGAGTTGGATGAAGCGTTAAATAAATGGATTGAGACATGCACGAAGAGAATTGTGTCGAGTCAATCAGATATGCAAGAAAAGGCTCTGATTTCGTTACTAGGATTAGATGATCATATCATCGAAATTGGTAAGTATGTAACAGGGGACCTAGCTAAGATTCAATCACAGGGTTTAGAAATCAATCATATGTATTTCAATACTCGTGGTGATGAGTATGCGTTCTTAATTCAATCTGGAGAGGGAATTGTTGGAGAAGTTCCCTTTACCAAAGAACTGTATCAAACATTAGAAGAGCACTACAAATCATATCTAGCTGAAGATGAATCTGTAGAAATTGACTCTTATTGGGTCAGTGATTTTCTAAGAAAAGTTAAAGAAAAACAAAGCCAGTCGAATTAATGATTGGCTTTGATTGTTAGTTCAATCATGTGTAATGCAGTAGCACGTAGTTCATATTGAATCTGTTCTCGGTTTTGGTTTAATTTTGCTTGTATAGATGCTAGTTGGCTTGTTTGTGTACGATTTGTTTGTAGGGCGATGATGAGATCATTATCTTTTACCTTCGTATCAATAACTTTCACATTACAGTTAAATTCATTTGCGAGGAAGATTGCCATATTCTGTGCAATCGTATAACGTGTCTGCTGTATATCTTGACGTAATTGATTCCGTTTATTTGCTTGACGGCGAATCGAGTATTTCTTGATATAGTAAACAAATCGAACAAATGTAACGATAATAAAGAAGAATAACGCAATCTGATAATAATCTAGTGTAAAGATTGAGAATGGCTTCTGTATAGAATACATGTATGCATGAATAGAAGACAGCATTACAGCAATCCCTGTTGCGATTTTTGCATGATGTGGAATTGCCTGTAAGAAGGATGAGATAAATAATAGACTATAGGAAATAAACTGATAGTCTTTGGTCGGCTCTGTACTATAGAAAATCTGATGGAGTTGAATGATAGACCAACCAAAGAAGAGAATTGCCATTGCATGATAAAGTGTGTAACGATTATCTTCTTCCATCGGTTCTACATTATCCCATAATAGAACATCTGCCTTTTTAGCTAGCTTACGTGCACCAGAGGAGAAGTTGTTGTTGGTAATCACAACTGCTTTATCCAGCTTGTAATAAGCGATGCCAGAGAAGGCTTGTTGTACAGCATCATTTCCTACGGCTCTATTGTAATACTTGCATTGGAAGCCGTATTTTAAATTTCCTTTGGTAGCGATAATATCAATTCCTTGATCACCACTTGCCTTGGTGAGTGTTATATTTTTATATCCGAGTACAGATAAGTATTTTGCACAACTACGTTCATATTGAATTCCATTCATGAAATCATTATACAGTACTTATTTTGAATTTTTAGGAGGAAGGGTAAATAATTCGTTTTTGCGCTTTCCTTCTTCGATGAGGTTGTTATAAGCGAGCTGTGCATAAGTCTCTAGTCTTGATGAATAAGCATTTTGATTGCCATATACAAAGTAGTTACCATCTTTATCAATACAACCTAAAGCCGATACAACAGGTACCTCTTGATATACATTTTGAAGGAAGTTTTGATATGGCGTTAGCTTTACGTTTGCGTTTTCCGCAAGTAAGGTGCTGAGGTAGTTTGCGCTGATATAAGGGATCATACCGCTTGGAATATCATAGTTTGCCCACATAAAGAAGTGGGTAATATATCTGCGTTGATTTTCCGCATCACTGAGTTCGTGAAGACTCTTACCATAGAGTTCTTCGTAGAATTCATCTTCAATAAATGGTTGATGGTCACCATACATCAAGATAATTGTTGGTTCAGAAACGTTCTTGAAGTAATTTACAAGTTGTTCTAGAGCCATATCACTACGACGGATAATGCTGAGATATTCTTCTGTTTGCGGATAATTTCCTTTCATTGAAGTGATATGGACATCGTGAATCAATCCTGTATCGTATGGCGAATGATTCTGCATCGTTACATTAAACATGAAAAATGGTTTTGATGTATCACGCTGTTCATATAAATCAATGACGTGTTGGAAATCCCATTCATCAGAAATGTAGTTTCTTAACCTTTGATAGTTTGTGATATCCTCCATACCGATAAATCGATCAAAGTTCATGTATTGGTAAGTGTTTATGCGATTCCAATTTTCTTTGTAGTAAGGGTGGAAGGCGGTCGTACTATAGTTTTGATCGGATAAAGTCATTGTAAGACCAGGTTGCGTATGTTTTTCGTATAGTGTATAGGCATTGGAACCAATTGGTAAAAAGGCCATAGAGTTACCGGTTAGAAATTCATATTCAGTATTGCTGGTGCCGGTTCCTATCGTGGAAACATAGACATTTCCTTGGATGGTGTTTTTAGCATTCCTCATACTATTTTCAAATGGAAGATAGTCTGTATCAGTCTGAAACGATCCAACAACTTGTAAATCTGAGAAGGCTTCATTCATGATCGTAATGATATTCGGATGTTCTACCGTCGCATTTGGATGTTGATCGAGTGCTGTCTCTGTGATGGTTTGGGTAGAACTGGTATTCTCCTTTAATTGTGTTGAAAGTGTTTCTATATCATAGCCATGCGGCTTTTGAAGGGAAAGATAGCGTGTATTCACGAAAAATTCCGCAATCGCACCATAGTTTTCATAACCTCTTGCTTGATTGAAGAAGTCAGGTGTTGCACCAAGTGTAAGTTGAAAGAAATCTGTACCATAAAAAGTAATCAAAACTGCAGCAGACAGGAAAAGGCAAGTTGCACGATAGAGTATTCGTTGTTTTGTTTTCTTTGCTTTTGGTAGCCAGAATAACAGCGCAAAGATGAAATTAACCACGGTTAGCGTAAATAGCACTTGTACATTGAATGTTATCTGATAATTGGTAGCGACGCCAGCTGCGGTTTTGATGACACTTAAATCCCATGGTAAAAGAGGGATTCCTTTAAACTGCTTTACATACATGTTTGCAATTCCGAAGATACATAGGATGATAGTTGTAATCGCAAAAGAGAATTTCATACTTGCAAGTAGTACGTAGAAAATCATTGCAATCAGAAGAATGATACCGTAGTTAACAAATACATTACCGATACCTTCGATATCGGAGAGTAAGTTATTGTTGCAGAGTTCGACTGACATTTCTATCAGTAATGGAACAAGCATGATTGTAATCACTTTGACTACCGTATCGATTTTTGGTTTATGGGGTAGCCATTTTAAAAGAATAGATAAGAGCGATACGATGCTCGTGATGAAAAACATGGTATTTGTTGGATCAAGCTTATGATAATTCTGGTAGAAATAGAAGTTTGCGACCAGTAAAATGGTCGTGATTAGGAGTGGAATGGTTCGTCTTAATTTATTCATAAGAATATTATAGTAAGATTGTAATGGAATTGTCACTTTTGTTATATATACTATGCTTGCAAGATGGTAGAATATTGTCAAAGAGTTAGTTTATTCTACTTATATCAAAAGAAATACATCATTTTGCAAGATATAGTCTGTTAGAAAAGATACAGGAGATTTGTATGCTAAAAAATAAGAAGATTTTGATTGCGGTACTTGTTGCGGTTGTGGCGATTGTCGCTACAATATTTACCTTCTTCCAAAAGAATCTTGGTGGAACTAGTGGAGGGTCGGTTGCCTATGTAGATACCATTAGTAATATCATGGGTTCTACGGGTGGTGGAAATGACCGTTATTCTGGTGTGGTAGAAGCCCAACAGAGTGTAAAGGTCAACAAAAACCAAGAGAAGAAGATTGAACAGGTATTTGTGTCTGTTGGTGATCAGGTAATTCCTACAACAGTCCTTTTCCGCTACGATGTTTCAGAAGCGCAAAAACAGATTAGTTCAATCAATTTAGATATTGAATCATTAAGAGGCACAATTACGGACAAGTATAATGCAATCTCCGAATATAAAGCCAGTGGTGATACCAGTCAGATTGCGATTGCAGAAAATGATATTCGTGTTGCACAGTTATCTATCCAACAAAAGCAGCTGGATTTAGCTGCGAAACAAAAAGAAATCGATAATGCGAATGTGCTTGCCAATACAACTGGGATTATTAAGGCAATTAATGAAAATGGTACAGATGCACAAGGTAATGCAACAGCGTTTATCGAAATCTCACAGTCTGGTGACTTTAGAGTGAAGGGTACCATTGACGAAACATCCATTACATCTATCACACTTGGACAAGAGATGATTGTACGCTCTAGAACAGATGAGACAAAGTTTTGGACAGGTAAGATTACAGAAATTAAGACAGAACCAAATGCAAAACAAAATGATATGTATAGCATGGGTGGCTCTAGTAACTCTGAAAAGGCTAGTACATATCCATTCTATATTTCATTAGATTCTTCTGATGGTTTAATGCTAGGACAGCATGTATATATTGAAAAGAATAATGGTACTGCTATGAAGAAAGAAGGCATCTGGTTAGATGCATCTTATGTTGTTATGGAAGGCGATAAAGCATACCTTTGGGTTGCTAACAAGAACAACCGTTTAGAGAAGCGTGAAGTTGAAGTTGGTGAGCTGGATCAAAACTTATACCAGTATGAAATTAAATCTGGCGTATCTGAATCTGATAGTATTGCATGGCCAATGGAAGACTATAAAGAAGGTATGAAGACAGAACCTATCTCTACAGCAGGAAGTGGAGAATAAATATGTTATTGAACTTACAAGGAATCTATAAAAGTTATGGCGGCACCATCGAAGTACCTGTTTTGAAGAATATTTCTTTTCAGGTGGCAGAAGGTGAGTATGTCGCAATTATGGGTCCTTCTGGTTCAGGGAAGACAACATTAATGAATATCATTGGATGTTTAGATCGCTGTACAGAAGGAACCTACGAATTGGATGGTACAGATATTTCACGTATTTCTGAAAATGAACTATCAGAAGTTCGTTTAAAGAAAATTGGTTTCGTGTTTCAGACATTTGAACTTCTACCTAGTGAAACCGCAATTGAAAATGTTGCATTACCACTTGTATATGCGGGTATCTCAAAGGCAGAACGCGAAAAGGCTGCAGTTGAAGCACTTACCAAAGTCGGTCTAGGAGATCGTATCAATTTTAAGCCAAATCAATTATCTGGTGGACAAAAGCAGCGTGTAGCGATTGCACGTGCATTAATCAATCATCCACGTATTCTTTTGGCGGATGAGCCGACAGGTGCACTAGACCAAGCATCTGGCAAGCAGGTCATGGAATTATTTGAGGAATTAAATAAAGAAGGTGTCACAATTGTTACGATTACACACGACGCGCATGTTGCAAGTAAGGCGAAGCGTGTGATTCATATTATTGATGGCATGATACAGGAGGGCAGGAATGAATAAAAAACGAGTCATTATCAGTGTTTCTGTCGTTGCGGCCCTAGTACTTGGTTACTTTGGAATTCTTCAATATCGTAAGGCATCCCGTAAGGTGGGTGTTGTCCAAGTTAGTACGATGAATATGGGTGGAAATCCAACGGAACCACAGATGAGTGGTTTGGTATCCGATTCAGCCACACAGACTGTTACACCATCCGTATCTCAAATTATCACTGCAGTATATGTTACTGAAGGTCAAGCAGTATCCGCTGGTGATAAGTTATTGGCATATGATATTACAAGCTTAAACTATACAGTGGAATTGCAGAAGATTGAAATTTCTACTACACAGCTTCGTTTAGAACAAGCAAAGAAAGAATTGCTACAACTACAGAATACAAAACCGATAGAAAGAAGAGCAACCCCAACGCCTACTCCTACACCTGAGCCGGAATATAGGCTGGATACAGAAATAGGCCCACAGGTAGAAGAAAATAAAGTGTGGAATTATCTAAATGCGTTAACGGATGAGGATACAGAGTTTACAAAGGATCTCGATGAACCAACCCCTACGCCTACGCCAACCCCAGAGCCAACACCAACTCCAACACCAACACCAACACCAACACCTACCCCAGCAGTTCCTGCTGTAAACACATATGAAAAGGGTACAAAAGCCAATCCATATCACTTTGCCATAAAGAGTGATGGTTTCCTTACTGGTAAGTTTATCAAAGAACTCATTCACAAAGCAGAAACAGATGGAAAGAGATTCTATGTTTCCCTTGATGTTTACAAAGATGATGATAAGACAAAGGGTCTTGTAGATTCATGGCTAGTATCTGTAGATAGACTAAAGGAAATCTTGGGTACAGAAACAAATGATATGGCAAAGTTAGATCTAAAGACACGTACAATTCTTGTAGTGTTAGTTCCTCACGAAGAACCTGCACCTGAAATTGAACCAAATGGTATGACGGCCTCAGAACTGGTACGTGCAATTCACGCAAAGGAATCTGAAATTCGTGAGTATGATATCGATATTCGCCGTAAACAGTTAGAACTATCAGAATTACAGACACAGTTGGCAGATGGCGTTGTTTACGCAAAGCGCAATGGTGTCATTAAAGGTCTAAAGGATATGAATAATGTACCTACGGATGGAACGCCGTTCTTGACTGTCGCAGGTGGAACAGGTACAGAAGTAAAGGGCACAATTTCAGAATTGTTATTAACAACAATTCAAAAGGGTACGAAGGTATCTGTTACAAGTTATGAAACGGGTTCAATCTACGAAGCAGTCGTTACACAGATTGATAACTTCCCGACGAATTCTAGTGAAGGATTCTATGGTGGTAATCCAAATGTTTCGATGTACGGTTTTACTGCATATATTGAAACGGGTGATGATTTAAAACAAGGTGCGTATCTTGCCTTATCAATCCAAAAAGAAAATACAGATACATCTTCCATCTATCTTAGCAATGCCTTTATCCGTGATGAACACGGACAGAAGTATGTCATGAAAGATGTAGATGGAAAGCTTGTAAAGACATATATCAAGACGGGTAAAGTGTACTTCAATATGTCGACAGAAGTATTATCTGGCCTTTCAGATACGGACTATATTGCCTTCCCATATGGCGATGGTGCAATTGAAGGTACTCGTACACAGATTGGTATGGGCGACAACGCTATGTACGGAGGCTACTAATGGGTGAGAATATTAGATTATCAATTCGTGGAATCCTATCACATAAGATGCGTTCGATTCTAACAATGCTGGGTATTATTATCGGTATTGCGGCGATTATCGCTATCGTTTCCACAATCAAAGGTACAAATGAACAGATTCAAACAAACCTCATTGGCTCGGGTGTCAATACCGTCAATGTACGTATGACCCAAGGTGATTGGGAGTATGATTTTGGACAGGGCATTCCTGGTAAATACAGAGAAGTCTCTACATTTCAAAAAGAGGATTTAAAGAAGATTCCTGGTGTGGTCAATGTGTCACTCTATCATCGCCGTCAGGTATACGATGGCGTATTCCATCTAACAAACTCTTTAACAGGCGGATATGTATACGGAATCGATGATACGTATTTACAGACAAATGGTTTGATTGTAAGCCGTGGTAGAGCTTTTTCTACAAATGATGTCGATAAGAATCGCAAGGTTTGTTTATTGGATAAGGTTTCTGCAGAACAGTTATTCCAAGGAGAAAATCCAATTGGTAAAACAGTAGAAATTCAAAAGGAACCATTTGTGGTTGTTGGCGTTGTTTCGCCAGCGGTAGAGTTTGAACCTACCATCAAAAACATGAATGATTACTATACATATAACCAAGATACTTCTGGAAAGGTATATGTACCAACATCAGTATGGCCGTTGTTATATCAATATGATGAGCCAGAAAATGTAATATTACGTGCAAAAGATACAAACTCAATGACAACGATTGGTAAGCAAGCTGAGGAAATTTTAAACGCTACAGCAACTGGTAATAGTGATACAAGCTATAAGTCAGAAGATCTGATGAAGCAAGCAAAGCAAATTCAACAGTTATCTCAAGCAACCAATACAATGTTGTTGTGGATTGCGGGTATATCCTTGCTTGTTGGTGGTATTGGTGTTATGAATATCATGTTAGTAAGTGTAACCGAAAGAACACGCGAGATTGGTTTGAAGAAGGCAATTGGTGCTCCTAAGAAATCAATTCTGATTCAATTCTTGACGGAAGCAGTCGTATTAACATCGACTGGTGGTGTGATTGGAGTCATCTCAGGTGTTATCCTAGCATTCCTAATATCGAAGCTAAATGGTACACCGATAGCCATCAGTGTCGAAGCTTCTATCTTTGCAGTATTATTCTCTATGCTAATTGGTATTGTGTTTGGTATCTTACCATCCTACAAGGCCGCAAACTTAGATCCTATCGACGCATTACGTCGTGAATAAGTGGTTGATGATGTTATTATCAATCACTTTTTTAATGCGAAAAACGCTTGAGAATGATATCATAATAAAAACATCGACAGCAGGAGGATATATGAAATTTTTATTTGCCCCCGATTCATTTAAAGGCACGATGAGTGCTATCAATATTAATCGCTTGTTAAGACATGCGACGCACCGTGTGTTTGGAAGTGTGGAATATATCGATGTAACAATGGCAGATGGTGGAGAGGGTACAGTGGAAACTGTCACTCGTAATCTGCGAGGCTCAATTATGTATGTGCCAACGCATGGTCCATATATGAAGCGTAGAGAAGCTAAGTTTGGTTTGGTAAATCAAAAAGAAGCAATCCTAGAAGTTGCGGAAGCAGTGGGTTTAGCATTGGTTCCACAAGAGAAACGCGATCCACGTTACACATCATCCTATGGTGTAGGTGAGTTAATCGCTCACATTCTCGATGATGGGATTCGTGATATAAAGATTGCGATTGGTGGAACATCCACGAATGATGGTGGTATTGGTGCGATGCAAGCATTAGGTGTACGCTTCTTAGATAAAGATGATAATGAAGTAAAAGGAATTGGCGATAGTCTAAAAGATATCGTTACAATCGATACTTCACGTATGAACCCATTAGTTCAAGAAGCTAAATTTACAATCATGTGTGATGTGGATAATCCTTTATGTGGTCCAAATGGCGCAACAATGTGCTATGGAAAACAAAAAGGTGGTACAGTTGAAGTTCTAGAAGAACTTGAACGGGGTATGGAAAACTACCGTCAGGTTTTATTAAAAACATTTGGGAAAGATGTAAATGAAATTCCTGGCTCAGGTGCAGCAGGTGGTATAGGTGCAGCCTTCTCATTATTCCTAATAGGTGAGATGAAGTCTGGTATTGAAGTTGTAATGGATTTAATGAACTTTGATCAGATGTTAGATGGCGTTGATTATGTCATTAGTGGTGAGGGCAGAGCTGATGCACAAACACTACATGGCAAAGTACTCTATGGCATCGGCAGACACTGCAAAGAAAGAAATATCCCAGTCATCGCAATTTGTGGATGTCTTGGAGATGGTCATGAAGCATTATATGAACACGGTATTACAAAGTTCTACGCAACTACGGATAAGGAACTTTGTGAAAAAGAAATTCTAGCAAACGCGAATGATAACTTTATGAGCACTGCTGTTCGCATGTTTGAAGATATCAAAAATGGAAAGATTTCTTAGTTGAAAGTCATAGTAAATGATATGATTTACATATAGAGAAAAGTATCATGGAGGCTAATTCATATGATTCTAAAAGTTGTACGTGAAAAGGAAACAAAATACTATGTTCCTACACAAATTCAAGCAATGGCAATTTCAGCTGTCTACAATACAGATGATATGTACGATGTAACATTCATTGTAAATGGAGTTTCTGAACCAGTAAGAACTTTCCCATCCAAAGAAGATGCAGAAGAATTCTTAGTACGTTTAGATATATTGTATTGTTCACATGATTCATCTGTGCATATCGTAAATTTAAATACGCTATAAGCAATATGCATTTTCATATAATCTAATATTGGTGAAGTCTTAAAAATGAGATGGTGATAAATCACTAATATTAGCGCTGGGACTTACACTTGTTCTAGTGACATTAAGCCATAAACAAAACACTTCATAGTAATGTAAAATAACTTGGGGTTTTAGAAAAATCCGCTTTAAAATTACATGGGGTAAAAAGGTAGAAATTGTAGATGAGAATAATGTCTCTTGTCTACGATTTCTACCTTTTATCTGTGCTAAGAAAGTAATGTTTTATAGGTAATTATTTTTTGTATGAACCACGCTTCTTTCCAATCCTTTTGTTGGATTGAAGGTGATTTGTAATTGTGTAATATAACTTCGAGTTTAACGCATAGAGTGCTCTAGCACGGAATCTAGGAAAGTTTGAAAGACCATTAGAAACATTGATCAGTACACGTAATCTACTATTCATATATTCTGATAGTGCATTCGATTGTTTTCTGTCGTCATATGGTCTTCTAAACGAGTTGAGATACTCTTCTTCCCAGTTTGTGATAGATGTCAAAAAGTCTTCGTATGCAGGTATATCGGCTGAAATAAACGCATCTAGTATGGAAGTGATTTCGATTGTACAAGATGGGTAAATAGCAGTTCTATTAAAGTTGCGAAATAATTCTTTTAAGTGGTAGGCAAGTGTTAAAACTGGATCAATTTCCAATAACTGATCATATAGATTTCGATAATTCAATTTTTGCCTAAAGAAACTGTTATATTTCGGCTCGTTATCTAAGTTGTAGTCTGTTTCCAGTAATTTATGCCATGTTTTAAGAAGATAATAAGCTCTACTTCCTTTTTCATAATGATTCATGATATCGATACGTAGACGTGAGAATCCAGAGCTTAGATGCTCGATGACATGGAAAGGATCAACAGCGACAATGGCATTGGGCAGATATTTCTTAACTACATCTTTGTATGGCTGCCACATATCCATGGTCACTATTTTTACTCTTTGTCTTTCACTTAATGGGATGTTTTCAAAGTAAGTGCTGAGTTCCCTTTTTGAACGAGACTGTATGACTTCGTTTAGAACACGAGCTTTATTATCGACCATGACACATAAGTAAGAACTATTTTTTAACGCCATGTCAGAATATAGTTCATCAATTCCTAGATACTCAGGTAAGAACTGCCTTGGAATTCTCAAGTAACTATCGGCATAGAGTTCTACCGTAGGGATAGATACATGTGCTCTTAGTGCAATCGTCTTTAAGTTAATGGAGATATCACCTAGATCTTTCATGATTTGATCGACCATAGAGAAGGTGGAGTGCATACCATCAGGGGTAAAGATATTGTCTTCACTAAAAGTGCGATGACAGTCACGACACTTATACCGTCTACGTTTCCAATTGACAATCGTTTTTAGACCAGCGATATCTTGCGTTTTGAATGTATAGGTTAGAAGTCCTTTACTAGATGTATCAGCACCACAGTAAGGGCAAATGGGGTGTTTATTTATCAGTAGAAGATAAATATTTAATGTATCCTGATTGCGAGATGTAGATAGACTTTGAACCTGGTCTTGGGACAAGTTCAAAGCAGATGTGATAATATAATCAATAGCCATTTATGGCCTCCTCTCAAGACATTTTCTTTCATAGCAAAAAGATAATAACATGAGAGGTTTTTTTATTTTTGAAGGTACCCCAAGTTTTCTGAAGAAGTATCAAAAAGGTACCCCAAGATTTCTCATTGTGGTACCCCAACCCCAAGTAATTTTAGAGCGCCATAAAAACAATAGAGAGATGAACATAATCATCTCTCTATTCTTTATAGTGTTTCAATAAATTCTTCTTCGTTCTTACGTGTAGTATGTAAGTGTGATGGTTTTGCGTCTTCTTCAGCATATCCAACAGGGAAGATGGCAATCAAGTTATAAGATTTCATCATTGGGAATACTTCTTTGATCTTCTCTGGTGAAAAATTGCCAATCCAAGTTGTTGCTAGCCCTTCATCTTGGATTGCAAGCATGATGTGTGTCGCAACAATACTTGCGTCTACATCCGCAAAGCTCATAGAATCTTCTTCACGTACCCATCCTTTGCTTGCGTCACTACCAACGATGAAACACGTAGGGGATGTATGTAGAAATTTTTGCTGTGTTACGGATTTAATTTTTTCTAGTGCTTCTGGTGATTGAATCAACCAGACTTTTAGTGGTTGAAAGTTATGAGCAGTAAGTGCAGCGATGGCTGCTTGTTTAATAGCTTCTAACTTTTCTGCTTCAATAGGTCTTGAAGAAATTTTACGGCAAGAATACCGTTTTTTCGCCAATGTAGTAAAGTTCATGAATCCTCCTTATCCAGAGTTTCTTAATCCGGTTGCGATACCATTGATGGTAACGTGGATTGTCTTTTCAAGCTCTTCTGTGTATTGTCCTTGGCGGATACGTTTAATCAGCTCAATTTGAATGTAATTTAGAATATCGAAGTAAGGAAGACGATAATCTAAGCTTCCTCTTAATGCAGGTAAGTCTTGAATGAGTTCAGTATGTTTTTCAATCTGTAGTAAGACTTTCTTTGTAAGCTGCCACTCAACTTCAATACGATCGAATACAGAGCGGGTTTCTTCATCTTCACAAAGATTGCTATACTGTTTTGCAATATCCATATTTGACTTAGATAGCACCATATCTGCATTCTCTAGTAATGATTTAAAGAATGGCCATGTCTGATACATCTGCTGTAATTTTGCTAGGTTTTTTTCTGGGTTTTGGTCGATATATTGTTGCATGGCTGAGCCAATACCATACCATCCTGGCAACATGATTCGATTCTGTGACCAGGAGAATACCCATGGGATTGCACGTAAGCCGTTGATATCTGTAATTGTTTTACGTGCTGCTGGCCGTGAGCCAATATTTAAACTGGATATTTCTTTGATTGGACTTGCTGCAAAGAAATATGGATAGAAATGTGGATTATTGAATACTAAATCACGATAGATTACATTTGAATTTTCTACGATTGGATCCATGATCGTGTAGTATTCATTCAATGTTTCTTTACTTAATACCATTGGATTAACCATGCGGTTTAAAGTAGAGGAAATCAACATTTCTAGATTGTAGTATGCTGAGTCTCGGTTACCATACTTATTACCGATGACTTCTCCTTGCTCGGTTAGACGTATACGGTCTTTAATAGAACCGAATGGTTGAGAAGTAATCGCATCGTAGGATGGCCCACCACCACGGCCAACTGTTCCACCACGACCATGGAAGAAGGTAATCTTTACACCACATTCATCACCGATGGCAGATAGTTCACGCTGTGCCTTGTATAAATACCAACCAGAGGACAGATATCCTCCATCTTTATTGGAATCAGAGTATCCAAGCATAATCTCCTGATAGAACTTTTGATCATTCAACCATTTTCTGACAAGAGGAATATTTAAGTATGTACGCATGATTTCATTTGCGTTTTGTAAGTCTTCAATTGTTTCGAAGAGTGGAACAATCTGCATACGACTATGTTCGTTATCAACTAATCCAACTTCCTTGAGTAGGGTTGCCAATTCGAGCATATCAGAGATACTTTCGGAGTGAGAGATGATATGTTGACGAATTACATTCTCACCCATGCGATCTTTAAGCTCTCTTGCGGTTTGGAAAATCGCAAGTTCCTTGGATAATAATTCTGATTTTGGTGCGTGTGTTGCTGATAAGATACGTGGGTCATTGTTTAATAGTTCCAGTAATAAGGCACATTTCTTTTCTTCGTCAAGACTACTGTAGTCTTGTTCGATATTTGCAGACTTCAATAACTCTGCAACACATGCTTCTAAGACACTTGAGTCTTGACGCATATCTATACTTGCAAGATAGAAGCCAAAGATTTCTGTAGCCTGTAACACTTCATTAAAACTGCCGGTTGTTAGAATCGCATCATCGTTTTCGATAAGAGATTTTTTAATCGTGAGTAAATCATTCTGGAACTGTTCTACTGTTTCATAACATACTTCATAATTTGTACTCTGCGTAAAATTGCGATATGTATTTTGTAGTCTTTCTAGTATATAGTGAAATGCTTTACGATATGGTTCTTTCTCACGGTAGACAGAAGTATCGCTTGAAAGAGCAGCCATCTTTTCAACATCTAGAGAGACGTGAGAGATGCTAGATGAAACTGCATAGTAGAAATACATCTCCTCAATCTTGCGGATGTAATAATTCAAGATAACTTCTGCTTGTGTAGTAGCAGAGATTTTTAATGTTTCAGCAGTAACAAATGGATTTCCATCACGGTCACCACCAATCCACATACCCATAGTAATAGGGGTGGCAGCACTGACATCGATACCGTGTTTTGCGGCTTCTTTACGGTATTGTGCAGTTAAAGCTGTGATAGCTGGAATCAAAGAAGTGTTGTAATAGTCAGTCACATTACGGATTTCATTTTTCACTTTTAACTTCTTTTCACGGATCATATCCGTTTCCATAATCAGCTCAATTAAACGGTGAAGGTTATCATTCCACTTACGTTTATTGATGGATCCTTTTTTACAGTCACGGTCTTTACGTAATAAATGATGGATTTCATTTGTTAGATCCAACATTGATTTACGTTGTACTTGTGTAGGGTGCGCCGTTAGTACTGGTACTACATTCAAATTTTCTAAGATTTCCTTAGCATGTTCACTCTTTGAGATAATATTCATCTGAGTGGAGATCTTACCTAAGTAATCTTGGTCAATGTTATTTTGTAGGTTAACTTGATAAGCAAGGTCTACGTCTTCTGTGATATTGATTAATAAAGGTAGAACAGAGAAGTATCTAGAGATAATATCTAAATCTTCATTGGATAATGAAGTAATCAAATTTGTTAACTTATCGTATTCATGATTTGCGGATAAATTTGAGAGTTCATCAATAAGATGAAATTTATCAGAAGGAATCATATTCTGCGTTGCGGTATTTAAAAGATTCTTTAGTATTTGAATTTCTTCTTCAATAGCAGTGATATTATTACTGTTTTCTAGCTTCGGTAACATGATGATACCTCCTTTATAACGATAGAATTATAGCATTATTCCCATTGAATGGTGATATGACTTGACGAAAGCAATGAATTCCCATACCATTTGTTGTGCATGAAACAGCATTTATGTAGCTAAAATACAGGCAAAAGTGATACATTAGCGATAGTGCTAATGTATTTTGTTTCTGTAGATATTAGTTGAAGATATATTCAACTATGCAAAGGAATTTACAATGAAATATTTTATCAAGCGTTTATTGCGTACAATTCCTATTGTCATAGGAGTTACGCTTATCACATTTAGTTTAATTTATCTTTCACCAAGTGATCCTGCACATATGCATTTCCATCAAGATAGAAGATACCTATTTCGCCATCATCAAGGCAGGCTGTCTGTTCAATCCAGATGAGATCCTTATTATGGTATTTAGGTTCCATACTGTCACCATCTACATATACGCCGAAGGTTGCGGCTTCCGGAATGTCAGGAGAGGAGAATAT
>ERZ773042.961-NODE-961-length-17804-cov-7.632712_pt1 | contig 17804 bp, 17 predicted proteins | sample MGYA00511664_ERZ773042 | MGnify/ENA primary metagenome ERZ773042 (study PRJEB29015, sample SAMEA2737984) | human oral metagenome | biome: human oral; feature: human-associated habitat; material: dental | place: China | collected 2036 ... | reverse complement strand
AGATTCATGATCCTGAAAATGCGACGAGAGACTATGCGATCGGATTTCTAAAATTTATGCAGCGTTTTGCGCATGTCGCTAGCAAAACTAAGGGGTTTGATTTTGAGGAGTTTTTAGAGAAATATAAAAGTGTAAAAGACAAGAAATAACTCTACTATTATCCAATATTATCCAGTCTTGTATACAATAAGGACAATAGGCTTAGAGCGTCCAGGCAATGCTGCTCTGATATTACCCCCGCTACGGACAAGTCATTATGCGTTTCATGAGACAGAGGATTTCGATAACCGCTGACGACACCCGCAGATAAATACCTTTGCGCACTCTCAAGATTCCCCTTCGTTTTATCATCAAAAGGCGTCCCGTCTGGGCGGGTTGCTGATTGCGCAATGCGCAACATAGCGCTTTCTGGGTTTTCATTAAACACCTTCATCATTAAAGGATTATCGTCTAGCTCTCTGATCATTTGGGCTTGATTTGGATTTTGACTGATTGACTTAGTCCTAACTGCTTTAACGTACTCCTTGCATGCCTCTGTAAGTGCTCCGTAATAATCCCCATTTTTATACTTTAATTCACTAACGCTTTTTATACCGTCGTGTAGATTGCGCCAATGATATATCGGGTAGTCTGGCAAAGCTTCATGAAGATCTTTTATAACATTAGAGTAATCGTCATCGTCAATAGACGAGCTAGAGCTGATTTTATCAACAACCTTAAGAAAGGGCTCCTTCATGTCGTCGGGCATAGTACTGGCCCAATCTGATATATTTACGCCAGAACGCTGGTTCATCCGTTCTTCTTTTACTCTCTTTCGTTTTTCACTCCAATCCTTCACCAGATACCGCATGATTTTCTGAAGGTACACTTGCAAGTCTTTTGTTTCCGGCAAATCCCAGCTAAGGGATTGCCTATCTGTTGAGATCAAATCATCATCCATTTCATCTAAAAAATCGGCATCTATCCATCCCGATAGGTATGTAAATGCGTGACCAGCTTCCGGTACTCCAAAAAATCCAGCAGCGTTCACTAAGCGTCCATTAGAGTATAATGAAATACCCCTTAAATCTGGTTTCATAGGCTTTTTGGACGCCACTATCAAGCCCTTGAGGTCAGCTTTATGTCTATAGCCATTATCCAGTGCGCTAACTATATCCTCAACCTTCCAGCTAAATTGCTTATGTATATTATCGTACAACATCTCTCTAGTTAGAAATATAGGTTCTGATTGATTTCGAGATATACTTACATTAAAGTCAGCTGAAAAACAATTAAATAATTTTGACAATGAGACGGCGATATCGTTCTCATTAAAATCAGAAACTCTGGTCAAGTGAGATAGGGTAATAGTTGTACCGTGTTCTTCGGAATTCTCCTTTTCAATAATCTCAAATGGTGGGTTATATTGACCCGAAGTTTCATTTAAAATATCATCCCATCCTAAATTAAATGCGGTTTTATTAATGTCTCCACGTCTGGTGGTTTCGATCTGTATATTTTTGCCTATACCAAATAGAGCCAACTTGCCGACGCCCTTTCTGCCGGTAATTCGTCTATTCCTTGAATTAAGGCGATCAGCATCATAATCTCTTCGCTTTCGACCAATAATTAGAAAGTTATCCTGTACTTCTTCGTACGACATTCCGTCACCATCGTCAATTACAGTAATAGTCTTATTTGAGGGGTCTGAGTCTGATAAATGAATACTTACATTAGTCGATGCTGCATCATAAGCATTTGCTACAAGCTCAGCTAATGCATGGGGTAGCTGTGAGTACATCTTGACACCCAGATGCTCTATAGTGTGCGGATCAAACCTTAGAACAAGTCTATCGTCTTCCATTTGTTATATTCTCCAGATGCTTATTGATTGACATGCCGATAATCTTCCCTAAATCCACCGGCACGGCATTTCCTATGTGTCTACTAATGGTACCAATGGTGATTTTATCAACATCTTCAAAAAATTTATAGTTTCTTGGAAAGGTCTGAAGCAGTGCGCCCTCTCTGAGGGATATTGCTCTATCTTGCTCAGGGTGACCGTAGCGACCGGTCCCAAAAGAGTAAAACTGAGTTGTTACTGTTGGTGATGGTTTATCCCATTCCATACGCCCGTACACACTGCCAAACGTTTTACCAGAACGTTTCTTGTAGCATTCTGGCAGGAGCGACTCATCCCAATCTCGCCATGTTCCGCCAGGTTTTGACTGTCTAATTCTCTTGAGGTTTATCTCTGTTAATCCGGCACTTCTATGGAGAGGATCCCTGCTGTCCGTCTGGCCTTGAGACAGTGCGGGTAATGCCGACAATACGTCTCTAACTGTAAGCTTTTTATCTATAGCACTTTCTGGGATTAGCTGGATATTCCCATGTTTAGAAGCTAGAAGAACGAGCCGACGACGTTTTTGTGGTAGCCCGTATTTACTGCAATCGATGATTTTATAACTTGTATAGTAGCCCAGCTCGTCTAATTTATCTAGAAAATCTTCAAATATATCGTATTTGTGAAGTTCTGGGACGTTTTCCATGGATACGATATCCGGTTTTATATCTTCAATATATTGCGCGAACGATCTTAACAAGTTCCAGCGAACATCTGTCTTCGTATCTATACTTTTGCGATATTTGTTAGCATGTTTCGAAAATCTTTGACAAGGCGCACAGCCTACTAAAACTTTAATGTCAGCCTCACCAAACATACTATTTACATCCGAGCTTGGAAACTTTGACACATCAGCTTCAATAAATTTTGTATGGTTATTTTCTTCATAGGCATATCGACATGACGCATCGTTATCAATACCAGCTACAACATCTAACCCTGCTTTTTTTAGACCACAAGTAAGACCACCCACGCCGCAAAATAAATCCACAACGGCAACTTTATTATTCATGCCTATAGTATAACAATCAACAGTGCTTATGTATAGATAGTCACCACTTACTCATCTATCATTGGCTCCGCTACAGCTCTCTTCCGCCTTTGATCTCGTTTCGCCTTGGTGTTGGATGAATTATCGGTCTTACTACCCACCTCAGACACTTCTTCTTTCTTAGAATAATGCTCTCGTGAATATGCAACAACGGTATTTCGCACTTCGTCATCTCCGTCGGTTTCCAATACTAATGTCTCGCCAGACAACGGCTCTTGAGCATTTACCGCGGCTAGCCGCACGTAGTAATTGTATGCCGGCAGATTACTGATTTCGCCTGACTCAATGTATGGGCTAAGCATCGGTAGGAGGCGCTGCTCGTCTTGTGGATTTCCGGTTCGGAAGCAAACAATCGTGCCGACATTAGCTAGAATTATATTGACCGTCTGCTGGTCGCTTTGCTGTGAAGTAGACTGCTCTGCCATGATCATGAAAACTTTATATTTACGGCTTTCAGATAGCATTTGCACAAATGAGGTTGTGGCGAAATTTTGAAACTCATCGACGTAAATATAGAACGCGCGACGCTCCGATTGTTGCAATCGGGCGCGCCGCAGACTTGCGAGCTGAAGCTTCGCAAGTATGGTAATACCAAATAACTCAGACGTATCCTCACCGAGTAAGCCCTTTGACACCTTACAGATAAGTATCTTCCCTGAGTTAATGATCTCGTCAAAATTAATCGTTGATTTTGGTTGTTCAAGAATCTGTCGTGCCGATGCTGAGAATAGAAAACGTCCAATTTTTGCCGTAATCCCTGCCGCCATTTTTACTTTCTGCATATCGCCAGCTTTGCCAAATTCATTTTTCCAAAAATTAAGCAAGTTAGAGTCTTCAATTGTCTTGATGACCCTACGGCGATATTTTGGATCGTTAAGCAAGTCAAAGACCGTAAACAGTGTAGCATTGTCCTGAGTAAGTGCTGTTTGTATGGCATTCCTTAGTATATATTCAATCCGATGTCCGCCCGAATCCTCATCGCTAAAAATTTTACGAAAGACTGAAATAACAGACTCGGTTATCAAATCCTTCTCGCGTATCAACTCAGCGCCAGTTAAACCAGGAGATAATTCCAATAAATTCAAGCCAATTGGATATTCTAAGTCATCAGGGTTGAAGTATATCACATCTTTAATGCGCTCTCGCGGCACGTGTCGTAATATCGTTTCGGCCATGTCTCCATGAGGATCAATAACCGCTAGACCCCTTCCATTTTTCATGTCCTGCACAATCTGATACTGCAGCATTGTCGTTTTACCACTTCCGGTGCCGCCGACTATGTATTGATGTCGTTCACGCTCTGCATTGGTTAGACCGATTGGGGTGGTAATTCCGTGATGATAATTTACGCCAATGATAACTGAAAAATCTTGATTATTTTTCAAAGAAATTGGTGCTGGCAGTGTTCGACTAAGTGATGTAACGAGATTGTCGGTCTTATTGGCGTAACTTAAGGGGAAATGATATAAGCTAGCGAGCTCGGTTGAGGCTAAGATGATACTTGATTTACGAAATAGTGAAGGCAGTCGCGCTATGGCAGCGTGGTAACGAACTGTTGATAGGATCGGTAGAGGCAGTTTAGGCTTAAGCGCTTGATATGGCGGTACGCTATAGCCAGCAATAGCGGACTTAATTGCTCCGGCATAATGTTTTGCCTGAGGGCTTTTGATCAAGATACGCAGCGAAACCTGAAATAGTGGTTTAGTAACTTTTTGATGCATTGTCTCCATCAATTCCAGTTCAAACGCGCTCAATACTCGCGTTGGACGATCTTCTCGGATGATCTTCCGTGGGATTTGATAATAGTTCTGACACCGTATATTATATGCTGCACGGTGATTTGTCGTAATGCCAGCATATACTTCACTAGCCGTACCCGTCACTCCGGACGACACTCGACCAATAACCCGAGCTACTTTACCAGCGATAGAAGAGTTTTTACTATTCACTTGCTGCAATATATTTTCGTTGCCCAAAATTTTATGAGACAGTATCTCTGCTTCGCGTAAATGAACTGGTATTGCGACCAATTGCAAAGTTATCTCTTCATTATTTTGTAGACCAGACATAGCACCTGTTACATAACTAAGAGGATCATGCCGCTCGGACTTTGACATTAAGTTTAGTGGCAATACATAATGGCTGGTTTGCTTATATTCAAGTACTAGATCTGGTTCACTAATAGTTCGTTTCACTTGCCTAACCTTTACAGCTGGAAGATACGCGACTATGGATTTTTGTAGTATATCAATATGTTTTTGCTCGGCTTGTATAAAGTAGCGTATACCACCATGGCGCGTTGAAGTAACTTCAAAGCTCATCACCGGTTTACGATCAAGCAAACGATCCTCGAGGCTTCGAGTAGATTTAGTACCGTGAACTACCGAGAATAATTGCTCTGTAGCTTCAGGAGTCCTGGAGGCGCTGGCCGGGGGTACAATTTCGAGCCACACCGTGCTGCGTGTTCGTAGATAGCGACGATTAACTGCGATTCGGATCAACAAGAACAGCAGCACTACAACAACGATAGCGCTGAGCACGACTAATACTATCGACCCAACCCATAAGGTGGTGACAACGTAATCGGCTGTGGGTTCCACTGCTGCACTCCTAGTTTGTTATGTATAAAATTGTACGAGCTGGCAGCTTCTTTTGTGAAAGTGCGCTGAGAAACAATATTGAGCCCTTTAGCATTCATCTCAGAAATTTTCCATTCGCCACTGATTTGATTGACCGCTATAACATAGGCTACGTGCCCGTAGCCGTAACCACCGGCATCAGTTTGGAATATTGCACCAGCCGCAGGTGTATGATTAACTATATACCCATCACGTCGTGCATAGTCGTCCCATGTATTTGCATTACCCCAGTTGTTTGGAATTGGACTACCGGCCCATTTACGCATAGCGTATGACCACCAGGTACAATTGCCCCAGGCGTAGGTATTGTCAGGCATTGCCCCACCATTATAAAATCCGCGCTCTTCAGCCGCCTTTGCACTCGGTGCATTTGCTAGGAAACTTAGCGCCGGAAGGCCAAGAGAAAAGATAGCAATCATTGGCATTAGCAGGATAAAACCAATAATCACTATGATGAGCGTGAGAATTCTCTTGGGTCGAAAACTACTACCAACTCCAAATATTGAAACGGGGTTATTTATCATGAATACAGCTCCTGTGGATCAGTCGTGATAAGGGGGTGCTCTTTGTCCGCTGCGACAATTTTAACAGCAACATGATTCTGGTCAGCAATGAGCAGCGCATCGCCACGCTCACATGTTAGTAAAAAACTTTGCTCGTACTCGCTGAGATTAAACTCGCTAACAACGCCTTTGATAGTAGTTGTATCTTGTCTCATTAGGATGCGTAAGGCACTTTGTGAAGCGATCGCCCTGCCATACTCACTTTTTAGAAAATCGTTTGCTTGCTGAGAGATAATCGAAACTCCCAAGTAATATTTACGCGCTCGACGCACCAACCCTGCCACAAATCGCGCAGACTCCTCGTGCTGCAGTAAAATCCAGCCCTCATCAATAACTAGCAGGCGCTTTTCAGGTTTTGCCATAACCTGATTCTTTACAAAGTTAGATATGATTAGCATCATAATCTGACGTAAATTTTCTGGAAGATCTTTTATATCAAAGATAACGAGGCGGTTATCAAGTTTAACATTGGTTTGCGCATTGAATACATCCGCCAATGATCCAGAGATGTATTTTTCTAATTTCTCACATAACTTTAGCTGTCCCAGTTTTCGTAGCTCGGCATATAAATCCTCAAGTAATGGCTGCTGCTTTTTAGTCTGTCGATATACCTTAATGATTGCTTTATCGGTAGCCGCCTTTTCGCGCGCCGTTAAGCCTTCGGCCATGAGGCTAATGACACCCATAAGATCTTGTGTATGCTCAGATAAATCTTCTATTTTATGACATGTCGTGGCCAAGTCAAAAGGATTGATTTTTTGCTTGCTTTTGGCCGATAGCTTGATATACGTACCGTCTACAGAGTCGGTTAGTCGCCTGTATTCACGCTCCGGATCAATTACGATAACACGAGTTCCCTGCATGAGTTGTCGTAAAATCTCGACTTTGGCAGCGTAGCTCTTGCCGGCACCGGACTGAGCAAAGGTGATTGAATTTGCATTATGCAGGCTAAACCGGTCTAGGATGACGAGTGAGTTGTTTGACTTATTAATCCCGTAAAGGATACCAGATTCCTGCACTAACTCTGAAGACATAAACGGAAAAGCTAAAGCCGCACTTGAACTGTCAAGATTACGTTTTTGAGCCAGTTGATCTTCTGCGCGCGGTAGAATCGACTGTAATGCTTCAAGCTGCTGGTAGCGCGCAACTTTGGAATAAAATAAGCGAGTTGATAAATTTGCCTCTAGGAGCTTTGTCGTTTTGTCTAATTCTTCTTTGCTCTCAGCACGAATTGCTACATAAATTGCCATCTGGAATAACTTTTCCTGACCACGCTGAATCTTATCACGAAGATCAATCGCAGACTCAAGGGGGTCTATTATTTCCGAGCCGATAATTCGTCCTTCACGCATCATAGCACGGCGTGTCGACTCCAGCTCTGTAATTTTACGGTTTAGTTTTGGTAGCGCCAAATGCGCATCAACCTCGTGCAGGTGGTAGCTGATATCAATATCGTGATTAAAGTTAATCAGGCTATCCATCCAGTCGGCACTGGCCACAAATGGATAGCCTGAAATATACAATGTACGGATGTATGTGCCATCAATGCAAAGGTGGTCAACATTCTCCTCTAGCCCGGCATACGACAGCGTATCAAGCATGTCCTGCTCGCCGAACATAATATCTAGCTCCTTTTTTCGAGTAGCTCTTTGCTGCTTACGACGTAAGATAGGCGCATATAGCGAACTGGCGAGTTGCTTAGGATTTATTGAGAGCTTACCGTTCTTGATCATCGTATTTTGCTCCATGTCTTACTAATTCCGAGTGAATGGCCTGTAGTATATGCTCAGTAAGTGGCTGTATTTTTGATTGATCTTGACTATAAAAGCTGTAAAACAGGTCCAGGACTTCTAAACTGTTGAGCATCTCAGTTCGCATACCAAGTCGCGCTATACCCTTAGAGACGATGTCCGTTCTTAACTTCAACTGTTCTTGTATTAGCTCAAAATCAGTGTTTCCGTTCGGATGATATGGTATAACCATGTAAAAATGCCGTGTTAAAATTTTATTATTTGTAATAAGCGAGTGAAGAAACTCGCCATAATGTTTTAACTGATCACGGTAAATTTGTGTCGTTTCACCGCTCAGTCGATTATTTAAGTTTTCTAGATAGTCATCCATGTCTATCTCGCGAGTACGTACTAAAATCTGGATCGGCCAGCCAATAGAATTAAGGAAACTTTCATAAGTATCAATAATCGCATCTTGCTCCTCGTCACTTTTTAGCTCAAAGTTTAGTGCTGAAACAGACAGGATTAATCGGTAATTGTTATCAGGTAGCGACAAAATACCATCACGTACCCCTTTGATTGCGATTTGCTGGCGCGCACTTGATTTGGTGGTCGACTTCCGTAAGCCGAACATGAAAGCCTCCTTTCTTATCGGTTTCAAAACGCATCTTTACAGCTGGATTATCAATGACCCTACGAACTTTTATTGAGTCTGCAATCGCCAACTCAGATGTGTGATGTTTCACTTCTGAGACTGGAGCCACGGTATTTTCTGTCTGATTAATATCCGAATATCGTTCTCTTAGGGTAGTTGTATTTTTATCGCACACATAATATTTTGAACGAGTATTGTAGCGCAAGATCATTATTAACCACAAGGCTACAATTCTTCCTTGAATCCTTATAGATAGAACGATGCATATCAATAGCAGGATGGCTATTAAAATATATTTGTACAGTGCGCTTTCTAATATTGGTGGTAACAAAGTAAAAGTGCCGGCACTAAAAAATACAGGAATAATCAAAAGTAGTATCTGCGAAAACCCCAGACGACCAATGATGCGATCTTCAACTGTAGTAACTTGTGCGGGCACGACAGTTGTCTTCATGATTTTTTACCTCGAGATTTTGCTATAGTTTTGCTTGATCTAGCCCGATAAGTCGCACCAGTTTTTAGTGGTTTTGTCTCAGGCGTAGTAACCACGGTCGTGCTATTTTTGCTACGTGGATTTACGGCGTATGTTATTTCAGCATCACCTCTTTTATTCAGGTAATTCACCTTTATGGGCGATTTTGTTTGACGAGCAACCGTTTCTACAGTGGAATGCATACGCGCCTTCTTGGCAGTATAGGTAGTGTTCTTGACGCGCTGAGTCGTCTTATTTACGACCCTTGAGCCGGCACCTGTCATATGGCTAATGCCGTTCATAAATTGGCCGCCCAATTTTTTCATATTGCGGGCACCCATGCTGACAAAACTAAACTGCATCATAACGCCTTGAACTTTTAATAGAGTTAAGATCGTTGCGATGCCTGCTATCATAGCCATTAGCGTGTCGGGTAGCGCATTATTTCCAGAGACAGTCGCCATACCGGAGAAGAGCGAGGCTGCGAGCTGTAGAACAACTACATGCACAAACAAAACAAAAATGGTCGATAAAAATGTTTTCATTGATGTCTCGACAAAATCACGAAAGCCGGGGATAAGCCACAACATACTAACAAGTGGTGATAATACTGTGCCTATAAATAAAGTAATTAAGCGCATGACATAATACACCAGCAATATAACTGAACAGATTAAAAATGCCACCATAATGAGCAAGGCGGCAACGCCCTGGCCCGATGTTTTCTCAACGACTTTAATAAGAGTACTCCATACGGTTGAGGCACCGGAAATTTGATTTACCGCCGATATGAGGATATTTGATAAACTAATGATGCTATCAATTAAGAATATTGAGGTGTTCATCAGTAAAAATATTACCGCCACTCGCGGTAACAGATGTTTGACGTCAACCTCGTCAAGACCAAGACCCGAAGCGCTCATTATATGAAAACCGATTAATGCTATGGTTAGGATCAGTAATACATCAGCAATTCCGACCATAGCTAGCCATAGATTAAAAACAGTCTTATTCCCTGTCATGAGTGGTGTTGATTTAGTGAAGAACTCAAGTGCGTTGAGAAACGGTGAAGCGATAGCGTTGATAATCATTGCCAATAGCCCTGTTATGGCTTTGACTATCATCTCGATGAGCCCATTATTTTCAGACTTTGGTGTGACGGCTTGTAGATTTGGTAGGGTCGCGCTACCTGGATCTTGGGGGGCTTTATACGATCCAGTCAGAATTGAGACAATCGTGACAGCGGCGAGCACGATAACTAGCCCTATCACAGCTTTTTTAGCAATATCTTTGGCGTATTCCATGCGGTCTGGTTTGCCATTGCTGGTCATATAAATATATCCGGCGTGTGCCAAAAAGAAAGCACAGACTAATGATGCAATACCGGATAAGATCTTCACTGTTGGCAGAACGTAGTCACGTACAGTTTTTATCGCGCCAGTCGTATCCGCAAACAGCATCAGGCTATTCATTAGAGCGTCGCCAAACTCTAGCATCGGCGGGTTATCCTCCGAAGGATTGTCGCGCTAGCGTCGTCACGATATTCGCTAAAACAAATGCGGCTATGACGATCGCCAAGCCGATTGCCGACCAGGTAATTGTTCGCTTGGCTCTATCAAGCTGTTCGGGATTGCCAGAACTGGTGATATAGGTAAATCCACCGGCAACGAAGAATCCGGTCGCGACTAGGCCAGCAAGCCCCGCAATCACCTGTATGATACTTCTGATAAAGTTTTCTACATTACCTACCCCAGCCGGAGCGGCTGACGCTATGTCTGCAACTACAAACGGTAGGCCAACTATGACAATTGCTGCTGCTATATAATAGATTTTCCCTGGCACCCCTAACTCCCTTCTTCAGAGATTAAACCCATTGTTTGTCTCTGTTATTTTTACGTTAGCAGCTAGGGTGGCAGTTGACAAGACGACACTTCTAAGTGCTTTAGTGCGGCTTCAGTCTGTTAGTTTCTTTTAGGTAAGTAAGTGTCTAACTGAGGAAAATGTCAGTTAGTGTCCTATTGAGGAGAGGTCGCTTTACACAGATACGTTGTCTTATTATACTAAAATTATGAACAAGTTGCAGTCTGAGAAGATTATACTAGCTTCGCCACTTTCTTTTATTGGTTCAGCGAAGCGTATTTGGCACATAACTGAAACTAGTGGCGCACTAAAGATTGTAGCAATTCCCATGGCAATCATCCTTATCGTATTTACTTGGGTGATTGTTTCTATTTGGTATGTCATTATTTATATTATTTTTGGCGTTCTATTTATCCCGTATAGACTACTACGCCGTAGCGGCCGCAAACAGAAACAAGAAAAACTACGACATCGTGAAATTCTTGATACGATTGCAAAAAATCGTAACCTATGAGCTAAACTCTACGTGACGATCTTTTCTGTCATATTCCTTTTGATGTTTACGCACCTCGCTATAGTGAGAATCACACCATACCGAAATATGCTTCGTGAGTTCCAATAGATCAAGGCCCATGTCTGTTAATTGATACTCAACTCGTGGCGGAATGGTTGGATAGAAAAAGCGCCGGACGATGCCGGCGCGCTCAAGGGCTCTTAAATGCTCAGTTAAAACTTTTTGAGTAACATCCGGAAGAGAGCGGTGTAACTCTGAGTATCGCCTTGTGTCACCTCCAAGTGTTTGGACGATCGAAAGTGTCCATTTACGAAACAGGATGTTTGATATTATATCGGATGATATTTTTCTCGTACACTTTGCCATAGATGACCCTTTCAATAGTTGACGCTCTGACAATGCGGGTTGGCTGAATTATCTATTGTCAGAAATGATTTTTATTAGATTAAATCTTTTGCGATCGCTCCTCTGAGATAAAATAAGGTAATCACCACTATAATTATAGAATTATAGTGAGTATACTGCAAATATAACGGACGCGCCATCTTCTGTCTGAGGGTAATATAGAGTTAGTTGCCGTAAGGTATCAGTAGGATTAATGACAATACGCCAACTAGTATATATGCTATCAATGCTGGTTTCGTCAGATACGGTTCGGTCAAACGATTAACTTGAGCTACATCGTAGTAATCCCAAAGTCGCCATCCGCAAACCATTAGACCGATACCGGCGAATATACTTAGATAGCCGCTAACATCAAGGTGCCAAAGAAAGTTCGGTGCATCAAGTAGCGAGATAAAGATGGCAATGCCAGTGGTCGACCAGAATCGTACTGAAGGCTTAAGACCGACAGCGGTAGCGCATGCTGCAGCGACCATAACAGACTCGACAAGAGGATTTCCTGTAAAAAAGACTTGTACATAATAGCTGAGGTGCCCGTGTTTAGGATCAGCACTACCAATTAGCCAACCAATTCCGTACACTAGCGCCATCATAACAGTCAACGACAGTATCAGACGCAAGAAATCAGTAACAAAAACGTCTCTGATAGTTATTTTCGTGTATTTTGATGTTTTTGTCAGATGCAGGAAGCTACGCATAACTAATAGTAACGCCGATAGTTTAAGTGAGCAGTTTACCGACATGCTCAGGTCTCTTCTCACGACGCGATGCAGAAGCCGCGTCCCACGTCACAGATGTAGTCGTGACTTGACAGGGACGGCTTTACGTAGGCTCCCACGTTGGTGGTCTGCCACCGGCCGGGATTTCCCCCACAGCCGACACGAATCTGGTACGGACTGTCGTTAGGGAAATCGAAACTCCAGTTGGCGGTCCACCGGTCAACTCGAGAGAAGTTGGCCCACCCGGAACGTCCTCCCGGCTGGGAGATCCAGATGCCAACGACCGCCGAGTCGTTCCACTCGACTACTCCCCCACTACAGAGCACGGTGCTACCGTAGGTGGTAGCGTGGGCCTGCGGTGGTGCCGCGACCGAGATTCCGGTCGCAACGAACAGCGCTGCGAGAAGTGCAACCATCTTATTCCTCATTACTCTTCCTTTCTCGTGAGTAGGGAATGATTGCGTTTATGATTATACTCTCATTGGAAATATTTTTGCAATAGCCTTTAGCTCTTTTTGAGAATAAAGCTTACTGGGAGTCGCGATCCTGCCTAAGATTCTCGCATGTCGCTAATTGGGCTGCGACGTATATTACGTACGAGCGGCGGCACAACGCTAAGCAGACCAGTGAGAATACACGCTAGTAAGATGAAGAGTATTTGTTGTAGATCTATACCGACGAGACGTATACTATTATTTGAGCTAATTGCACCAAATCCATATTGGGCCTGCGCTGTAAGTTGTGGTGCGAATTGATTATCCAGTATATATGCACCCGTGAAGCCGATGATACCAGCAAATACAGCTACTAAAGTGGATAAAATTATCGCGTAAAGCATATATACGAGTACAATATCAATTCTCTTAAAGCCAATAGCTCGGAATACTGCTGTTTCATGTCTGCCATCAACAATTGTACGGCCGATCGTAATCCACATAATGAGTGCCGCCAGCGTTACGACACCTATCATAACGTAGACCGACCACTTCTTAAACATATTTTGCATATCGTCTAGTGCGGCGCTATTACTAAATGCTAGGCTAGCTTGGTACGGCCGGCCAATTGGCTTACACGAGTTATCGTATTGAACTGTACAACCCTGTTCGTCGATGAACTTCTGTGCATCACTGGCGCTAGCAAATTCGACAAAACGATGCTTATTATCCTCATTACCCATTAGATAGAGGGGCTCGTAGGTTAATAAGTCAGCGTAGTTAGTTTTGTTAGGTAGCTGGTTATATAGTGTACGCGGTATGGCTTGTCCAATTCCCTCTGTACGTAGCATCTCAGCAAGTATGTCGTTGGTAGTGCGGGATTTTTCACGTTGTTGTTCTTGCTCTAGGTTGAGCACCTCACTCCTAGGCGACATTCCAACCACCTTGAAAGTGATAAATTTGCTAATAGCCACTGTTTCTTTGCCAAATTTTGCATCAAAAAGTCTTTGATTCACTGCCCGTTTTCTCTCTTCAGCTGTACGCGAGTCATGGGTAATGGTGGCATTTTCACATTTCGTAGGATCAGGCAGAGTATACAGCAAACTTGGTTTTTGATAATTTTTGTTGCTTTGGTTAGCGACAATTTCTTTCTTTTGTTGTAGCGTTTTTTGTATCAATGACTGCGAAACACTGTTTCGATAGCACATTTTGAAGCTTAAGTTAGTAATGTTATTACGGATAATTTTGAGACGTTCAAATTTTTCGGCAGCGCTAGCACTTGCTGGTAATTTCTCTAATTTTAATAGCTGCTCAATAACATTTTGTGGCAGAATAACTGGTAAGCTTGATCCATCAGGTCTCCAACCTGCATTATCAGGCAGTACGATCCCTTTTGTCGTTTCAGGGGGTGCCAGAGTTATGCCTGAAGTGTTAATCGGGGGTTTTACATAATGAGTATTCACTTCTGCTTCGTTTGAAGAGTCGTGAAACACCTCCTTGCCATCAATGAGAGGGGACAATGACGATCTCTTTTTGATAGCATACGATTCTTCGGTAAAAGTTTTAATTGCGCCGTACTGTTTGGCAAGCTGAGACAATTTCACTTCATCAAAGGCAGGAGTGGTACTGTATTTTTCTTTTAGCAATTGAGCTACGATGCCATTTTGGTCGTTAAAAGACAATCGCGTTACACCAGCAGCATCTTGTGAATACGGTGGTTGATCATTGACGTAAGAATACCCTAAGCCAAGTCGTTTCGCTTCGGCAGTTTTTTGCGCGACCAGCACCTCATAGCGCTTTTTTGCTTCAGCGATCAGCTTGGAATCGCGCATCGTTTTGGAGAATTCACTCGTGTCGGATGGCGCATTCATCACACTCACAATATACCGACCTGTTAATCCTTCTTTACGAAATGAGTCAATGCCCTGAAATAACCCATGAGTAACGAGCGAAGCAGTAATTAAAACACCAAACAACATACTTGCCAATAAAACAGTAAGGAACGTCCGTAATTTACGAGCACGGAGCTTCGTGAAAGCCAATACTCCAACGTCAGTTAGCTTGATCATAAAGCCTCCCGTCCTTTAGCGTAATGACGCGGTCGGCCTGAGCTGCGACTTCAGTATCATGTGTAGCGATAATTACCGTCGTACCATATCGTTCTCGAATCTGCTGAAATAGTTGGATTATATCACGACTATTCGCAGAGTCGAGATTGCCAGTTGGCTCATCAGCCAGAATGATAGCGGGTCTATTAAGCAGCGCCCGAGCAATGGCGGCACGTTGAATCTGCCCACCCGAAAGTTCACGTGGACGATGATTTAGTCGATCATATAAGCCAACTTGCCGTGCTAATTCTTCAATGCGCTGTTTACGCTCCGCGCGTTTCATGCGCTGTGGCATTGAGGCGACTTCAATATTACGACGCAATGTCAAAAACGGTTGTAAATAAAATGACTGAAAAACAAATCCAATGGTTTGGTTACGAAATTGTGACAATCGACGGTCACTCATCTTACGAATTTCTTGACCATTGACGACAACCTCGCCAGAGGTAGCTTTGTCTAATCCGCCCAGTAAATGCAGTAGGGTACTCTTACCACTGCCACTCACGCCAACAAGAGCAATGAATTCGCCTTTACTAACCTCCAGAGAAACACTATCAACGGCCCTGATTTTTTGTTTACCAATTTTGTATTCTTTGACCATATCCGTAGTTCTAATGATAATTGATTTATCGCTATCTGGATCCGTGCTCCCCCCGCCATGCCGTGTAATCATAGTATTTATATTATTATCTTCCATAATAAAGCTTATCGTTAACGTTATTATAGCTAAGAACTGTCCCCTTGGTCAATAAAACATTGATAGCTGGTGTTGTATCGCGCGTCTCATCAATAGTAAAAATCCTCAAGTTATAATTATTGGTTCATATGCAGGTAAAATATTAAAATATACGCCGGGCATACGCCCTAGTATGCGTTTCAAGGTGGCGCTGTCTTAAGGGGGTTGGGATGCTCCTTTGGTCATTGGTGAAACTGATAGAGCGTTCATACTTACCCCGCTCACTTAACATGCACTCCAAGGAGTGCAGCCAAGATGATCGGATGCAAGAATGAACGCCATCTTTTTGAGATGACTATCTGTTTAGTTGATTACTTGTATATTATTTTGCAAAATCGCATCATATGTCGCGCACTGTTTGAAACAAACAGAACGCGCCATCTTCTGCACTTTTGACAAAATAAGGCTTAGTCATGAAGGCTACGTGACGGCTTTCGCACGACCATTACAAGGCGCGCACGGCTTGCTTGCAATCGTCGTGCGGCCGAAGTATCTATTAACCGTAAAGTCAGTGCAATTCATCTAATGGGAAAAGGCTGTCTGCGCTATCAATATCTTCCCATATTCTACTAGACTCCGCACTTAGGAGTTGGTCTATAGTTGCTGCATAAATAGCTACCTCATCCTCCATGTCAAAGGTGCCGCGAACTGCACGAGCGGAGCGCATCAGGTACTTTTTAATAGCTGGTTTGAATGTCAGAAATAGCAGAATTGGAATCTGACTGTTTGTCGCGTCCCATTCACCATCGCTGAAAAATTGCATGTATTGAGCAATGCGCTTTGCGATAACGCTGCGCGGCGTATCGTCTGATATAAAATCAAAGAAAAATCGCTTCGGAGTCGTTTCCTCACCTGTTTTTAATGACAAAAAGACATCTGGTGGATTGTTTGGAAAATAACTATAGCGAGACATATCTCGACGCATAAATACCTTTAACGTCGGGTATGTTTTCACCAGTATGTTCGTACAGCTATACACATCCAGCGTGTGGTTGATAAACGATTGACTAATATTCTTGTCACGATAGCTTGATCGTATGGTTGCTTCTGTAATGTAGTTCCAGGCATCAAGCGACTGGAGTGTCTTGAGACCTTTTGGTGTTAGATAGTACGCGGCCGGCAGGCCTTGGAGTCTCAGACTTTTATCATACCTTTTTGCTATGAAACCATGCTTTATTAGGACGTTGAGCTTCTCATAGATATTTGACCCAGCTTTTACCTTTAAGCTTTCTGCTATGAGCTGACGACTACCGAATCGATATTTATATAACAGCCCCAGTATCTCAATCTGTCCTTGACGTAATACCGACCTATTATCTACTTTCATGTAACCACTGCCCTCTTTGCCTTATTCACATAATTTCTATTATATTTATATAGAAAAGGAAGAAAAAATACAAATTATAATAGATAAAATAGATAAATTATACCGCATATCGATATTCGGTATATTTTTATAAAAGAAATTAGCAAAAACTATTGATAATTTGTACTACAAGTAGTACAATTAAAGTAGGTTTTTATTAATAGAAGCCGGCTCGTTAATAACTAAATAGGTAGTCATGAACCGGTATCAATTTTTTTGAAGCATCGGTAATTTTGTAGTATAATAATATTACATGAATCAAGGACGAATTCAGCTACAAATAGACACCTCAAAGGCTGTACGAAATCGCGCTAAAGCGGTAGCTTACGGCCAGGGTATCAGCCTGACAGAGCTTGTACTAAAAGCTCTGGCTGACGTTGGCGACAAGGAGCTGAGGGTGTTGATAGAAAAAGATTTGGAAAAGCGTGGTGGGCGCGGACGACCACAGCAGCGTACAACCAAGAATGACTAACTAGCGTTATTAGCAAGTCGTGACATGGAGGGTGTATGGCACGGCCAAAAGGTAGCAAGAATAAATCAAAAGCGCCGCTAGCGGAGCAATTTTCATTTACGATTGAGCAACGGATCAAACTAGTTGCTAATCTTGTCGTTGAGAAGATTTTGGAAGATGGAGCTTTTGCTCAAAAATTAATCACTATTTTGGAGGATAAGG
>ERZ773042.956-NODE-956-length-17870-cov-8.387932_pt1 | contig 17870 bp, 5 predicted proteins | sample MGYA00511664_ERZ773042 | MGnify/ENA primary metagenome ERZ773042 (study PRJEB29015, sample SAMEA2737984) | human oral metagenome | biome: human oral; feature: human-associated habitat; material: dental | place: China | collected 2036 ... | reverse complement strand
ATTGTTCAGCAGCTTCAGCCTTGTTTTTACCAGTCAAACCACCGTAGTGACGTTCATTCAAGCGCCATGATTTTTCAACTGGAACCCACAATTGGTCAGCAGCTTCAAGAGCCAAGTTTGTTGTTTTGATCGCACGTTTCAATACTGAAGTGTATGCTTGGTCAAATTCGATACCAGCTTCTTTGATCAATTTACCAGCGTCAATCGCTTGTTGTGTTCCTTTATCAGACAAATCAACATCAGCCCAACCAGTGAAAAGGTTAGCTTTGTTCCATTCAGACTCACCGTGGCGAGCAAAAACCAATTTTACCATTAGATGGATTCTCCTTTTATTTTTCGAGGTTTCCCTCGTTTATCTATTCTATTTTACACAATTTTTCACAAAAAAGCTAGTTAAAATCAACTAAAAAGAGAGAACAGTGTCCTCTCATCTAGTTATTATTAATTCGCGATATTCAATCAAGAAACGATTGCAATTATTTGTTATTTAAAGCATCAATTAAACGATCAGTATTCTTAGTTACATTAGTATCATTGTAACGATTATGAATTAGACCTTCAATTGTTTCTTTGCAATTTTCAAGATTAGCTTTTTCAAATACTACCACACTGACAACATGTGTTCCACCAGAAGTAAGATGCAAAACTAGTAGAGTTTGAAAAGCACTTAACACTGTTAATACACCATAAGCCGCTAATATCAATCCTCCGATAAATGAATTTTGCATCATTGAAAGGCCAATAAGAGCGAAAATTATACCCCAAGCAAATGATTTGAAATCAAGACGAAATGAACTATCTACACTTGCAACATGATCAACAGGAATTGTTTTATTTTGAGAACCCAATGGAATAACTTTTAAAATAGTATTAGGGTTAGAAGTTTTTATAAAGACTCCCTCTAAAGCAATGGAAGCTTTTAAATAGAATGTTAAATACGATGTAATGAAAGATTGTTTCATAATATTCTCCTTTTATTTTTTCAAGTTGTATTACATCATGTTTTCTTATAAAAAAAAGCATTTTGCTAACATATTCTTTCGCCAGATCATTCTTTAAATGAAAAAACAACCCTCAAACGGGTTGTTTCACTAGACTATCAGACAAGGCCACGGACTTCTTTCAAAAATTTAGAAAAAGTAACAGCACCTTTAATGATTAGAAATCCTCCTATCCACTCGGTCGCTGAAAGAAATCCCAGTACGCCACCAATGATAAATAGAATAGAAGGCAGCTTTCGAAGTTGTTGATCCTCTTCAAAATAGATTAACATAAAGGTCCCTAATGCAATCATCAAAATCTTAAAAAATGTCAGGAGCAAGGAAAAGGCAACCGTTACGACCAACATCTTTGAAGGATCTTTATAGATGAGAGCCCCAGTGTAGGATAGCAAAAATCGTAGGACAGGCCCAAAAAGTAAGGTCACTCCTGCCAGCATGCCCAGTCTCCAATTGAGTCGAACCAATCTATCTCTCTCCATAAAAACCTCCTTCTCTCGTAGCTATCATTCTACCATATTTGCTCCAGAAACAAAAGACCTTCTCCATCACAAACAAATCGCCTACCAGCTTTCAGACAGCCCGACATAAAAAGAGAAGATCTGTCGATCCTCCCTTTTCCTTTTCCAACCCTTATTTCTTAAAAATAGAGGTTCTGAAGTCGTTTGTTTGGTCAAGATAGGCCTTAAAGATTGCTCTCTTCAACTTATGAACGGCACTGTCAATCTCTGGCTTATAGTCACTCCAACGAGGAGCCACTGCATCCTTGAGAACAGCTTGATCCATGAGGGCTTGCAATTCGCTCACTTTATTGATGGTCTTGGTCCCATAGCTTGGCCATGGTTTTGTCGGATCTTTAAAGGTCACTTGTTTCAAGTTTTCAAACTGATCCACACGTTCTTTATACATGGCTTTCTTGAAATCTGCCCAAGTTTTATACTTGCTATTAAATACCTTTTCCAAAACAAGATTATCTGTCACCAATCCGCGTTCTTTACCATAAAGATTGATGGTTTTACCTTTTTGTTTGGCAGCTTCTTCGTATTGGTTGGAGATATAAGGTACCATTCCATCCTTAAATCCTTTGGCAGCCAAAAGTTCGTAAGCGATCCGGCGTCCCATAAGGTCCCCTGGCGTGCCTTTCTCACTGCTGAGAGCTGAAAAGATTGGAGCAAAGAGTTTAATCGTATAGTAGCCATTTCGCTCATAGTCGCCAGACTGATACTCACGAGCTGATAAGATGTTATGGTCAATCAAACTATCAAAGTTGGTTAGTCTCTTTGCCTCTTCTTCTGTCAATTCTTTGACTACGTTAGTTGCATAAACCTCATTTCCATCTGCTGGATCTTTCACATACTTGTTCTCAATCTTTCTGAGAGCCGCCATTTTCTGGTAAACATTCAGTTTGTTAACGATTGATTGTCCTTCAAGGTATTCCAGCATGTAGATAAGGTCAAACATATTATGGACATAGTTCTGAAGATCTGCTGCGTTTTGGAATCTCTCTGTCGGATCTAAGACTTGCAGACGGGAGCCCTCTGTACTATCTGATTTTGAGTGTCTCAAGATAGAATTGATGGTAATGGTTGCGTCACTTGGTTGGTCAGGGGCTTGCAATAAACCTTTTGCGAAGAACTCTGGTCCCAAGCCACTTCTTCGACCATAGCCGCCAAGGTAAATATCCTGATCCGAATCATGGGTCATCTCATGGGTATAAGTAATGGCTCCATCCTTGTCCAGCATACGGTAAGACATATAGTAGACACCATCCCCTGTTGCGTAGGCTCCATGCTGGTTGTGTACTACCTTATTGCCAACTGGTCCAAAGAAATTCTTCATGGCTGGATTGGAACTATCAAACTTAGCCTCCACTGTAGCTTTTCCAGAGGTTGTGTCATCCCCAAACTTATAAGCATCATAAAGGAGAATCGTACGATAGAGTTTTTCACGTCCCTCATTATCTAAAATGCGATACCAATAATCGTAGTGATCTCGCTGACGTTTGGCTGTTTCACGCGCATTTTCTTCAACAAAATCATTGAGATTCTTGCCCGCTTTATGCTCACTATTGCGGTAGCGATCATAGGCTCCAAATCCTAGGCTGGACATGGTCGAGATGACAAAGACAGATCTCTCTGGCAAGGTTAGGAGAGGTAAGACCATATTGCGGTATTTCCATGTGGCACTAGTGATGCGGTCATAGACACCGATAGAATACTTGCTACCAGCCTGTCCTTGCTTAGTTTTGACTTCTTCAATATTAGATTTTTCTTCGACGATGTAAGCCTTGGTCTCTGACTTAAACCAGTCATTGTTGCTTTTCTCTGGTAGAAAGACTTTTCGGTAATGTTCCAACGTGCTAAACAAATCTTTTGTTCCATGATGGTTGGCAAGACTGATACCATAAGTATCGACATTATTCTTAGCTAGAAGGTTGTTAAAACCAGATTTACCTAACTCAATAAGAGTGTCCAGTGGTGAAGCATTCCCCTTACCAAAGAAGTCCAGATGGTACAGAACGAGGTCTTTGACGTTTACTAGACCATAGCTGAAGTTATACCACCGTTCTAGATAGGTCAAACCAAGTAGCAAGGCTTCCTTGTTGCGTTTGATTTTATCTACAAGATAGCCCTTGGTAACTGAGTTATCACCAGCAAGTCCAGCATCTGCTGACAAGAGTTTCTTCAAACTATCTTCCAGATGTTCCTTTGTTTTGGCGAACTGTTCTTCAAGATAGAGCTCAGTTTGCTTGACGTTTGGAGAAATACCGAGTGTCTTTCTGATTGCTTCTGAGTGGTAGTCCACCTTTTGTAAGTCAGGTAAGACTTGTTTGATGATAGAGCTTTGGTCATACAAGAATTGGTTTGGCGTATAGAGAAGACCCGTATTGCCTAGACTATATTCTGCTAATTTGGCAAAATCAGCCTGGTACTTGAGATCGATCTTCTCAGATGAATGGTCCTTGTAGTGAAGCAAAAGTTTGTTTGCAGTCTGTTTGTTTGAAACAATGTCTGTGATGACTTGGTTATCCTTCATCATAACTGCCGACAAGAGTTCTTTTTGATACAAAAGACTGTTCTCATTGACCAGATTTCCGTATTTGACGATGGTTGCCTTATTGTAGAAAGGTAGTAATTTTTCAATGTTCTTATAAGCCAAGGCGCGCTTAGCTTGATAATGGGCCACCTTAGAAAAGTCACTGTCCTTCTTGCCGCTTGTTGAGAGGGGCTCCACTGTTGGTAGAGTGAGAGGATTAATGGCTGCTTTTTTGCTTTCGATTTGGGAAGCATCTAGCATTGTACCTCTTTCTTCAAAGGATTCCTTGCTGACGACCTCATCCTTAACCAAGGTGACATTGTAGACTCTGTTCGCCTTACTGCTGAATGTGTCCGTCACCTTCATTCCATTGTAGTGGTAACCGGTAATGGCATTTCCGTTGGTTACATTGACATCACTTAGTACATTGGTCAAACTTCCAGCATGCTTTACATCACCAGAAGTTCGATCCCACAAATTACCTGCCACTCCAGCGACTCTACCAAAGTGCTTGACATTGTTAATATCGCCCTCAGCATAGCTATCTTGGATCTGTGCATCCTGATCTACTAGGCCTGCAAGACCACCTACAGTCTGATCTGAACTATTTGTGTTGGATGAAATGGCTACTGTCGCTTTTGACTTCGTCAGCAAAGCCTTGTTTCCTGTCAAATGACCGACCAGACCACCGATATTGTAGGCAGCAGTCGTCTCATACGTGTTGATAATTCTTCCCTTGAAACTGCTCTCTGTGATGCTTGATTGATCCGCCTTAGCCAGCAAACCACCGATACCGCGTTCACCTGCTAGAACGCCATCAACGTGAACTTGTTTAATCTTTGTACCATTCTGGGCTGCATATGCTAGTGAACCGATGTCATCTTTCCCTGAAATGGAGACATTTTTTAGGCTCAGCTTTTCTACTGTGGCGCCATTCAAAGTTTCAAACAGTGGTTTTTTCAAGTTGTAAATAGCATACTGCTTGCCATCTTTTTCACCGATCAACTGACCAGTAAAGGTGCCCTTGATGTACGATCTATCATCAGGTCCCAGTTCTACTTCATTGGCATTCAAACTAGCTGCTAAATGATAGGTTCCAGAGAGATTCTGGTTGATAGCTTTGACGAGGTTGCTAAAGGAAGTAAAGGTTGTCGTTTCCTCTCTAGCTTTCTTAGCTAGGTAGAAGGTGAAATTATCAACATATTTATTTTCTAGCTCTTGCTGGAGTTTCTCAGCCTTGGCTATGATTTTATAAACTGGCTGACCATCTTTCGTTTCTGCAGCTATTGAAGCGACTGGTAGATAGACATCTTTAAACGACGAAGATTTAACCTTGACAAAGTAAGTATCTGGATTACTTGGGACACCGTCTAAAGAAACGTGTTGTTTGTAAGTACCATTGGTCTGACTATACAACTCCAGATCCGAAACATTTCTTAGCTCAAGCGTCTTCTCTGGGTCTTTTTCTTTTGGTTTTTCTGTCGGAGCTTCCGGTTTTACTTGCTCGGTATTGCCAGTATATTCTGGAAGAGGAGCGACTTGTTCCGGTTCCACAATGGCTCCTGCTTGAGTGCCTGTATAGGCTGGTGTTTCAGTTGTCTCTGGGGCTACTATTGCACCTGATTGAGTGCCTGTATACTCTGGTTTTTCAGTTGTTTCAGGAGCTACAATCGCTCCTGCTTGAGTTCCTGTATATTCTGGTGTTGGTGGCACCTGTTCAGGCTCTACGATTGCTCCAGACTGCTCGCCTGTATAGGCTGGTTTGTCAGTCGTTTCTGGTTCCACCAAAGCCCCAGACTGGACACCCCCAACCTCTGGCTCAACTTGTTCCGGTTCAACGATGGCACCAGCTTGGGTTCCCTGATACTCAGGTAGCGGAGCGACTTGCTCGGGTTCAACAACTGCTCCTGCTTGGGTGCCTGTATATTCTGGTCTTTCAGCTGTTTCAGGGGCAACAACCGCTCCCGCTTGATTCCCATTGTATTCTGGTAATGGAGCCTGAGTCTCAGGCTCTCCTTTTCTTGCAGACTGAGGTGCTTCACTTGCAGCAACTGCCTTCTTAGTCCCTTTTTCTACTATACGTGGCAAGGCTTCTTCTACCTTAGTCGAGAGAACTTCCCTAGAAATTTCTTGGTTTTCAACAGTGAAAATGCGAACAAGCTCAATCTTCTTCCCAGCACGACCTTCTTGTTTGACATGGATGGTTCCCTCTGTTAGTTCTGGATTTTCTTGAACCACTTCTGGAACATCTAGTTTGGTTACAATCTCTTGGTCTTTGTATAAGAGCTCTGGTTTGTTCACGCGACCAGCCAAGACTTCGTCTTGAGGATCTACACTAGCAATACCAGACGGCTTTTGATTAGATAAATCTTGAGAAGGGATTGGCTTGTCAGCAGGGCTTGTTGGAGACGAAGCTTTCTGCTCATCTCCTACCTTTTGCCCACCTTCATTGGTCTGAAAATGAGGTTGAACCGTATTGTCAAGTTTCTGATCCCTAGCAGCAGTTTCTTGCTGACTAGAGTCCTTGTCTTGCTTAATATAGCCTAGGTAGGTATAACCCGATAAGGCACGTGGCAAAGGCAGACTATCTCCTTGGGATAATTGGTATTCCTGATTGTACTGTAGCAAAAGCTGATTTTCAATAGCCTGAACTGAAGAAGCCAAACCACTGCCCATCCCTGTTACCAAAATCACATTCAAGAGGGCTTTCTTTTTGCCTTTCTTTTTCGATACGACAAAAATAAGAAGGCCAATTGAAGCTAGGGCTCCACCAGTTAAAACACTAGTAAGGCTATTCTGCCCACCTGTATTGGGCAACTGACCTAGTTGGGCTTTCTCATCCATACGGTAGACTAGATAATAGGTGCTCTCACTATCTTCCGCAATCTTCGGAATATCCTTGACAATCAAGTCCTTGTCTTGCCCACTCAGCTCCGTATCCGTCACATATTTGTAGTGAACAGCTGCATTTTCTTGAGCAAATACGGTTCCACTACTCGCAATGGACACAAAAAATAGGCTTGAAATCGAAGCTGACACAAGTCCAATTGCTAATTTTCGTAAGGAGAAACGATGCTGCTTCTCTCCAAAAAACTTTTTCATTTTAAATCCTCTCAACTTTTACCTTCTATCAAGAAAATAACTAGCATTATATTTTGATATAGGTATTTCACATCCACCATTATACTATAAAAATACTTCCTTGTCTCAAATAAATTCTTTGAATTTCATGAAAGTAAAAGCTTATTTATCCTGTCAATTTTACCCCTGCTTGATGACAAAAAAAGAAGGCTAAGCGCCTTCTCTTATTTGAAAATATTCCTAACAAAAAGTCATTATTCTTGAATCTCGAACTTTTTCAAAAGTCCAAAATAGAGGGATCCACCAATGATTGTCAGAATTCCTCCTACCCAGCCCAAGAATGGGATCAATCCAACAGAACCACCCACGATAAACAAAACAGACGGTGCAGGGGTCACACGCTCATCGTCCTTGTAATAGACAATAGACACAATTCCTAAAACCAAGACAGCAATTTTTACCAATGCCAAAATGATTGAAAAAATCGTCAATATACCAACTGTTGCATCAGAGTCCTCCGTCGCCGCAGCAGCCCCAACAGCTATCATAAACATAACAAGAGGTGCCAACAGTAAGACGATACCTGAAATAAGACCAAAAATCGCATTTACGCGAGCAAGTGCTTTTGTTTTCATCCGAATCTCCTTAAAAAATTTTTACAGCTATTATTTTATCACATTTTCATGAAAAACAAAAGAAATTTCAAAACGAGTATACTAGATGGTGAATGATTTCAAATTTCTCTCCAGACATTTAGAGTAAGAAATATGTCCTGTATCAATTTATTTGTAAATTCATTCGTTTTTGTACTAAGCAAGCCATTCACCTAAAAAAGAAGATCACTTGGATCTTCTTTTTTCGTGTCTGTTTTTGCAAGAGACTTATCTTTCAAAGATGGACTGTCTGAAATCGTCTGTAGCACGTAGATAAGCATTGAAAATACGATACTTGAGTTGGGCAACACTGCTCTTAGAGCTGTCTGATAAGGCACGATCAATGTTCTTAGCTGAGGCATCCGCTAGTACTGCTAAGTACATATAATCTTGTAATTCCTCATAAGAAGAAATCGTAATTTGTCGTTTGCTATCTAGTTTTCCTGCTTCAAACTCGATAGTGATAGGGCGAAGGAAGTTTTGAGCCTTGTTGTATCGCTCATTCAACATGGCTTTCTTCAAATCCTTCCATGATTCATACTGGCTACCATAGAGATTTTTGAAAACCAAATCATCTCCAACTACTCCGACATCTCCTCTGTTCCAGATTGAGTAGGTCTTGTTTCCTTCTTTGAGGGCTTGGCCAGCGTATTGGCCAGATACATATGGGACAAATCCTTGCTGGTAACCCTTGTCTCCAAGCAATTCATAGGCTCTACGGCGGAACATAAGTCCCCCAGGTGCACCAGTTGGATTGTCCAGAGCTGCATAGAAGGAAGCAAACATATTGATGACATAGTAGCCATTTCGTCCAAAGCTAGCTCTATCCCAACCATCGCGACGACCAATGATATTATGATCAACCAGGGCATCAACAGATTTTAGTTTGGCTGCTTCTTCGGCAGTTATAGGGACAATTCGATCATCAGCGTGAGCTTGTTTACCATAAGACGTATTCTCAAATTTATAATTTTCAGCCTTGCGGTACCATTTCATTTTCTGTTGATCAGTTAGAACACCAGTAACAACATCCCCTTCTACATAATCCAGAAGGTTCAGTACGTCAAAAACTCCATGCATGTAGTCGCGAAGAGCATCTGCTGAGGAGAATCGAGCAACAGGATCATAGGTATGGTAACGTGTGGTCGAATCTTTATCTCCTTGATAGAAGCTATTAAGTACGAGACCTTTTTCGCTAACATTGGTTACAGACTCTAACATCCCTGTAGCAAAACTCTCAGGTCCTTCACCCTCACGACGACCATGTCCTTCAAAATAGATAGAACCATCCGAGTTGTGGGTCATTTCATGGGTATAGACCATGGTTCCAGAAGCTCCCAGCATCTGGTCATAGACATAGAAGACTTCATAACCATTTGCAAAGGCTCCTAGTCCATTGTCTCCGTGATACTTGCCAGCAGGGCCAAAGAAATTATACATAGCAACAGAGGTCTTATCATTACGAGGAGCCCAATATTGCTGGCCTTTATCATTATAAAGAAAGAAACCGTCTGTAACGATCACCCGTCTGAATAGAGTGTCTTTCCTGTTTGGACTTAAAATGTTGTACCACATGTCATAGTGGTTTCGTTGCCATTCAGCTGATTGATCCACAAGTTTTTCAACGTGTCGATGGAGTTCCTCGCCTGAGAGAACTCTACCACCTTCTTTCCTGTAGCCTCCAAAGCTACCAAAGGCAATAGTCGACATATTGCTGATGATATAGACATCTCTTTCAGGTAAGGTCAGAAGTTGGAGGACCATTTGCTTGAAGCCCCAATCTCCCTGAGTCAGTCTGTCGTAGACCTTGATTGTATACTTACTCTTACGATCTGCATTGTCTTGCTTAGCCTGAATTTCTGGCAGACTTGAACGAGCTTCTACGATATAAGCCTTAGTATTTTCCTTGAACCACTCACTGTTGGTTTTATTTGGCAAGAAGAGTTCACGCAGACTTTCTAAGTAAGCAAAGAGGTCTCCTTTGCCTTTTTCCTTGGCTAGAGATTGTCGGTAGGCATTGAAGTTGTTTTGGGCTCGAAGATTGCCCATTCCAGAGTTCCCGAGAGCGATGATAGTATCCAGTGTCGAAGCCGCTTGATTGCCAAAGAAATCAAACTTATAGGCATTAAGATCCTTGGTATTGAACGTTCCATAGTTGACATTGTACCATCGGTTGAGATAGGTCAGACCAAGCATGAAGGCCTCTTTGTGCTGCAGAATCTTTTGGCTAATCGCATCCGCTACGGCAGGGCCTAGGGTGTTAATCGACTTGTCAACTGAAAGCACCTTGAGGAGCTCCTGACCTAGTTCAGCCTTAGTTTGTTCAAAGGCTTTTTCCAAATAAAGATCATCTAAGGAAGCTGTTTCACCAATCCCTAATACTTTACGCACTGCAGTTGAGTCATAGGTCACAGCTTTGAGTTCTTCCAAGACACTCGCTTTAATGGACTGGTAGTCAGATAGGAAGGCCTCTGGAGTATAGAGCAAATTCTTATCAGCGATGCTATATTCAGCAATCTGGCCATTGGCAAAATCACCCTTGTAGGTCAGATCAAGATAAGCAATCGTCTTATCTGCATAATGCAGCATCAGTCTATTGATTTCACCCTTATGGCTGTTTACATCTGTTATCAGTGTCTCATCTTTCATCGGAACCACATCTAGCAGGGCTACTTTGTTGAGTTTATCATCTTCAACTAATTGGTTGGCTGTATGAACGATGAAGTCTTTGTTGTAGAATGGTAACAGTTTTTCTACATTTTCATAGGCTTGCTTTCTGGACTCTTGGGCTCCCCTCACTCGACTATAGTCTGTTTGATGCTGGTAAGCTTGCTGCAATGGCTCCTGGTCCGTCAAGTTTGAAGTGATTCCAAAGGACTGACGTTTAGCTTGCGCATCGGTCTCTGAAATAGAACGGACAAAACGTTCATCTTTTCGATTTGCTGTAGTTCCTTCAAGAACATAAGAGTCCCGAACAGAAGCCTCAGGATAGGGATCTCCTGTCATCGCATGACCATTTTGAACCTTGACACTGGTCAAGACATTTCGGACCTGTCCATTGTTCCAAGTAGATCCGATCGCTCCACCGACTTGGCCAGAATGACCTCCATTTTGGATAGAACCAGTCACATAAGAAGTTTCTAATCTAGCTCCATTTTGCAAGCGACCAATCAAGCCTCCAACACGCTGGTCTCCATTTCTACCCGTTACTTGGATAGATACATCCGCCTGACTCTTCTGCGCCAGTGATTGGTTGCCGTGGAAATTACCAACCAAGCCACCAACATTGTACTCCTGCCCCCCATCTTGGGTGCTGGTGATAGACCCTTTAAAGGCAACATTGGTTAGTTTTGTGTTTTGGGCAACTCCTACGAGTCCACCGATATGCTTGTTCCCAGATAGACTACCACTTACAGAAACATCCGTAATCGTGGCGTTCTGAGCGTTGCTAGCCAAGGCCCCTATAGAATCCTTGCCTGTAACTGCAGCCGATTTCAAGGTCAGTTGCTGGATGGTGGCATTTTTCAAGGTTGCAAAGAGCGGTTTTGCCAAGTTGTAGATGGTATAATCTTTGCCATCCACTCGGCTAGTTAGGCTACCTGAAAATTCTTCTGGTACATAGCTTGTCGCAGACTGTTCCAACTGGAGTTCATCTGCTGAAACATCCGCTCCTAGTTTGAAGTTTCCAGTCGGGTTTGACTTCATAGCCTCTATGAGCGCTTTGAAAGACGTATAGACACCTTCTTGGCTAAGAGGCGTTTTCGGCAGTTCAAAAGAGTAATCTGGACGATAATGATCCCCTTCTCCCTCGACGAGCTGATTAGCTGATACCGTTACGGAATAGGCATTGCCCTTATCTGTAATCTTAGAAACTGGTAAGAGCATATCCTTGAACTTGTCTGACTGAATGCGGACATAGTAGTTGTCCAAATCAGACGGCACTTCCGACAGGGATAGGTAACGTCGGTAGTGACTACCATCTTTACCGTACAGTTCGATGCGGTCAATGTCTTTGATTTCAACCTTCTTATAATCTAGCTGAACTGGACGTTGATCCTCTATACTAGTTTGTTCCCCTTGACCTAGGTCATATTTCATGACGGTTTTGAGGGTATAAGGAGTATAGTAGTCCAAGTCATCAAATGTCAATTTTTGAGCGAGGTCCACAAGATCGACTTCCTTGATTAACGTTTCACCCTTGTATAGCTGCGCTTTGGCTGATTGATAGCTAGCTGTAGCATCCGTCAAGTGATAGCTAAGAGAAACTTGGCGTTGATCTTCTTCCTTCTCGACACTGACTAGAGAGAGGCTTGGTTTTCTCTTGACTCCATCCAGAGCTTGACGAGCTGCCTCGAGATCCGTCCGAACTTGATCGACCAAGGCTTGATTGGCCAAAGGATTGTCCAAAACGAGCTTAGCCTGATCTAGAGCACGGCGATAGCGGAGTTTGGTTTGTTCATCAGCATACTGGTAAGCAACTGTAGACTGAGTCACATCCTTCATGTCAAATTCAACTCCAAGAGTTTTCTTATCAACAGGTTGGCCGTCTAGATTATTCTTAGCAGTTTCAAGGGCATTTTTCAAGGAATCAACCTGTTCTTGACTGGCATGAGATGCCTCAAAGAGAGCTTGGGCATTTGCAACTGCCTGTTTATAAGACTCTTGATCTGCAGTGGTATCATTGAAATACTGATGCGTTTTCTGGATGCTCTCAGCTTCTTCCACTAATTGGTGTAAGGGTTCGAGGTCGAGGGTTCCTTTTTCTGGTTCCACAGGAGCGTGATCCGCATTTGTAGAAATTGGTTTTGTACCGACTTTGATAATCTGAGGAACTGCTTCTTTTGTGATAGTGTTAGAGATTTCCTCTGTATTTTCGACTTTTCCATCTACTAAATACTGACGAGTCACAATCGTACGGACACCATCTTGACCAGCTTGGCTAACTTCCCTTTGCCCCAAAGGCAGGTCTGCACTTTCCACTTCCTTAGTTGGATAGGGTTCAGCCACTGTTGTGGTAACGTCCTTTTCTTCAACGTTTAAGCTTGGAACTTCATTTACAGGAGCGTCTGTTGGTTTCTCGCTAACAGGAGCTGTTCCGACCGTTACGATCTCTGAAACTGCTGGAGTTGTCACTTCGTTAGAGATTTCCTGGCTTCTCTCTACTTTTCCATCTACCATGTACTGACGGGTGACGATCGTACGCACGCCATCTTGACCAGCTTGGGTTATCTTGGTCTGGCCAACTGGCAAGCTATCACTCTCAACTCGTTCTCGAGTGTAGGGTTCTGCTACCGTCGTGGTAACATCTTTTTCTTCAACATTTAAGCTTGGAACTTCATTTATTGGAGCGTCTGTTGGTTTTTCACTAACGGACTCCCCTGGGCTTGGTTTTGTAGGAGAAGGGACCTTGCTTCCGACTTTTCTAATCTCAGAAGTCGGCTCAGTCGTTACCTGATTGGAAACCTCCTCTGTATGGATAACCTGACCATTTAAAATGTAGCTGCGGGTCAGAATGGTACGACTACCATTTTTCCCTGCCTGAATCACCTCAGTTTGACCTTGTGGCAAATCAGCTGCCTCTTCTTCCTCTACTTGGAAAGGAATAATCTCTGTACGACTGGTATCTTTACTTTCAACCTTTAACTCTGGTTGTTCAAAGACAGGAGCATCACTTGGTTTCTGAGCACGGTACTCTTCCCGCGCTTGACTTCCGTTTGAAGTTTGAACTGGAGTATCAATAGGAGCCGAATGATTCAACTCTTTCTTGCCATCAACTGGAGAGTTTACTTCTTTTTGAGATTTCAAATACCCTACATATTGGTAGCCTTCAATCGTAAGTGGGGATTGCAATGTTTCCCCGATCTGTACAGTCAATTCCTGATTATAGTCTGCCAGCATTTGATTTGTCAAAGCCAAGGAAGTTGGCGCAATTAGCTGACTTCCTAGACTGGTCAAGAGCATGAATGAAGCGAGTTTCTTGCGATCATCTCTGCCCAGTTTAATCGCTACGACTAGGAGTACCAAGCCTGCCCCTGCGGCAATTGAGCTAATGAGTTGGCTGTGACCAGTTGCAGGCAACTGTCTCGTCGGACGATAAATCAAATAGTATGTATCATCTGTTTCCTCAGAAAACTGTGGCAATTCTTTGACTACCAACTGCTTTTCTTGGTCTGTGAGCTCACTCTCTGTCACGTACTTATAGTGAATCTGTTTTGTGACGGATGGCGTCTGTTCACTAGCTGCTACATTTGCAAGAGAACCTCCTCCACTAAAAAGGTAGAAAACGCCTACCAGAGCAGAAACCAAACCAACCGAAACTTTTCTCAATGAAAAACGCTGGTGCTTTTTTCCTAAATAATTTCTTTTCATTCCTAATCTTTCCTTCATCATGATTTGAATCCCCTCTATTCTACCGAAATTTACTAGATTATTCAATTTATTTGCTATAAATAATAGCCACAAAAAAATGCTAATCTTTTCAGTTCATTTGCGCTTTCAAAATTCTTATCTTATCAGATATTGAATGCACAACAAGATCATGGAGAATAACAGAAAAAATTCCTAGGTAGCCTTAAACCTAGGAATTTTTCAAATTTTAATCAAACAGAATCGTTTCCTTATTTCTTGAAAATAGACTGTCTGAAGTCGTCTGTCTCACGAAGATAAGCGTTGTAAATCTTCTTCTTGAGCAGATTGACCCAGCTAGCTTCGACACGGCTAGTAGCATTGGTAATGTTGCGTACATCCTCTGCCACGGCTGCGTCCATCAACTGCTGCATCTCTGCATAAGAACGAATGGTTACTTTCTTGGTACTGTTTGGATTTTTAAGCTCGTACTCAATGGTAATTGGCTTCAACTTGGTCAACTGATCAATCCGCTCCTTGTACATGGCCTTCTTGAAGGCTGCCCAAGAGGTGTATTCACCTTTAAATACATTTTCCAAGACTTTCTGGTCTGTCACGAGACCGACATCTCTTCCAGACCATCCGTCCCACGTTTTCTTGCCTTCATCGAAGGCTTCCTGAGAGTACTGACCAGAAACATAAGGGACAAATCCATCATGGTAGCCCTTGGCTGCCAGTAATTCATAGGCTGTGCGACGGAACATGACGTCACCTGGCGCTCCCTTCGGATTGCTCAAGGCTGAGTAGATTGGTGAGAAGAGGCTGAGGCTCAGGTAGCCATTTCGACCATATTTTCCGCTTTCCTTATTCTCCCGACGAGTGATCACATCATTTTCAATGAGAGAGTTAAAGGTCTTTAATTGCTTGATTTCTTCAGCAGTGAAGCTTCGCGTCTGGTTACCAGCATGAGTCTCCTTACCATACTTATCTGTAATATAGTAATTCTCCATCTTTCTGAACCACTGTAACTTGGCAGTATCGCTCTGCTTCAGCATAGAAGTACCTTCTAGATAGTCCAAGGTGTAAATCATGTCAAACATACCATGGACATAGTGTTGAAGGTCTGCTTCATTTTGAACACGTTCCTTGAAATTATAGGTATGCATACGGGTCTTAGAATCCTTGTCCACCTTGAAGAGAGTATTGAGCGTAATAGTTGGTTCATCTGCGCTCGGCGAAGATTGCAAGAGTCCGCGAGCATAGAGTTCCGCACCTAGTCCCTCACGACGACCATAACCTTCAAAGTAAATTGCACCGTCAGAGTTATGGGTCATTTCATGGGTGTAGACAGAGTTTCCATAGTCTTCCAACAATTTAGCAGCATCAAAGTGAGTTACACTACCCGTAGCATAGGCATTATATCCCTTGCTTGGATACCACTTGCCAGCTGGTCCAAAGAATTCCTGCATAGCCTGTGATTTTTTGTCATTAGCTGGAGCCCAGTATCTTTGACCATTCTTGTCAACCAATGAGAATCCATCATACACCAGAACCGAACGGAAGAGCTTGTCCTTGCTTTCTGGACTGAGAATCTTATACCAGAAATCATAGTGGTCGCGCTGGTATTCAGCTGTTTTTCTCACTCTGTCTTCGACATATTCAACTAGTTCTACGTCTGTGCGCACTCTGTTATTGGCATCCAGGCGGTAGCGATCATAAGCTCCCATAGAGAGGGTAGACATATTAGAGATAGCATAGACACCTTTCTCCGTCATGGTCAAGAGTGGCAGGAGCATGCCCTTGTGTTCCCAATTATCTGCTGTAATCTTGTCATAAACACCGACAGAGTACTTGCTCTTGCCCTCGGCTGCGTCCTGAAGCTGTCTCGCTTCTGCTACATCGGATTTAGCCTCAACGATGTAGGCTTTTGTATTGGTCTTGAGCCATTCATTATTGGTCTTGTATGGCAGGAAGAGCTGACGGTAGCCTTCAAGGTAATTGAAGAGTCCTCGCTTGCCAGTTGCTTCAGAGAGCGAATTATCATACGCTGTATAGTTGTTCTTAGCCTTGAGATTCTCAAGTCCTGATTTCCCTAAAGCAATGATTGTATCAAGAACCGAAACGTCATTCTTACCATAGAAATCCATCTTGTAAGCCGACAAGTCCTTAACATTAAAGTTGTCATAGTTGATATTGTACCAACGGTTAAGGTAAGTCAAACCCAATAGGAAAGCTTCTTTATCAGCAAGAATCTTCTTAACAAGATAATCCTTAACTACTTCACCTTCAGTATTGATAGCCTTATCCATAGCCAGCACTTTGCGAAGCTCACCTGATAGCTTACTTTTCACCTGCGTAAATGCGGTGTCTAAGTATAGTTCATTCAAAGAAGTATCTGCGGCTACTCCGAGAGCTGTTCGCATAGCTGGCGAATCAAGAACGACTTTGTTCAGCTCTGGCAACACTTGATTTAGAATACTTGTATAATCTGATACGAAGGCTTCTGGAGTATAAAGAAGGTCTAACCCCTTGATACTATACTCAGCAATGCCTCGATTTACGAAATCTCCCTGATAAGATATTTCTAGATAGTCAATGGTATTGTCCATGTAGTGAAGCATCAAACGATTGATTGCTGTTTTATTGCTATGGATATCAGTGATAATCTGGTCACCCTTCATCGGAACAACATCCAGTAGGTACTCTTTGTTCAACTTATGCTCTTTCGGAATCTTGTTCGCAAACGAAACAATGGTTTCTTTATTGTAGAAAGGAAGCAGTTTCTCCATATTTGCGTAAGAATATCCGCGGTCAAATTGAGCATTGTTTACTTCACCATAGTCGACAAAACTCATATTTAGATTCGTGTCATCTAGGCTAGTCGTGATGTCCATAGCAGTCAGTTTTTCTTCCATTTCTTCTTGAGTAATTGTAGAAGTAACAAACTGATCGTTCTTCAAGGTTTCACTTTTAGCAACTTTATATGCTTGCGTAATGCGGTCGTTTTTGTAGCCCTGATCCCCAGAAATACTGTAAACATTTGTACCGCTAACATTACTGATAACATTATCAACTAAACCATTAAAGTAGTTCGAGCCGACCACTCCACCGATTTGACCGTTAGTGGTTGAATTATATAATTTTCCTGTCACATAAGATTTGGTGATTCGAGCATTGTTTTCTAGACGTCCAACCAAACCACCAATACGTTGTTCATTTGATCGAGCACCACTAATAATCGTTACATCTGCTTTACTTTGGCTAAGAAGAGATTCTTCTCCTTTAAGGCTTGCAACCAAACCACCTACGTTATAAGCTTTGATGTGTTGATTGTTAGATAGGATGGTACCAGTAAAGGAACTATTGGTAATTTGCGTATTGGTTCCATTAACTACTAGACCCGCTACGTTAGAAGCGTTGCCTACTACCGATACTTTCCCCTGAACAGAAACATCTGTGATTCGAGCATTTTCCGCATTGCGTGCCAGCGCAGCCGAGTCATAGGTACCCACGATATTCACATTTTTAAAGTCTATATTGGTAATAGAAGACCCGTTCTTCATGTTTTCAAATAAAGGCTTGGCTAGATTATAAATAGCGTATTGCTTACCATTTTGACTACCTGTCAGACTACCTGTGAAGTTCCCTTTGAGGTAGACATAATCAGCAGGAGCTAGGTTGACCTCGCTCGCATCCAAATCAGCTCCCAACACATAATTTCCTGCCATATTTCGCTTCATAGCGTCTACCAATCCAG
>ERZ773042.952-NODE-952-length-17921-cov-3.532576_pt1 | contig 17921 bp, 16 predicted proteins | sample MGYA00511664_ERZ773042 | MGnify/ENA primary metagenome ERZ773042 (study PRJEB29015, sample SAMEA2737984) | human oral metagenome | biome: human oral; feature: human-associated habitat; material: dental | place: China | collected 2036 ... | reverse complement strand
GAGCGTTTAGTGGTGAATCAAACCACCACTAAACACCCGATTTGGTATCTTTTCCGAAAAATTTGATTTGTCGGTGGTTTTTCAAGGCAATAACCCCACTCAGGGTTTTTTGGAGTGGGGTTATCTCGGCTAAAAAATCCTGAGAGACGTTCTTCTCGCGATCTCTTACAGGTTCAAGTCGCCACCAAAGATGTTGGAAACGGGACGATCCGTGTAGACGGCATAGATGGCTTCTGCAAGCTCATTTGCGACGGTGATGGTCCTGATTTTTGAGCCCGGCTGGTTGGCTGCCGCACAAGGAATAGCGTCGGTTACCACGCACTCCTCGATAGGGGCTTCATTCAGGCGCTCAATGGCAGGTCCCGAGAAGATGCCGTGTGTTGCGCAGACATAGATATCTCCCGCACCCATTTCTTTGAGCTTTAAGACGGAAGCGCAGAGAGTTCCTGCGGTATCAATCATGTCGTCGTTGACGATGCAGGTTTTACCGGTGATGTCGCCGATGATACCCATGACGGCTGACTCGTTGTGACGAGGACGGCTCTTGTGGGCGATGGCAAGACCGCAGTCAAGGTAATCGGAAAGCTTTTTGGCTGCCTTCGCGCGACCCATATCGGGGGAGACAACGACGGTGTTTTCCCAGTCAAATGGCTTTTTCTTGAAGTAGTCGCCCAAGAGATACAGCGCGGTGAGGTGTGAGACAGGAACGTCAAAGAAGCCTTGAATCTGACCCTGGTGCAGATCGAGCGTGATAACGCGATCAACACCAGCTTCTTCAAGCAGATTTGCCATGAGACGTGCGGTGATAGGCTCACGAGCGGCAGCCTTGCGGTCTTGACGCGCGTAGGCGTAGTGGGGGATAACGGCGGTGAAGTTCTTTGCGGAAGCTCGCTTGGCGGCATCGGCAACGATCAAGGTCTCCATAACCAGGTCGTTGACGTTTTTGCCCGCAAGCGTTTGGATGAAGAAGACCTCATCGCCACGGACGGACTCGTCAAAGCGGGCATAGATTTCACCGTTGGCAAATTTTTCCAGCAACAAACCGGAGAGCTCAAGATGAAGGATTTCAGCAACTTTGCGGGCAAGTTCTGGGTTTCCTGTACCACAATACAGTTTAATGTTCTTCTCGACATTAAGCGGTTCACACAGTTGCTCGAACATTTAATCCTCTTTCTCCTCGAGCTTTGCGCGCCTTGTGGCGGCATATCCTTCAACAATACGCTGTTCTGTGCGCTCAAGTGCAAGAGCGTCTGCGGGAACATCCTGAGTGATGCAGGAGCTTGCGCCAACCAACGCGCCGTCTCCAATGGTAACGGGAGCTACCATCATGGTATCGGATCCAATGAACACGTGGTTGCCGATGGTGGTATGGAATTTGTGATAGCCGTCATAATTGCAGGTAATAGAGCCGGCGCCCACGTTAACGCCTTCACCCATGGTTGTGTCGCCAATGTAGGAAAGGTGAGGCACCTTAGAGCCCGCACCGATGGTGGAGTTTTTGATCTCTACATGGGTTCCCGCTTTTGCGTGTGGCATGAGGTGCGCTCCCGGGCGCAGATACGCACGGGGACCGCAGGTGGCGCCATCTTCAATAATCGCGGAAAGCGCAACTGTTTCATCAACAATGCAACCGTTTCCGACATGCGTGTCGGTGAGGCGCGTATTCGGCCCGATAACGCAGTCGGATCCGACATGCGTTGACCCAAAGAGCATGGTCATCGGAAGAATTTCCGTATCCTGATCTACGGTAACGTCAGCGCCAATCCAGACCGCAGACGGGTCAAGCATCGTGACGCCTTCTGCCATCAGGCGCTCGTTGATTCGTTCCTGCATAATGCGGGTAGCGACGGCAAGTTGCGCGCGGGAATTGATGCCCAAAGCTTCGCGGTAATCGTCAACATGTACGGCAGATACCGGCTCGCCTTGGCTGACGTATATGCCGACCATATCGGTGAGGTAGTATTCGCCCTGTACGTTGTCATGGGCGAGAAGATCGATGTTTTTTGTAAGGCGACTGCCGCAGAAACAATACACGCCGACGTTGCATTCCGTCTCGTGTATACGCTGTTCCGGCGTGGCATCTTTGTGCTCGACAATGCCGCTTACACGACCATCTGAAAAAACAACGCGACCGTACCCCGTGGGATCCGGTGGCGTCATGGTAAGAAGCGTGCAAGCGTTGTGATGCGCGCGGGTTTCATCAAGAAGAGCCGTAATCGTTTCCGGGCGCAGGAGAGGAGCATCGCCATTAATGACAACGACAGGCCCACTGAAGCCGCCAACGGCATCGCGGACCACCCGAACCGCATGACCGGTACCCAGGCGCTCGCGCTGCTCGACATACTCAATTGCGTCAAAATCGGTAAGCGCATCTTTAATCTCATCGGCATGATTTCCCACAACAACAATCGTGCGCTCAGCACCTGCGGCTTGAGCGGCACGGACAGTCCACCAAACGATGGGCTTATCGAGTAGGTTGTGTACTACCTTAGGGTGACGGGACTTCATGCGCGTTCCCTCGCCTGCAGCGAGGACAATCGCAGTAAGTGGCATGTGAAAAGCCTCCAAGCATACGGTATGCGTTGACGCGGGAGTATTGCGTCCGTGTCCCTTACGCAGTCATCATATCAAACGAGAATGGCTGGGATAGTAGGACTCGAACCCACATTCCAGGCACCAAAAACCCGTGTCCTAACCGTTGGACGATATCCCAATGTACTCGCTACGTTGGATGTCAGCGTCCTCGTCAAAAAAATGACTGCCTTAAGAGTGTATCAGCTATGGGCGGCAAATGCGCCACAAATTGCATCTAATACAAGAACTGCAAAAGTTTGCGCGTCTGCAAGGGTAAATGAACCGTTCGCCGATGCCTTTTCGGGAAGCGAAACGCGCACAATCCGAGGGGATCCCTCTGCCGATTGAAATGCGGTGCGAAGACGTATGGGGAGCGTTTCATTTTCATCCATGCTTACGCTGCCGATGACAACCTTGCCTCGCGCCGGCTTGACGGGAGCAGGTTGTGAGGTAATGGCGAGAATCGCGTCTGCGTGTGTGGGCGTTTTGATGGAGTCCACCAGCTCGATGCCCGACGCTTCGGAGGTTGCCGTCGCAAGGTTCACCACGCGTCCCGCAACGTTTCTGGCAATGGGGTCTTCTCCCGTGATGGCAAGCTTGATGGTTTCCAGTACGTTTGCGGCTCGTGCAAATCCCATGCCACCTTGGGGATGCGGGCCTTTTGCCTGCTTGCCGGACCAGACATGACGCAGGCGCTCGATGGCGTCCAAGGTGTCTTGAAAGGCCATGCCATCGGCAAGTTCGCCGACGCTTTCTTGAAAGAGCTTTACAGCAGCCTCCGTGTGGACACCGTACTGGCCATCCGGTTTGCCACAGGAAAATCCCAGGATGTTCAGGCGTTCTTGAAGCTGACGCACGTCATTGCCGTGAAAGTTTGGCAGCCGCAGATACAGCGTGCGATCTCCAAGTTGATAGCTTTCATCGACAAGCAGCATCCATGTGGCGGTGTCAACGTCTTCACCAAGCGAAAGATCATGGTCAAGGCGGAACCGAGCAACGGCTTTGGCGGTGGAAGGACCATAGGTGTTCTTCTCGCGTTCAGAGTCGTCGATGGCATAGTCGAGTCGTACCAATCGTTCCTGAATATCTTCAACGGCAGCGCCGGTGCTACCGGGTGTAATAGGATCCATGGTTTTTAATTACCTCTCCCGATTCACAAAAAAGTCGGCCATTGAAAGCAGGGTGTCACGCGCTTCAGCGTCAAACGGAGCTTCTTCCAAATATCCTTTTGCCTCGGCTATAAGCGTTTGGGCGTAGGCACGGACATCGTCGACTGCTCCGGTAGACACAATGAGTTCAACGGCCTCCTCTAACAGTATAGGGTCATTTGTCTTTGACGACAAAAGAGAGATGAGTTTTTTATACGAAGCTTTGGCAGCCGCAACGCTTGGCGTGCTGCTCTTTGCAGTGCTGTCCGCGTTGTCCTTTGCGCTACTATCTTTTGTGTTGCTCTCTGCATTGCCCTCTGCGTTGGCGAGAAGCACCTCAATCGCTTTGACCACCAAAAGAGTGCGCTTGCCTTCCGTGATATCGGAGCGAAAATCTTTGCCCTGAGTCTTGGCATTGCCGACGAGGTTTAGCAGGTCGTCTTGAAGCTGGAATGCAAGCCCCGCTTTGAGGCCAAAAGCTTCAAGTGCCGAGCGTTGCTCTGCGGTGCCTCCGCCCACGATGGCACCGCAAAGAAGCGGATATGCCGCCGAGTAGTAGGCTGTTTTTGACGTTGCCATAAAAAGATACTCATCGGGGGTAATGTCCCAGCGATTCTCCTGCGTCCATCCAAGATCAAGCGCTTGACCTTCAAGAGTGTGTTCCTGCATGGAGATAAGAGCGTCGATAAGGCGCAGCCGTGTTGTTTCGTCATACGTATTGCTGTGACATATGCGTCCTATGGTATGCACAAGGGCGGCGTCACCGACATTGATGGCAAGTCCGGTTCCAAGTCGGCGATACAGGCAGGGCTCGCCTCGTCTCAGCTCAGATTTATCGGCAATATCATCGTGAATCAGTGCGGCTGATTGAAAGTCTTCGATTGCACAGGCGACCGGCAGGGCCGCCTCAATGTTCCCGTGAACCGCTTGCGTGGCGAGAAGCACCAGTGCAGGTCGCACGCGCTTGCCGCCCGTGGCGGAAAATCCGCGTAAGGGCTGGTACAGATAGGTATTCAAGTCGGCGACGACGGAATTGCACGCAGTCGGTTCGGCCTCTTTGAGGTGTCTTTGCGATACGGGAATAGGAAGTCCAGCGTCCAGTTCCTTCTCGACACGAGGCCTGACGGATGTGAGATAGTCGATAAAGTCCACGATAATCCCTTGTTGCTTGAGGTGCGAGCGTTAGCCGCGGTATCCGTTAGGGTTCATGGATTGCCACTTCCACGAGTCTCGGCACATGTCATCAAGATTGTATTGAGCGGTCCAGCCGAGTTCTTTTGCCGCCTTGGAGCAATCGGCGTAGTTGGCGTCTACGTCTCCCGCGCGGCGCGGGTCAATAACGTAGGGGATATCCTTGCCACATGCGCGGGAGAAGGCCTTGATGATATCAAGAACCGAGCTTCCAACGCCGGTACCGAGGTTGAAGATCTCAACGCCCTCGCGACCGTTCATCCATGTAAGTGCTGCAACGTGGCCGGTTCCCAGGTCGCAGACGTGGATGTAGTCGCGCACGCCGGTGCCGTCCGGGGTGTTGTAGTCGTTGCCAAAGACATGAACGGCCTCTCGCTTGCCAATGGCGGTTTGAGCCACGTAAGGAACGAGGTTATTAGGAATACCCGTAGGATCTTCGCCGATAAGTCCGGACTGGTGCGCGCCAATGGGGTTGAAGTAGCGGAGCAGGACAACGTTCCATGTGGGATCTGCGGTATGAACGTCGGTGAGGATTTGTTCAATCATCCATTTTGTCCAGCCGTATGGGTTGGTAGCAGGCTTTTTGGGGCTCTCTTCAGTCAGGGGTAGCGCGTCAGGATCGCCATAGACGGTTGCCGAGCTGGAGAAGATGATGGACTTGCAATCGTGTGCGCGCATCACGTCCAGCAAGGTGAGCGTGGAGCCGAGGTTATTGGAGTAGTACTCAATCGGTTTAGTAACGGATTCCCCAACGGCCTTGAAGCCCGCAAAATGAATAACGCGGTCGACATGGTGGGAATCAAAGATGCGATTGAGCTCCGAGCGATTGTTGACATCGGCTTTGTAAAACGTCAAACGCGCGGCGTTCTTCTCGCCCACAATGGTTTTAATGCGGTCGACGACTTTTTCCGATGCGTTGGAAAGATCGTCAACGATGATTGCTTCGTAGCCGCAATTGAGCAGCTCAACAACCGTATGGCTGCCAATGAATCCGGCGCCTCCGGTAACGAGAACGCAGGTGTCTTTTGGATCTTTCTTCTGGCTCATACGAGACCCCTTCTGTGACGGCGCGAGCGGTTTTTGTGATGCACAAGGCTGCTGCGCATAATTTTTCTAGTAGTAAGTATAAGGCTTTGCGCAGAATGAGGCTGTGCTTGGGGTCGGCTTCAAGTAATTCAAATCGCGCTGCTTTGAGTGTGTGCGCGTGTGTAGTCCACGCGTGGGCTGCGAGTGGGGGCCAACGGCAGTGGTCCCGAAGGAGCTGCCGGAAATGTACCAAGTTGGGTTCATATTAACCAAACTTGCTGCAAGTATGGTTAATATAGCCATATTTGCTGCAAGTATGGCATGTTAGAGCCAAACTTGGTGCGTTTTTGGCAGCACACTATCAGCAGCACAACTTAGCAGCGCGCTACTTGCCATCACTACCAGTAGTACTACCAGCAGCGCTCCTTAGTAGTACTAAAGACTTTTCGGATTGCAGTACATAATTCTAGAGCGTCTCCCGAAGTGCATTTTCAAATACATTTTTATCAGAATCAGTAAAATATCCGTCAATTTGTTCAAGGGTATTGTAAAGTGCCATTTGCGCATCATACTCTTTTTGCTTTCTCGTCTTCGAGCAGATACGTTTTGGTAACCCGACAGTATTGCGAATTTCTTGAAAGATCCCTCTCATATAAACAGCATCATCATACGTAGATTTCCAGATAATATATTCCTTTATGTCAGTGCCCATAAACTCATTTGCACGTAGCGCATCTTTTAGCTGTTGGTCTTTTGTAGAGTGATGCTCTCCTTGGTATTCTATGGCTGCCGAGAAGCACTTCTTGTCTCGGGGCTCTGAGTCTCTGTTGCCAATGTGCGGAAACAGTAAGTCTGGTTTGCGAATGCGGTTTACTGGATTTGAGCCGATTGTTTTTGTTAATACTTCGGGATTCAGTGATACTGTTGGGAACCCGAATCCGCCTTGCGCAAAAGGAAGCGTTGCTCTTAGGTAAAGTTTGACTTCCATAGGAGATGCAGCGTTTTCGCAGGATATCCTTGTGGCCTTCGCTACGCGATGAGTACCTTTTATTCCTCTTGCATTTTTAAGTTGCTGGAGTATTTCTGATTTGTTTAAAAACGGCTTACGTTCAAACAGGGTTTTCTCGCTCTTATGAGGTGGCAGTGAATAGAGTCCCATAAACTCTGAGAGAAGATAAGCGAGTTCAAGATTACTGAGTTGACTTGACATCTGAAGGGCAGTCAGGAATGGCGAGGAACAGCCGATGCCCGGCAGCAATTCTATAAAAAGTCCTTTGCAATCTTTATTTGTAAAGTAATGAGCATGTGCTACGTGAGAACGACGCAACTTCTCCCTATTGCTAACGACATAATGAATCGGCAGGCTGAGACGTATTCCGTAAGCTTGCTTAATCATCGAGAAGACCTTTCGTAGTTCTTCTTTATTGAGAGAGGTATTCGGTACTTTGTCTCCACAAACGTATTTAATCTTCTGACCTGAAAGAGATTGAGTCCGAAGAAGCTCTAGAGCAGTTGTATGAGAAAACAATATCTTCATAGACTCGATGCTACATTATTTCAAAAAAAGTTATCTGACCGCTATCTGACAGATATCTGACTGAAATTCAAGTGAAAAAGAATAAGAGGAAGCGTGGCATAGTCGAAACAATTTAAGCGTTTTTAGGTTTTGCATAGATTTGGAAAATTTGGTTTTCGCTCGTTCACAGAATCTCCATGTCTGGCCTTCTGATAGGAGTATTTAAACGAGCTACTTAAATGAAGTACTTAGGGTTTATAGCTTTAGAGGGGCTGTTTAGAGAGGTTGCTTAGAGAGGCTGCCAGAAATGCGCCAAGTTGGTCTTGAGTTAACCAAACTTGCAGCAAATGTGGCAAAAATAACCATACTTGCAGTAAGTTTGGTGAATGTAGCCATACTTGCAGCAAGTATGGCAAATGCAAGTTTGGCAAATGCAAGTTTGGCAAATGCGAGTACAGCAAACGCAAGTATGGCAAACGAGGAGAACCCCAGCAACTTCCAAGTGTCGACAAGAACCTTGAGCGAGAACTCTTGGTGGAAAACTCCAAGCGTGGTTCTATCATTCCCAGATAAAGGCTCGTGCCTCAAAAGGACGGAGCACGAGCGCATCTGCATCCGTTACGGTATCGGGATAGTTGCCAATGAGGACGTCAGAGCCATCGATTGCGGCTGTCGGCGCACAGCGAACCTTTTGGTCAGAGAAGTTTGCAAAGACACGCACGCAACAGCCATCCAAGGTACGCTCGTAGGCAATGACCTTCTCGCCAGCGCAATCGATGAAGTGAACATCTCCCGCGCTGATAACGGGATGAGTCTTTCGGAGAGTAATAAGCTTTTGATAGAAGGAGAATATCGAGTCGGGATCATCAACTTCTGCGGCAGCATTGATGACGGTGTGGTTGTTGGGAATGCCAATCCACGGCGTACCGGAAGTGAAACCTGCGGTTTTTGAGGCATCCCATTGAACGGGTGTGCGCCCATTATCACGGGAGCGCTCGGAGATGATGTGGAGGGCTTCTTTGGAGGAGCAGCCCCGTTCCTGAAGAATCTTAAAGTAATTGAGGGATTCCACGTCTCGATACTGTGTGATATCGGTAAATCCTGCGTTGGTCATACCCAGCTCTTCTCCCTGGTAAATATAGGGAGTCCCGCGCAGAAGATGTGCGGTGACGGCAAGCAGCTTGCTGGACATTTCCCAGTAGCGCTCGGTATCGCCAAAGCGAGAATTCGGACGAGGCTGATCGTGATTGGCCCAAAACAGCGCATTCCAGCCACCACCGGCCGTAATCTGTTCTTGCCACGATTTTAACAGCTCGCGAAGCTTGCCGATGTCCGGCTCTTTGAGCGCCCACTTGTCTCCGTTGAGGTAATCAACCTTGAGGTGATGAAACGAGAAGGTCATGGCAAGCTCATGGTCAGCGGGATTGGAATATCGGATGCAGTTTTCAATTGAGGTAGAACTCATTTCACCGACGGTCATCAGCCCGTCGATCCCTCCGCGCTTGACGAGTTCCTGCAGGTATTCGTGGACATGTGGTCCATCGGTGTAAAAGCGCCTGCCGTCTCCTATGGTGTCGTCCTCAAAGACATCCGGCTTGGAAATGAGATTAACAACGTCGAAGCGAAAACCATCGACACCTTTGTTGTGCCAGAAACGCACTATGTCGGCAAGCTCGGCTCGGACGTTTGGGTTGTCCCAGTTGAGGTCCGCCTGCGAGGCGTCAAAGAGATGGAGGTACCACTTATGAAGCGTGGGAACCCACTCCCATGCGCTTCCGCCAAACTTGGACTTCCAGTTTGTTGGCGGCGTGTTGGGGTTGCCATCGACAAAGGTATAGTAGGCAAGGTATTGAGGATCGCCTTTAAGTGCTCGCTGGAACCATGGATGCTCGGTTGACGTGTGGTTAAAGACCATGTCGAGCATCAGCTTGATACCGTGCTTTTTTGCCTCGGCTGAAAGTTCGTCGAAGTCAGCCATGGTGCCAAAGAGAGGCTCGACGTTGCGGTAATCTGCAACGTCGTAGCCATTGTCATGTTGGGGTGAAACAAAAAACGGAGTAAGCCACAGATAGTCAACGCCGAGCTTTTGCAGGTAGTCAAGACGCTGCGTGATACCGGGAAGGTCTCCGATGCCATCTCCGTTTGAATCGTTAAAGGAGCGGACGTAGATTTGATACACAACCTTGGTGCCGAGAAACTCAGCGCGCGTACAAGCGCCCTTGGGATTGCTTGTTACTCGTGAAGATTGCCCTGACATATCCGCTCCTCTTACAGGTTTTATTAGGCCGAAAGGGCACTGTTTTTCTCGCCATCAAGCGTGACGACATTGGTATCGATACCTTTATCAATACCTTGGCGTTTGCCGATGGTGAATGTAAGAACAAATGGAACCACTACAGCGATAATCATGCAAACGGCGAAGATGCCGATAAACTCGGGGCGAATTGAAAGAATTCCGGGGAGTCCACCAACGCCAATGGAGAGGGCGTTGACACCAAAGGCCGTACAGACACCTCCTGCAATGGAACTGCCAATCATAGCGCATACGAAGGGGAAACCGTATTTGAGGTTGACGCCAAACATAGCGGGTTCGGTAACGCCAAGGTAGCAAGAGATGATGGAAGGAATGTTTACCTGCTGAGCATTTTCGTCATGCTTCTGAAGGACTGACATGGCAAGAACCGATGAACCCTGAGCAATATTGGAAAGTGCGATCATGGGCCACAATGGAGTGCCATAGTTATTGGAACTTGCAATAAGCTGCATGTCAACGGCATTGGTCATGTGGTGCAAGCCAGTGATGACAAGGGGAGCATATACGGCGCCAAAGATAAGGCCAAAGAGCCATGCAAACGGACTTGTGATGCCTGCGAGAACAATGTTTCCGATCCAAGATCCGATGGTCCAGCCAATGGGGCCAAGTACGAAGTGAGCAGCCATAACGGCAAGCAAAAGTGAGCAGAAGGGCACCACGATCATCTGAATTACGGACGGCGTGATCTTCTTGAAGAATCGCTCAAGGTAGTTGAAGGTAATCGCGGCGAGAATAGCAGGGATGACCTGTGCCTGATATCCGATCATGCGAACCTGCGCGAAGTCAAAATTCCATGTATGGGTAGCCCAATCGGCGGCGGTTGCTCCTGAAACGGCATACGCATTCATGAGCTGGCCGGAAACGAGGGTGAGGCCAAGCACAATGCCGAGCATGGGGGTCCCGCCCATTTTCTTTGTGATTGACCAGCAAATGCCTACAGGGATGCCGGCATGGAAGACTGCCTCGCCAATAAGCCACAAGAAGTTATATACGCCCGTCCAGAAAACGGAAAGCGAAGCGAGAGTCTGGTTACCTTCAGGTCCAAAGTAGGGCATCTCGCCAAGCACGTTTCGGAAGCCAAGAATAAGGCCGCCGGTAATGATTGCGGGAATCAAAGGAGCAAAGACTTCGGCAATGGCGCCCATGGCTCGCTGCAAAATGTTTGTGTTTTGAAGAGCGGCTGATTTGACGTCTTGTTTTGAAGCCTCACTTACGCCGGAAATACCGACAAAGGTGTCGTAAAAGTCGGCGACGTCATTGCCGATAATAACTTGAAACTGGCCGGCTTGCGTGAAACTTCCCTTAACGGATGCAAGCTTTTCAATGGCAGCCACATCCGCTTTTGAAGGATCTTTCAAGGCAAATCGCATGCGCGTCATACAGTGTGAAGCCGCAGCAATGTTGTCTGTGCCGCCAACGAGCTCGAGGAGTTCACGAGCATCATGGTCGAACTTTGCCATCTTTCCTCTTTTCCTCGTGGAACTAACTTATGCAAATAAGTTAGTTCATCGGAGCAATTTCTTTGGCGGAAAATGAAAAATCGACAGTTTCGTATCGCCGAACGGTATAAATTTGCCTATGAACGTCTTATGCAGATGATTTGGATAAGTAGGTGATATGCTGTTTTTGGTGAAAAAATATAAAATAATTGCAACTAAACAGCGATGGAGATATGCATGAAGGCAATTTATGATGAGATTTATAGGAATCTTTTAGGAAAAATAGAACGAGGAGAATATCCCTATCAGACCTATATTCCATCTGAGGCGAATCTTATAAAAGAATACAGTTGCTCTCACAACACGCTCAGAAAGGCAATTGCACTTTTAACGCAGCAAGGGGCACTGCAGCCCGTACATGGCAAAGGGGTGCGCGTTATTTACCAAAAGCGTCCGCGAGCTCTTTTTGAGCTGGGAGGTATTGAAACATTTCAAGAGGCATCTCAGCGCAATCAACTTGATACGGAGACACGAATTCTCAAGTTTGAGCGTATTGTTGCCGATAAAGACCTCGCACGCTACACCGGATTTGATGAGGGCGATGAGCTTTTGTATGTTGTTCGAGTGAGGGTTGTAGGCGGTAAAGCATCGATTCTTGACTGCAATTATTTCCGAGCAAGTCTTGTACCAGGCTTAACTCCTGATATAGCTCAGTTTTCAATCTATGACTATATCGAGAAGACCCTCAATATGCAGATTGCAACCAGCAAACGAACCGTTACCGTTGAGCGTGTTACTCGAGAAGATCAAGACTGTCTCGATCTTGACGGTGCAGATTATCTAGCCGTGGTAACCGGGCAAACATTCAATTTCCAAGGCGAGATGTTTGAGTTTACGCAGTCAAAGCACCGTCCAGATTACTTCTCGTTTTTTACGGTTGCTCGTCGCGAGATATAGCAATGGTGAATCGCGTGCCTACACCTTCGCGCGAGAGCACGTCGATAGAGCCGTCATGACTGTCAACGATCCACTTTGCAATAGAGAGGCCAAGGCCGGACCCGTCGTTATTTTCCGCACGGGCGTTGTCGGCGCGCCAGAACCGCTCAAAAATATGTGAAGCCTCTGCGCCGGATATACCAATACCTTCGTCTTGTATGGATACACGGACGTACTTCTCGTCATATGAAACGCCAAATGTAATGGACGTTTGGGAGGGAGAATAGCGGGCGGCGTTGTGGACAATGATTCTCAGGCATTGTTTGAGCAGCGCGATGTCGCCAACGACTTGATAGTGCGGTTCATTCACGAACGTTGCGTCAAAGCCCAGGACATAGCGATGGTCAGGGTCAATCATCTCGGACTCTTCCCACACCTCATAGGCAAGCCGTGCAAAATTTACGTGAGTCGTGGTAAGGGTATTTCTACCCGCATCGCCTCGCGCAAGGAAGAGCAGCTGTTCAACGAGCTCATGCATGTGCTCACTTTCGGATTTCAATGCGGCGATGGATTCATCAAGGACCGCCTCATCGGTTTTTCCCCAGCGATCAAGCATGTCGGTATACCCGCGAATAACCGCAATGGGGGTACGTAATTCGTGGCTCGCATCATTCACAAAACGCATCTGTTGCAGCTTTGCCTCCTGCATTTGGCGCAAAAGTTTGTTCAGGGCAACCTCAATGCTGGCAAGATCTTCGTCTCCCGTTTGAATATAGGGTGAATCAACACTCGCATGGTCAATGGCCTGCTCAAGGCTGTTTATTTTGCTCTGGCTGAGTGTCCTGGAAGTGCTGGGGGCCGCTGCATGAGCAAGCGGATCTGAGCTGCTCAGTTGCTCGGCCTTAAGAGCAAGCGTGTTGAGGGGGAGAAGTGCCCGTCTGACACGCCTGGTATCACTGAAGAAATGGAGAAGGTCAATAAGCTCCCACACAAGAACCGCTATATAGAGAGGCCAAAGAGCTATGAAATCGGAGCCAAGGGCAAACGACAGTGTGTCGTGGTAAGAAGGGCGCACCACATAGTGGAGGCTTGAAAGGAACCATCCGGTTTGAGCTCCGTCAAGAGCGATTTCAACGGAAGGAGCTGGGAAAAACCCATATAAAAACGTTCCTGCAGGGAAGGTTTGGTTGTAGCCATGTATGAGAATAACTACGACACAGGCTGCGAGAAATATGTTAAAAGAGAGGTAATTGAGTAATTTTCGCCACCAAAATCCCCAGCTGATGGAGCGGGCGGTTGATGATTCAGGATGCGTTTTCAAAAAAGGGAACGCTGGTTTGTGGGGATGAGCGCTGGTGTGCACACGAGACGTTGTCCGAGAGGCGTTGTGCGCGCAGGGCTTTGTCCGAGAGCGGCTGCGTACATGAGGCATCATCCGAGAGCCGGACGTACGTGTACCGTTTTTGGGTTGCCTAGGCTTCTCTGATGACATATCCGACTCCACGGACCGTGCTGATGAGTTTTATGTTGTAGCGGTCATCAATCTTTGAGCGTAGATGAGCAATGTGTACGTCAATATTGTTCGTATCGCCGCCAAAGCTGTACCCGAGAGCTTCGGCTGCAATACGCTCCCGGTTCATAACAATACCGACGTGTTCCATGAGCGTGCGGAGTACTTCAAATTCTTTGTTTGTGAGTTCAACGGAGTTCTCGTTGACGCAGACTTCTCGGCGATCAACATCAAGCGTGACGCCTCGTATTGTGAAAGTTTGCGTTGAGAGGGCTTTGGGTTCATCAAACCCATCGGGTAAGGCATCGTTTTTTGTTGTGTGATGTTTAAGGGCCACTCGGATGCGGGCGAGAAGTTCCTCAATGGCAAAGGGTTTTGTGAGGTAATCATCGGCACCCGCATCAAGTCCGGCAACCTTATCCATGACAGAGTCACGTGCGGTAAGCATAATGGTCGGTGTGCTCTTCTCGCGGCGTATGCGTCGCAAGACTTCAAGGCCGTTCAGTTGGGGGAGAAGAATGTCCAGCAAGATAAGGTCATAATCGTCAGAGAGCGCTTTTTCCACACCGACTCTGCCATCCTGCGCCTTATCGACCTCGTAGCCTTCGTGTACAAGCTCGAGTTCTATAAAACGCGCTATTTTATCCTCGTCCTCAATAATAAGAATCTTGACCATGCATGCTCCGCGTAAAGTGTTGATTATTTGCCTTTGGTGACGTCGTGTTTAATGGTCTCGGCGGCGTTTGCTACCGTATCCATGGCTTCGTTCACATCAACGGTTACCGGGTGAGCTCCCTTGATGTGGTAGCGTAGATCAAAGAAGAGTCCAATAATAAGAAGCCAAATTGTGGCACCCCATAAAAAGAGACCGGCAATGGGGACAAGAATTGGCATGCTCATAAACTGTTCGTCATAGCGCATGACAATGAACTTGGTCTCAATTCCTTTGTGGAGCAGCTTCTTGCAATTGTCCCATAGTGAGTCCATATGCTGAGAGAAATCGGATTTCTTGCTTGACTCTTGATATGCCGTTTGCGCTGCCTCCATTTCAGATGAAATGCCTGACTGAGTCTGAGCTTCGGTCGTATAATTTGTCGCCTGCTTGGCGGTTTTTCCCTGCTTCTCAAGCCAAATAATGGCGTCAAGCGTGTCGTCACCGCACGCATCAAGTGCAGCTTTTGCATCTTCGTAACTTACACCGCACTTCTCGCGGATGAGTTCGACTTTTTCAAGTTTCTCCATGATGTTGCCTCCTTGGCAATCTGAAGGCGCCATTCGCCTTCGTTGTCTCTCATGGTCTTCTCATAAGATTAACCGATTCTTGCGATTTGATTAAGTTTTAGGAAATGGAAGGATTTTCTATGAGTTACTTGGCGTCTCGGAGGGGTTGTCTGTCACCTTGGAGGAGTTGCCCGTTGTCTCAGCTGAGATGTCTGCCATTTCGAATGAATTACCTGCTACCTCGGCAAAGATTGCTCCGCCGATGATACAACATGCTCCGGCAATCTTAAGAGGCCCCAGCTGTTCTCCCAAGAGAATCGCAGAAAAGATTACGGCAGAAAGAGGCTCAAGGTATCCAAAGACAGCAACGCGCTGTACCGGAATCTTGGTAAGTTGCGGAAAATAAAGACCTCCTCCAACACCGGTATTAAAGAGGCCGAGCAGTACCAGTGCTCCCCAGTTGACGGACAAGCCGTCAGGAGGTAGTTCAATACCGTGTAAAACCAGCGTAAGAAGGCCAACAAAAAGAGCGCCGACGCCCAGTTGTATGGTTGTGCTTTCAATTCCTTTAATGTCGGGGGCATATCTGTTTGAGATAATCATGGCAGCATACAGTACGGCTGCAATCGCGCCAAACGAAAGACCGGCCAAAGAGAGCTTCTCGCCGACACCGTAGCCAACGATAAGTCCCATTCCGGCCATAACGACAACCAGTCCGCTGACTTTTTGCCACATAAGACGTTCATGAAAGAGGATGGGCGAAAGTGCCATTACGATGATGGGACCGCAATAGTACTCAAGCGTTGCGACGCCAACCCCCACTTGTCGGTAGGCCTCAAATAACAATGACCACTGCAAACCGAGCGCCAGTCCGGAAAAGATCAGGTATTTGATTTGACTGACATGGTCTATACAAGACGGTTTCGAGCGCGTTATCAGAAGAAGAACGCTGAGAAAAAGGGCTCCCAGCAGCATGCGGAAAAAGACGATTTGATAGCTGGGAAGGTCGATATAACTTGCAACAATTCCGTTTGACCCGCAAATAAGAAGCGCTACAAGGTACATAGCGGTTGGGCCGAGGGTGCTATTTGCGGGGCGCGTTGTGAGCGCCGTGCGCCTGTGCGTGAACATACTCATAGAGCTTTAGCATCCTGAGACGCAGGGAAAGATGTGTCTTGCTCTTTGGGCGAATCAGCCCTCTGATTGGGCACGCGATCGTAAAATACAACGCGGTAGAAAAGCTCGGAAATTTCGCGCTGGTCGTGCGTCTGGCCCAGTATCCACATTGTTTTGGCGACAAGAGCCTCGGTGCTCATGTCATCGCCCGCAAGAATGCCGTCTTTGTGAGCATAGGTGCTTCCAACCTGGTACACGCCAAGATCGAGGCCTTCTTCGGGTACCTGTGTGGTAACTACGATGATGCGCCCGGATGAAATCCAATCGTTGATGGCTTTTTCGTATTCACCGTCGTGATCGGGAATGCCTCCGATGCCAAATGTTTCCAGCACGATTGCGTCGTAATCACGCTTGAGCAGATAAAATATGCTTGGATTGAGCTCCGGCGTGAGCTTGAGTACGATAACTCGTTCGTTGAGTTTGGTATAGGCTTGCAAGCCGGTATGTGTGCGAGAGTCGTGAGGGCCTGCCTTCTCGTCAAGACAGACAACTCCTGCATCAGCTCCAGTATAGCTGCGGATAATTCGATTGCCGCGAATATGAGCCAAAGCGGGAAAGTTCATGCTGGTAAATGCATTGAAGCTAAGGGTGCGCTGCTTATGTGCGCGTGTCCCCGCAATGACTTCATTGCCAAAGACTACGACAACTCCGCAGCTCTTCTCGTCAATGGCGTAAAGTACCGAGTGATAGAGGTTAAGTTTTGCGTCGGTAAACGGATTTGCCATGGGTTGCTGGGAACCGGTCAGCACGATTGGCTTGGGACTATTCTGAATAAGATACGACAGAGCGGCTGCGGTGTATGCCATGGTGTCGGTGCCGTGCAGGATAACAAAGCCGTCGTAGTTGTCGTAATTTTCGATGATGTCACGGCACAGGTGTATCCAATCGCGAGGACGCATGTTGGTACTGTCGATATTCATGGGTTGGATAAAGTCAAACGCACAGAGTTCATTGATGAGAGGAACGTTTGCGACCAAATCTTCTCCCGATATATTAGGAGTAAGGCCTGCTGCGGTGGAGACGGAGGCAATGGTTCCCCCAGTGGCAATGATTAAAAGTTTTTTCACAACCGCACGACCTCCAGATATTTCGCAAATACCCGCCAGCTGAACTATTGTAATCGCCTTCGGAGCGGAATGGCTCGAAAACCAAGATCTGTAACAGCTTTGTATTTTTTAGCGAGAAGAACGCAAGAATTGCAGTATATTCATACCTGTTTGAAACAATGCATACGGCAGGTGTCTGTGTGCGGAGGAGAATGACACGGGTAAATGGCACAGAAGAATTTATTTGGACGTCAACGACGTACAACGCAGGTTCCACCTACTATATCCCGCGATGGTTCTACGGCGTCTCGGGACGAGCGTTCAACATCTCCGCGTCGCGTGCAAGGCCGTCACGCTGCTCATTATATGCGTCCACAAAACGAGCGACGCACCGACCCGGTACGTCACGCACGTGCAGACGTTGCTCGGGCACAAGGTCACCCGGCTACCCGATACGGTACGCATTACGGAACTCTAAACCCTCGCGACGAAGCTCAGGCGGCATATGCAAACAGACGCCGCCGTTCTTCTCGCATGAAAACAGGGCAGGTAGCGATTGCCGTTGTTATTGCACTTATTTTGTTGTGGCTGGTGGTTACGTTAGTGAGCTCATGTGTACAGGGTGGCGCCACAAAGGATGCGGCATCGTCTGACGCACAAACGACCGTAACGGGAACCGTGTCTACGTCTACCAATTAAAAGCTTGTCAAGAGCGCGGGGCGCTTTTTGGCACATCTGACAGGTCAAGGTTGAGATCTACCGAGCCGGAAATACCGGCCACGGTGCCTTTTGGTGTGTATTGCCACATGACAAAGGAAATTGAA
>ERZ773042.944-NODE-944-length-18000-cov-31.876734_pt1 | contig 18000 bp, 18 predicted proteins | sample MGYA00511664_ERZ773042 | MGnify/ENA primary metagenome ERZ773042 (study PRJEB29015, sample SAMEA2737984) | human oral metagenome | biome: human oral; feature: human-associated habitat; material: dental | place: China | collected 2036 ... | reverse complement strand
CGATCGACAACCTGCCACCTGCTTGGTGAGCACGAAGACCCGGACGCCCGAAGGGCGTCGGCCTCATGCCGGGATGGGCTCCGGCACCCGAGCGACGAGAACGTCGCACTAGTGAAAGGAAATGAATCATGGCGAATCTCGACAAGGAGATCGCGGACGCTCTTGCGAAGGTCGAGCGTCTCAAGCAGAAGAAGCGCGACGCCGAGCAGAAGGAACGCTCGCGTTTCGCCGAGGCACTGATGAGTGCCCTCGATGAGATCGAGGACCGCGACTCGGTGAGCGTCCGTGCTCTCGTGGATCATGCGCACGCGAAGATCCGTGAGCAGGACGCGAAGCGCAAGCGTGCTGCCGCCAAGGCAGCCGCGTCTCGCCGTGAGGCGGCGAGCGATGCGTCGAACGAGTCCGTTCCTCAGCCCGTGTGGGGTGAGGAACGATGACGACGTTCGACACGAGCGTGTGGGGGGAGTCCAGAGGGGGGCGTAGCCGCCTCTCTGGCCAGCACGATGCGGCGTCAGCCGAATCGTCTGCTGGCCGACTGGCGGTACCACCTCCGAGCTCGTCCCGGAACGGGGCGAGCATCAAGAGCACGCCAGTCCCACCGAAGGTCACCACCACGGACGAGGTCGAAGACCAAGTCCGTGGCGGGGACCGGAGGATCGCGAGACTGGCGTCTCGCGGTACGCGGGTGACGGTGCGGCTCTCCGATGAGGAGAGCGCCCAGCTCGCACGCGTCGCAGGTCGCTACCGGCTCTCGGAGTCGGGAGCGATCAGGGCTGCCGTCGACCTCCTCGACGGCGCACCCGCGCCGAAGCCGGTCAACCGCGACGTGTTGCGGTTGACCGGCGAGGTGAACGCCGTAGGCGTGAATGTCAATCAGATCGCACATCAAGGATGGTCTGGCGTTGAGCCTGCGGTCGATGAGCTGAGGCGTGCGACGGCGACGCTCCTCGCGATAGCGAAGGAGATGAGCGCATGAGCATCACCAAGCAGACGACGACCGTGCGCTCAGCAGCGGCGATCATGTACGCGCACTTCGGCAAGCCCGCGAACGTCAAGCAGTCGCGTGCAGCAGCATGGAGATCCGACTTCCGTTCGCCCTACGACGCGATCACCAAGATCGAGTCGATGTTGAAGGGCACGGGTCGGAAGAACCAGGCGCTCATGGTCATCCAGTCGTTCTCGGCGGATGAGCTCGATCCGAACGATCCGGCAACGCCTGGGATCGTTGCTGACGCTGCCTATGCACTCGCGAAGGAAGTCGCACCGAACTCTCCCTGTGATGTCGTCGTGCACCTCGACTCCGACGGCGGAAATCCGCACGCGCACGTAACGATCGCGAACGTCGATCTCGTCACGGGGAAGGCCGCTCGCAAGGACGGTCTCCAGCACTGGATCTTGAAGAGATCCAACGACAAGGTGATGCGAGCGATGGGACTCCGCGTCTTTGAACCCGACGCACTCGCACACGACGTGAACAGGTCGCGTTCTGGTGCGAGCGCCCAGGGCCTCAGCATCGACGAGCTCAACAAGAACACCTGACGCGAATACCTCGCGGATCGGGTCGACGAGGCTCTGCTCGACCCTCGCTCGGTGGACTTCGGGAGTCTGCGCGAGGTCGCACGCGAGCACGGGGTCTCCGTGGAGAAGAAGACGAGCGCGAAGAGCGAGGCTGAGGGCCGCGACCCGAGCGTCACCTATGCCCTCGTCGATGACGACGGCGAGGTGCGCCGGTTCGGTCGGTCGAAGACCGCCTGCACGGCTCGCAAGCTCGGTGCCGACTACACGTGGAGCTCGCTTCACAACACGATCAATGAACGAATGATGAGAGAACAGGAGTTTGATGATGTCCAGAGCCTTGCAAAAGATGGAGAGCAGCTCGACGCCGCCCTCGCAGACCTCCGAGCAGTTGAAGAAGATCGAGGACTTGCTCCTCGCCGTGGTCGAATCGCAGGCGAGCCTGAGGAAGGGACTCACGAGCGTCGAGCAAGAGATGATCACGCGCACGAACGAGTTGAAATCGTTGACGCAGACCTCGGAGGTCTCGCTGCCCGACTCGTTGACGAGCGACGTCAACGAGATCAAGAAGACGCTCAACGAGCAGAGCGCGACGCTGCGCGTGCTCGGCGAGACCGTGAGCGACAAGCGAATCGTGAAGCAGAGCGACGGCAGCGAAGTGAGCGCCTCCGAGCTGGAAGCGCTCTCGATGATGAAACAGATCAGCCGGGATCTGACGAAGACGACCGTGAGTTTGAATGAGCTCAGTGCCCAGGTCAAGGCGAAGAGCCACGTTACTCTCGACGCTGAGAAGGTCGCCGCTGTGATGTCCCGTCGCGTCGAGGAGCACTTCCAGAAGGCTGTGCAGGAGCCCGTAGACGGCCTCAGGAGCGATCTTGAGGGCTTCCGTGACCAGATCTGCTGGGCTCTCAGAAGCTCTCTGAGACCCGTACAGCGGTCGAAGAGGTGCTCGACGACTTGCAGCGTGCGGAGCTTCGCTTGCAGAGCGTCGAGCGCCGAGTGACGTTCGTCGGCATCTCACGCCTCGCCCTCGCGGTGCTACCGCTCTTCGCAGCGCTCCTGCTCATCGGTGGGCTCGTGTGGGGGCTGGGCTCGATGTTCGGCATCGGGCCGCTGTTCAGCTGGGCGTGGGGGTCGTTCATGGCCGCCTCGGCGTGGTGGGCGAAGCTCCTCATCGCCGTCGCGACGCTCGCAGGAGCAGCGCTGTTCGTGTGGGTAGTGCTGAGGGTGAGCCGATGGATTTATGACGAGCTTCGGTGAGGAAGGAGGTGAGAACGATGATGAAACCTGTGATTGGAACGAACATCAAGCTCGGCAAGCCGCGCGTGCCCGACGAGCGCGAGAGGCACGCTGAGCAGCTCGACGGGAAGGTTCGCGAAGGCGAGAGCGTCGCTGATTATCAACGACGTGTGATGGGCCAGATCGTGAGCCTCGATTGGGGCTCGGAGGAGGAGCCCGAGCTGTGAGAGTGATAGAGACAAGACCCCGGTCACCACATGGTGACCGGGGTTCTCTTGTGGGCTCGCGAAGGGCTCTCGTTGGTCACGAAAGAATCGCAGCAGTGGCGGGCGTTTAACGGGCGCTTCTCTGACCGTTGACTGGCGCTTTCCTGGCCCGGAATGAGCCGTGTCGAGTCTCGGTCAATGGTGGGCCAGAGTTGTCTCAACGAGTTGTCTTGATGAACTCCAACATCTGATCAAGGTCGTGCGCCCAGAAGATCGTCAATCCGACGTTCTGGGCAGCGACGAGGTTCCGAGCCTTGAAGACGCCCGACAAGACGGCGCAGGGGATGACGCCGAGCGTCCCGAAGTTGCTGAGCCAGGTAGTCGCCTTCGCAGCAGCTTCCCGATTGACGCGCTTCACGCTGTTGGTGGCGGAGTTCGTCACCTTGGCCTCGATGGCGAGGATACGACCGTCCCACAGTCGGGCGATAATGTCGGCCTTGGAGCCGCCGAGGAGGCTCTCATGGCAGTACTCGCCCGGTGCAGGAGCATCGAGCACGGTGGAGATGTTGCGTGTGGGAACCTCTCTGAACCCGATGGAGCGGAGGGCTGCTGCGATCGTCTCCTCCTGCTCGTCCTTCTGAGTGTTCCGTCGACGAGTTTGCAAGCGACTCGTGGCGATCAGGCTCGTGGTGGAAATCGTCGCGATGCGACGCTCCGTCTCCGTTGGCTCACGACCTTCTGTGAGCCAGGGGAAACGCCAGCGGTCGAGTCCAGCAAGGACGACTTCGACGATGCGAGCGATGGCGTCGGGATCCTTCTCCAGGGCTGCCTTGGAGAACTTGGCATCGGCGAGAACCTTGAGGTCGTCGTCAGAGACAGGAGGGGAGGCGAGATAGCGGAGTGCGTAGCGCTTGTCAGGATCGGTGATGTACTCACGGACGACGGCGGCGAGCTCCTGGAGATCAACGCTCTCCTCCAGAAGGCTCTCGACGGGATCACGATACTCATCGAAGAGGTTGGAGTAGAGCTCAAGGGGCTCACCGATACGCTCATCCTTGAAGATCTCGGTCGCCCGAGCGATCTGCTCGGCGAACTCAGACTCCGACCATCTCGGCGGCGCTACTTGGTTCATGACAGCCCTTGTCACGGAGCAATGGGAGGTCTGGAACCACCAGACGCTCCATTTCTCGTGGCTCGAACTTCGTCAAACCACCAGCATAGGTGCGACCGCTCGTCGTCGACACGTTGACACGCAGGTACGCGGCGAGTGCGTCGAGATCCGAGGCGCCCATCGCTTCCCTCGGGTAGATGCCGTGAGCGATGTTGATGTGACGGGCATCGACTGCGTTCCTCACGAACGCCGGAGGTCGTCGCGCCATGTAGGTCGCCAGGATCGGAGCCGGGGACGCGAGGCCGACACTCCACCAAGCGCGTCGGTTGCGTGCGACGTAACCGTTGGCGACTCCGAGCTTCTTCGCCTTGCGAAGGAATCGATCGACCTTCTTTCGGTCACCTTCGTCAAGGACGTCCAGGTCAGCGGGGAGGTCAATGACAGCCTTGAGGTCGTCGGAGCTCGCCAGGCGCTCACCGGCTGCGAAGAGCTCACGTGCGCGTGTGATCGTTGGGAAGAGGAGATCGTCAGGAAGGTCAACAGCGTCGCGAGGGGTGACCCACACCTTGTTCGCACCGGTGACGGTGCCACGGTGGACTCGCGCGAGCTCTCCGAGCTCGACATAGCCGTCGGGCAGTTTTGGTGTCACTCGGGTGATGACCGACCAGCGGGACGTCTCGGCAAGGCGCTGGCGCGAGACGGAGAACCCGGCTGACAGGTCGCCGAGCGCACCGATGTTCTCAACTGTCTGGATGTGCACGTCAGAGGTGTTTGCGCCAACCTCAAAGCATGTGATCGCGCCAGTGACGGTCGCGTCCTCGAACGGCTGGCTGGTCGGGCTCAAGACATGGAGGCTCGACACGGACAGAGGTCCGACGAGGAGGTCACGAATGAGCTGGCCGTAGTTGACGTCGAGCCATTCAGAGCTCGTGATGAAGGAGCCGACATCCCCTGGCCGGGCGTAGAGGGCGGTCGCGAGGAAGAAATGAGCGTGGAGTCCTGCGAGCTTGCTCGCCTTGAGGCCCATGCGCGAGGCGGTATCACCGAGCCAGGTCTTCCATCGCGCATCGATGTCGTGATGGCGAACGTAGGGCGGGTTTCCGAGGAAGAGCGTCACACCCGAGACCTTCGGCAGAGCGAGGGCACGGTAGTCACCGACTGTGATCGTGAGACGAGATTCGAGTCCGAGGACGTGGGCGTTGGCGCGAGTCATGAGGACGGCGTAGGGGTCGAGATCCGAAGCGACGCCAACGGCGTTGGGAAAGGCTTGCAATGCAGCCAGGACATATCGGCCCGAACCACAGCCAGGATCGACGATGCGGGCCGGAATCGCGTGACCCTTCGCCCATTCCAGCATCGATCGGACGATGGGCGCCGGGGTGAACGTTTGGCCGTGGGGCCGACGTTCCTCTGCGGTCCGTGCGGCACAGAAGGCCTGGCCGAGCGGGTCACCGCCTTCGAGGATGAGACCACGGGTCGTCAGCAGGTCGAGAGGCTCGACGCACTGGTCCGGGAGCACGGCCAACTCCGCCGATGACAGGCAGCGGCGGTCGACACCTAGCGCAAGGCAGGTCGCGGCAACTTGGTCGAGGGTGACATCACTCATTGAGGGTGAACACCCCCCTGGAGACACGGGTGAAGACACGCTCGTCCTGTAGAGCGCTGCGGTAGGAGGAGTCGGGGCAAATGCCGACAAGGGGCTCGACACCCTCGCGGATCTCCTTGATCGACGCTGGTCCACCACGCTGTGCGAGGTAGTCGCGCATCGCAAACTTCAGCTCGTTGTGCGGCCTGCGCTGCCTCTCCGCCATCGGAGCCTCCTCAAACACTTTGTCGACCTTATTGCGTCGACTCTATCATGAGGCACCTCCATTTCGGGACGGATCGAACGCTTATGTCATGGTCTGAGCGTGTCACGTGACACTCGATACAGGCGGACGGACGAGGAAAGAAGAACCCCGAGAGCCGGTGAGGCCCTCGGGGTTCAGTGCGTTGGTGACGGTGCGCGGCGGGTAGGTCAGTAGGACCGGAAGACGAAGACGCCGCCCTCGCCATCGTCTTCGATGACGTAGCCGTGACGCTCGTCGCGCCACCACTTGTCAAGGTCGAAGTAGGAGTGGAGGTGCTCGGGGATCTCATCCCACACGTTCACCTCCTCGGCGGCGTGGTCGACGTAGACGCGCTCGGACTCCCAGGACCCACAGAAGCGGTCCTCGAATTCGGAGGTGACGGGCAGGCCGTCGCTGTCGGCGACGTAGCAGCCCGAGTTAACCCAGGCGAGCAACGCGGACCACTGGGCCTCACCGACCTGGGCGTAGACCTCACCCCACTGAGCGGCGCGGGCCTGGCTCATCTCGCCGGTGCCCGCAGGCAGGAGCTCAGAGTCCATGCACCAGACCTCCTCGCAGTCGGAGAAGACATGCTCGGCGCCGCCATGGACGTCGGCAAGGGTGACATCCTCGATGCCGTCGCAGGGAAACCAGCGCCCGACAAGGCGACCCGAGTCGTAACACCGGAGGCAGCCGAGCCATACGGCGGGCTGGACCTTCGGGACCGTGGGGACGGCTACAGCCTGGGCAAGGGTGAGAGTGGACATGATGACCTCCGAGTGAGCGGAGGTCGCCTCGGGCTGGGCACTCGGAAAAGCCCGCACATGGACGAGACGACCTCCAGGACACCACCCGGAGCCGCGTCGCGGCTCGTCAGATTCAGAGCTACGAACGTAGATCGGGGTCCCGAGCGCTTTCGCGACCCGAGATCACGGTCTATTTTCCCTGGTAAACCAGGGTTCTATGTGCCCCCGAGACGATTCGAACGTCCGACACCCGCTTTAGGAGAGCGGTGCTCTATCCCCTGAGCTACGAGGGCGCGCAGGCAGCGCCTGCCCGCCCACTGTAGCAAAGAGACGGGGCCGTGCGCGCACCGGCCCGTCCAGTGGGCGCCCTGCCCCGCGGGCCGTCCGCCGGACGGCCGCGCGAGCCGGGGCAAGTCAGCGGCGCTCCCAGGAGGGGCGGATCTGCCCGGCCTTGCCCAAGTGGGTGGAGGGCACCACCATCACCGGGCAGGTGGAGTGCCCCAGGACGGTCTGCGCGGTGGAGCCCATGAGCACGCCCGCCAGTCCGCCGCGGCCGCGGGTCCCCACCACTACTAGGTCCACGGCCGTGGAGAACTCGATGAGCAATGAGGCGGGAGAGCCGTCCAGGGCGTGCCTGGCGACGTCGATGCCACGGTCCCCCACCGCCTCGGCGATCGCCTTGTCCATCCCCTCGCGCACTTGGGCGAGCAGCGCCGAGTGGTCGATGCCGGTGGGCGTCCACGCCATGACCGCGGGGCCGACGGCGATGGGCACGGCCGAGATGGCGGTGAGGCGCGCGCCCCAGGTCTGCGCCTCCTCGACAGAGCGGCGCAGGGCGCTGGAGGGGGCCTCCGTGCCGTCGACGCCGACGACGATCCGCTCCACCGGCGTGAACTTCTTGCCCGAGGTGTGCCTGGGGACGACGACGACCGGGCATTTGGCGTGCGCGGGCAGGGCGGAGGACACCGTGCCGAGCAGCCGGTCCGCGAAGCCGCCCGAGCCCCTCGACCCGACGACGACCAGGTCCGCCTCCTTGGAGAAGTCGATGAGGACTCCCGCCGGATCCCCGGGCTGGATGGAGCCGCCCGCGTTCTTCGCGCCGTGCTTCGTCGCGTGGGCGACGGCCTCGTCGACCACCTGCTGCGCGCCCTTCTGCAGCGCCTCGTCGTCGAGCACCGCGTATCCGCCGTCGAGGGCGGCCGCGGAGTAGGACGCGAGGGCGTAGGTGCACACGCAGTGGATGCGCGCCCCTGTGCGCGCCGAGCGGTGGGACGCCCAGGTCACGGCCGCGATGCTCTCCGTCGAGCCGTCGACCCCGACCACGATGACTTCGGTGGAACCCATGATGTCCTCCTCGTGATTCCAGTCACTGACAATTGTGCCTCATCGCAGTGATTTCCGAAAGGGGACACAAGGCGCCGCCTCCCATCCCCGGCCGGATCGCGCCCGCCCCGCCCACGGGGAGGGAGGGAATACGACGGGGCCCGTCGGCATAGCCGACGGGCCCGCGGGTCAGTGGTCCGGATGGATCAGTAGCGCACGTAGGTCGCGCCCGCGCGCACCTCGGAGATCTTCGACAGGGCGCCGGGGACCGTCGCCTCGACCATCTGGCCGTTGCCGATGTAGATGGCGACGTGGCCGGGGTAGGACACGATGTCGCCGGGCTGGGGGTTGGAGACGATCGTGCCACCGGCGGTCTGCGCCGAGGACGAGTGCGGCAGGTTGATGCCCGCGGCCGCGTAGGCGTACTTCACCAGGCCGGAGCAGTCGAGGCCCGCCAGGGTCTCCCCGCCGTAGACGTAGGGGATGCCGGTCAGGGACAGCGCCACGGAGGCGATGTCGGAGCCCGCGGCGTTGACCGCGGCCTGACGGGAGTACGAGGCCGACTCGGAGGCGTCGTCACGGGCCTCGGAGCGCGAGGCGGCGGTCGTCGTGCCCCTGGTCTCCTCCTCCGCAGCGGGAGGGGGGGTCTGGACGGGGGCCTCGGCGGTCGCGGAGTCCTGATCAGCCGACCACGCGATATCGGGGACCTCGACGGTGGTGACATCGTCGATGGCGACGGTGGTGGCGTTCTGATTGGCGCTCTGCGTGTCGGACTGCCCCTGGACGGGGGCGGCGTTCGCGATGCCCGCGGCGACCGCGGTGAGGGCGACGCCCGTCACGGACGCGAAGGCAACCGCGCGGCTGGGATCAAGTTGGCGGGCTGCGTCAGCCAGATTGGTGACGGGGGCCAATGGGCGCCGCTCTATGCGGTGGCGCGCAGTGTGCTTAGCAGTCTTCACTCATGTTCTCCCTGTTATGCCTGCGAGGTCAGCTGTCGGATTCGGGCGGGACGCCCGGCTCGGTTCCCCGAGCTTCACCCCAAGGTTCGTGTGAACCGAATGTGGTTCCCCCGCGTTGGACCGAGGTGTACCGCGCCTCCCGCGGTCCAACTTCGGTTTCCGGAAGACGGGCTGGTCGTATCGACCAAGTGACACTTTACCCTGTCCGCCTGGAAAATGTCACATGGCGGTAACGGAAGATGGGACACACTGCCGGCCCCGCCTCCCCACAGCGCCCCCGACCCGCGCCCACGGGCGCCCGATAGCCCGGAATCCCGCCGTTCCACAGCGGATAGCGCCGCCGCCCGCGACCACTGGACCGACGGGCGGCGGCGCCTTACGGGCGGACCGGAGGGGGCGGGGCGGGGCCTCAGTCGCCCCGGACGAACAGATGGGGGGACAAAGCCACAGGTATGGTCAGATATCCGATAACCGCGCCCGCCTCGTCGAGCGCACTGATCCGGACCAGATCGCCATGGACGGAAAGGGCGACGCGGGCGCCTGGAGTGAGATCCAACTCAGCGAAAGATGTGAGCAATCCCTCATCCGCTTGGATGGGCTCGCCGATGCGGACGATCCTCATGGCGCGCTCCTCCGGGTTGCGCACTGCGAGCTCCACGGACTCGCCCGCCACCTCGAGGCCCGATCCGGGGACCGGGTTGCCATAGGGATCGACCACCGGCTCGTGCAGCAGTTCCGCCAGGCGGTCCTCGACGCGGTCGCTCATCACGTGCTCCCAGCGGCACGCCTCCGCGTGGACCGCGTCCCACTCCAGGCCGATGACGTCGAGCAGCAGGCGCTCGGCCAAGCGGTGCTTGCGCAGCACCTCCACCGCGCGCGCCCTGCCCTCCCGCGTCAGCTCGAGGCGCCTGTCCCCCATCACGTGCAGTAGGCCGTCGCGCTCCATGCGCGCCACCGTCTGGGACACCGTGGGACCGGAGTGGCCGAGGCGGTCGACGATGCGCGCCCGCAGCGGAGTGACGGAATCCTCCTCCATCTCGAGGATCGTCTTGAGATACATCTCAGTCGTGTCGATCAAGTCGGCCACAGCGGGCTCCTTCAAGGATCGCGGGGATTTGCTACAGAATAGGACGCCCCCGCCCAGGGCGGGGCCAACGGCGCCATACCGCTGAACACGCGGCGCCCCGCGCACCCCGCGCCGCCCGCAATTCGCCAAACGCGTGTCATAAAAATCGGCGCGCGTTAGACTCGGCGCATGCAGGCCCTCCCCCCGATCCCCCCCGGACTCCTCCCCTCGGACGGGCGCTTCGGCGCGGGCCCCTCGCGGGTGCGCACGGAGCAGCTGGACGCCCTCAGCGCGCCCCTCGTCATGGGGACCTCGCACCGCCAGGCGCCCGTGCGCGGGGTCGTCGCCTCCCTGCGCGCAGGGCTCGCCGACCTCTTCGGCCTGCCCGACGGCTACGAGGTCGTCCTCGGCAACGGCGGCGCCACCGCGTTCTGGTCGGCGGCCTGCGCGAGCCTGGTCATCGACCGCGCCGCCTTCGCGGTATTCGGCGAGTTCGGGAGGAAGTTCGCCGCCGAGGCCGCCGGAGCCCCCCACCTGGCCGCCGCCATCGTCGACGAGGCGCCCGACGGCCGTTTGGCCACCGTCGCCCCGCGCGAGGGCGTGGACGCCTACGCGTACCCGCACAACGAGACCTCCACGGGCGTCGTCTCCCCGCTCTACCGGCCCGCCGCCGACGCCCTCACGCTGGTGGACGCCACCTCCATCGCCGGAGCCGCCCCCGTCGACCTCGCGGACGTCGACGCCTACTACTTCTCGCTGCAGAAGGCGTTCGGCTCCGACGGCGGCCTGTGGGTGGCCGTCCTGTCCCCCGCCGCCGTCGCCAGGACCGCCGTCTGCGCGGGGATGCCCGGCCGGTGGGTGCCCTCCATCCTCGACCTCGGCGCCGCCATCGCGAACTCGCGGAAGGACCAGACCCTCAACACCCCGGCGGTGGCGACGCTCGTCATGGCGGCCGACCAGGTGCGGTGGATGAACGAGTCGGGGGGCCTGGAGGGCATGAGCGCCCGCGTGCGGGCGTCCTCGGACCTCGTCTACCAGTGGGCGGAGGACAGCCTGGTGGCCCGCCCCTTCGTCGAGGACGCGCGCCTGCGCTCCCCCGTGGTGGCCACCATCGAGTTCGACCCCGCCGTGGACGCCGCCGCCCTGGCCGCCCACCTGCGCTCCCACGGCGTCGTCGACGTCAACCCCTACAGGGGGGTCGGCGAGAACCAGCTGCGGATCGCCACGTGGCCGTCGATCCCCACGCGCGATGTCGAGGCGCTGCTGGCCTGCATCGACTACTGCCTGGAGCGGGCCCTCTGACAGCGGCGCGGGCGGCGGGCCCTACCGGGAGCGCTCGATCCTGGGCCGCCGCCCCTCGAAGCGCAGTCGGACCCCCCAGTGGGCCACCGTCCACAGCCCGCACACGACGGCGATCCCCAGCGAGGCCATGCCCCCCACCAGGATCGACCACCGGGCCCCCAGGACCTGGCCGACCCATCCGATCAGCGGGGAGCCCACCGGCGTGGCCCCCAGGAACACCAGCGAGTACAGGGACATGACGCGCCCGCGTTTCTCCTCGTCCGTGTGGGTCTGGATGTACGCGTTGGCACTGGTGTTCGTCGTCAGCATGAAGAGACCAGTCGGGACCGAGAGCGCGGCGAACCACCAGTAAGTGGGGGCCAGACCCAGGCCGATCTCCGCGAGGCCATACAGGGCGGCTCCGCACAGGATCGTTCGTATGCGCGGCGCGCGGGCGGCCGCTGCCACCGCTCCCAGGATCGATCCGACGGCCATGAACGAGGAGAGGACGCCGAACTGCCCAGCGCTCTTGCCGAAGACCTCGGTCGCCATCAGGGCACTGGTCATCTGGAAGTTCATCCCCAGGGCTGACACAACGAAAATGAGCAGCAGGATGACGCGGATGTCCGTGCGCCCGCGCACGTAGGCGAATGCCTCGCGCACCTGGCCCGGGGCACGGGGGACGAACGGGCGCTGGACCAGCTCCCCTGCGCGCATGAGCGCCATTGTGAGGATCGGGATGAGGAAGAGGACGGCGGTGGCCAGGCTGACCGGCCCGACCCCGTACCATTCGATGAGGAGCCCCGCGACCGCCGGACCGATGAGGCGCGCGGCGTGGAACGCGGTCGCGTTCAAGGCGACGGCGTTGGCCATGTAGGTGCGCGGAACGAGTTCGCCCACGAAAGCCTGGCGCGCGGGGGTGTCGATGGCGATGATGACGCCCGACGCCACCGCCAAGGCGTACATGTGCCACACATTGCACACGCCTGTCAGGATCAGCACGCCCATGCACAGCGAGACGAGGCACACCCCCAGCAGGGAGCTCTGAAGGATCCTACGGCCCTTGACGCGGTCGGCCAATGCGCCCGCGAATCCGGACAGGCCCAAGATCGGCAGGAACTGGAGGGCTGTGACGATGCCGACCTGCGAGGAGTCGTGGTCGGTGAGGACGGTGAGGACGTACCAGTCCTGCGCGACCCGCTGGAGCCACACCGCCGTGGAGGACACCAACGACCCGCCGAACCACAGCCGGTAGTTGAAGAACCGCATAGACGCGAATGGGGATGCCACGGACGCTCCTTCTGCCGGCGCACACTCGTCGCCCGCTCCGGGGCCGCGGCCGGCCGTGCCATCCAGACCCCCGGGCCCGGGCGGGTCCCGTCAACGATACGACCACCGGCGGGCGACTGCCTCCGGGCGGCCGGCCCAACGGGGCGGTGTCCCACGATGCGGCCCCCGTCTGCGCACCGCTCGGACGGGGGCCGTGGGGGCGGGACGGCGCCCCGCGGCGCCGGCCGTCAGGCGACTCCGAGGAGCCGCTGGATGGGGCCGATCAGGAAGTAGACGACGAAGAGGGCGGAGACGACCCACAGGAGCGGGTGGACGCGCCTGGCCCTCCCCGTCGCCAACTGGACGAGGGAGTGGGTGACGAAACCGACTCCGATGCCCACGGACACCGAGTAGCCGAAGGGCATGAGGGCGATCGTCATGAACGAGGGGATCGCGACCTCGGGCGACTTCCAATCGATGTCGGTGACCTGGGTCATCATCAGGAACCCGACGAAGACGAGCGCGGTGGAGGCGGCCTCGGTGGGGACCAGCTCGACCAGCGGCGCCAGGAAGGTCGACAGCAGGAAGAGGACGCCCGTCACCACGGAGGCGAGGCCCGTGCGGGCCCCCTCGGCCACACCGGACGCGGACTCGACGTAGGACGTGTTCGAGGAGACCCCGCCCAGGCCGCCCGCGACGGCGGCGAGCGAGTCGATGACGAGGATCTGGCGCGTGCGGGGAGGGTTGCCGTCCTGGTCGAGCAGACCGCCCTCGGCGCCGACCGCGACCATCGTGCCCATGGTGTCGAAGAAATCGGCGAGCATGAGGGAGAAGACCAGGAGGACCACGGACACGGCCCCGAGTTTGCCGAAGCCGCCGAGCATGTCCACCTTGCCGAGGGTGTCGAAGACGGGCACGGCCACTGGGGACCCCTTGAGCTCGGGAACCGTCTGCCCCCATCCGGTCGGGTTGGACTCCGAGATGCGGTCCAGGTGGGCGATGGCCTGGACGAGGACCGCCAGGACCGTGGCGGACACGATGGAGATGAGGACAGCGCCCTTCACGCCGCGCACGTACAGGATGATCATGAGGAACAGGCCGAACACGAACACCAGGGCCGGCCAGCCGTCCAGGGAACCGGAGACGCCGAATTGGACGGGGGTCGCCCCGGTGCGCACGATGCCCGCGTTGACCAGGCCGATGAGGGAGACGAAAAGGCCCAGGCCCACCGTGATCGCGGTCTTCAGAGCAGCGGGGACCGCCCGGAAGACCGCCTCGCGGAAGCCCGTGAGGACGAGCAGGAGGATGAGCAGGCCCTCCCACGCGATGACGCCCATGGCCTCGCCGTAGCTCAGGCCGGAGCCCAGGACCAGGGTGAAGGCGACGACCGCGTTGAGGCCCAGGCCCGCGGCCAGGGCGAGGGGGTAGTTCGCGACGGCGCCCATGAGGATGGTGACGGCGCCCGCGACCAGCGCCGTGCCCGCGGCGATCCCCTGGGGGGTGATCGAGCCGTCGTCGGGGACGGCGTTGCCCAGGATCGCCGGGTTGACCACGAGGATGTACGCCATAGCGAAGAAGGTGACGAGACCGCCGCGGACCTCTCGGCCCAAGGTCGAGCCCCTGGCGGAGATCTGGAAGAAACTGTCGAGTGCCTGTGCGACCGCGTTACGGGATGGGGCGGTCCTGTTCTGTGTGCTCACAGGCCAATCGTGCCCGTAACTGAAGTCACACCGCAAACACGACGCGCGTGATCTTCAATACCAGGTAACGTTACGCCTCCGGGGCGCGCTCCACGTCGATGGCCGAGTCGTTGACGCGCGGCGGGCGCACCGGCCACGCGGTGGCCCCCTTGGGCAGGTCCGTCTCCGAGTGGGAGCCGCAGGTGTGGTCGAGGCTGACGACGCTCCCGTCGTCCGTGGCCCACTCGTTCGCGCACACGCCGAACGCCATGCGCATCTCGCCGCTCATCTTGATGAGGAAACCGCAGTTGGAGCACGTGTTCTTGGGACGCCTGCCCGACTTGGGGCCGCGCTCGGAGGCGTACCAGCGGTTCGCCGCGTCCCAGCGCCCCTGCGGGGAGAGCACGCGGGGCCGCCCGAGCCCGAGATCCCGGACGATCGGCAGATCGGCGTCGTCGCTGGTGTCCTCCAGGCCCGGCTCGAGGCGCGCGTCCTCGTCCCGGTAGGCCAGGACGTCGTCGCGCGACACGTCCGAGGGGCGCAGGCGCTCCTCCCACGGCACCCACCGGGGCGCCAGGAGCGCCCCCTCGCGCGGGGCCATTCCGACCTCGCAGACGGTGGCGGTGCGCCCGCGGGGCACGCGGGCGAGCGTCACCGCCCAGCACCAGCCGACGTAACCGGGGTCCGTCGAGGCGAAGTAGTGGGTTCCGAGTCGGTCCGCCTCCATCTTGAAACCGACGTGGTCGCCGACGGGGCGGGGGTGGGCGACGGCCTCGGCCGCCTCCCTGGCCAGCGCGACGGAGTCCGCCAGGATCGCGTCGGTCTTCGGGGTCCGCGTGCGCGGAGTGGTTCTAGGCATCGAAATCCTCTGCGACGGCGCGGAGCACCTTCGCGATCTTGTCAGCGTTGTCTGGGTACTTGCCCCGGCGCAGCGATGCGGACGAGGCGTCGAGGAGCTTGATCAGGTCCTCCACGACCGGGACCATGGCCCGGGGTTTGCGCCGCTTGGCATGGGCGACTGAGGGGGCCTCGGCCACGACCCGCACCGACAGCGCCTGGGGGCCCTTGCGCCCGTCGGCCACCGAGTACTCGACCCGCGCGCCCGCGCGGGGGTGCGCGCCGCCCGCGGGCAGCGCCGAGGAGTGGAGGAAGACTTGGGAGCCGTCGTCGCCGGTGATGAAACCGAAGCCGCGTTCGGGGTCGAAGAACCTGACCCTACCGGTGGGCATGGCGTCCCCCCTCCTCTCATTCGTGGGGCGCGCGGCGCGCGGCCACTCCCATCATAGGGCGGGCGGCACGGGGGCGCTCCGCAGCGCCCGGCGCCTGTAGCGAAACCCACCGGATCCCGGACTATTCGCCCATTCGCAGGACTGTTGTGCGCTCCGCCGCATATCGTGTACTGTGACATGTTCGCCCGCGACTCCTTGGAGGAAACGTGAAGCACCGGTTCCGCGCCGCCGCCGTCGGCGTGTGCGTCCTACTCATGGCACTGAGCGGTGCGACCGCCTTCGCCGCCTCCCCCGTCACCATCTCCGACACGGTCACCGACCCCGACGGGTGGCTGAGCGCCGACCAGAGCGCGCGCATCTCCTCCGCGGCGTCCAGTGCCCGCGCCAAGGGCCTCGACATCTACTTCGTGACAGTCCCGGACTTCTCGGGGAAGAACATGGGCGACTGGTGCAAGCAGTCGATCAAGCAGTCCGGCCTGTCCACCGCGTCGATCGCCTACGTCATCGCGTACAAGGAGCGCAAGCACATGTCGTGCGGGAACGTGGGAGAACCAGTGGTCTCCAACAGCCAGCTCACGACGGCGCGCTCCGCCGCCGAGTCGGCGCTACAGGCGGCCGATCCGCTCACCGCCGAGGCCACCACCGACGCGGCGCTCGCCTTCTACTCCTCAGCGGAGGCGAGCGCGTCCACTTCGGCCCCCAAGGCCTCGTCCTCGTCGTCGCGGACCTCCAGCGCGGGTTCGTCGTCCACCAGGGGCGGCTTCATGTGGGTCGTGGGCCTCCTGCTCGTCCTCGTCGGCCTCATAGCAGTCGTCGTCCTGGTCCGGAAGGCGTCGGGCAGGGGCCAGAAGATCGTCGCGGACGCCACCGCCAGGGACGCCGAGCGCGCGCGCCAACTGGTCGACGAGGCGAACCGCCAGTTGCTGTCCGCCGACGAGCAGGTCCGCAGCGCCGACGACGAGCTCGCCTTCGCCCAGGCGCAGTTCGGCGCGCTCAGAACCCAGGAGTACGGGGCCTCCCTGCAAGCCGCCCGCGCCGCCGTCTCCCAGTGCTTCGCGCTCCAGCAGCAGATGAACACCGCCGCCTCCGACGCGCACAGGGCCAGTCTGGCCACCCGGATCATGGACGCCCTGGGCACCGCCATGAACGACCTGACGGAGAAGCAGCGAGCCTTCGCCTCCATGCGGGACGAGCGCGCCGATCTGCCCCGCCAGATCCGCGAGGCCCGCGAGCAAATGGCGGAGTTCGAGGGGCGCCTGGCCGACACGAAGGCGGAGCTCGCCTCCGTCAGCGCCCTCTACCCCGGGCAGATGGTGGCCTCCCTGCTCGACAACCCCGATCAGGCGCGCGCCCTCCTCGACTCCGCACAGGGCGCGCTCGACAGCGCGGAGGAGGCGGCCGCCTCCTCCCCCGACGCGGCCGCCAACGCCCTGGACACCGCGCGGCGCGCGATGGCAATGGCGAGCCACCAGATGGACGCCATCTTCGCCGCGAAGAACGACCTCAGCGCCATCGAGGAAACCCTGACCAGGGCCATCGCCTCGATCACCTCCGACCTGTCCGACGTCGTCCGCCTCGGTGCTGACCAGGTCGCTTTCGCCCCCCTGGTCGCGGACGCGCACACAGCGGTCGACAAGGCCCAGAGCGCCCGGAGCGGCATCGGCGACCCCCTGATCGCACTCGAGGAGCTGCGCACGGCAGAGGCGACCCTCGACGCCGCCCTCGAGCCTTTGCGCAGTGAGGAGGACGCCGAGAAGCGCCGCAGGGCATCAGCGTCCGAGCGCATCGCCGAAGCCGAGACCCTGCTCGAGCAGGCTGACCGTTATGTGCAGGGACGGCGCGGAGCCATCGACCTCGACACACGCTCCCAGCTGTCCCAAGCGCACTCGGCCCTGTCGCAGGCCCGGGCGGCGACGGAACCCGCCGAAGCAATCTCACTCGCCTCCACCGCCGCAGCGCTTGCCCGCCAGGTCCTGGCCACGCCCGCCACCGCCGCGCCAACCTTCAACACCGGGACGCCCAACGGCGGCAATGGCACCTTCACCGGTTCCTCGCTGGGCGACTTCCTCATGTGGATGACGGCCTACGGCGTCAGCCAACACGGCTGGGGAGGGGGCCACGGAACACGGGACCGCTACGACTCCGATTCCTCGTGGGACAGGGACTCGTACAGCGATTCTTCCGGGAGCAGCGATTCGAGCAGCAGCTCCTCGGACTCCGATATGGGCTGGGGCGGGAGCTCGTTCTAGACGCTTCCCGGTCCGCCCGCGCAGGAGTGGGCACCAGTCCGAGCGCCTCAGCCTCCTGGCCACCGCGCCCCTCCCACGGGCGCGTGCCACCGACCGCCGACCATTGACAGATCCGACCCCGTCGCCCGCAGCCGTGGGCGTACGGACCACCTCGGCCCAACCGGCCACACACGCCCCACGGGCACATAACCAAGGAGAGAACCATGGCAGAGAAGCAGTCCATCCTGGGACGCATCACGCAACTGGCGAAGGCCAATATCAACGCGCTCATCGACCGCGCCGAGGATCCGCAGAAGATG
>ERZ773042.940-NODE-940-length-18066-cov-3.442008_pt1 | contig 18066 bp, 21 predicted proteins | sample MGYA00511664_ERZ773042 | MGnify/ENA primary metagenome ERZ773042 (study PRJEB29015, sample SAMEA2737984) | human oral metagenome | biome: human oral; feature: human-associated habitat; material: dental | place: China | collected 2036 ... | reverse complement strand
AAGCGATTAGCGGGATCTTTGACATCATCGTTTCCAATCCGCCCTATATTTCAGAGACGGACAGAGAAGAAGTAGGACTAAATGTCCTTGCTTCAGAACCTCATCTTGCTCTTTTTGCTGAAGAAGACGGGTATGCTGTTTATCGAAAAATTGCTGAGAACGCCAAAAAACATTTGACAGAAAAAGGTAAAATCTATCTCGAAATTGGCTACAAGCAAGGGGAACATGTAAAAAAATTATTTGAGTCTGCATTTCCAAAAATGAGAATTCGCGTCTTGCAAGATCAATTCGGAAAAGATAGAATGGTAGTGGTAGATAATGGATAAAATTGAGGAAATACTGAGCAGCGGAGGAGCGGTCGTGCTGCCAACAGAGACTGTATATGGTTTATTTTGTAAGGCACTGGACGAGCAGGCCGTCAGTCATGTCTATGACTTAAAAGGTAGACCTCGCGAAAAGGCCTTGAATTTAAATGTTTCAAGCTTAGAAGAAATTTATCAATTTTCCAAACATCAGCCTCAGTATTTAAAAAAGCTCTATCAAGCCTTTTTACCCGGTCCTTTGACCATTATTTTACAAGCTAATGAACAAGTTCCGATTTGGGTAAATTCAGGTATGAAAACAATTGGTTTTCGTGTCCCTAGTCATCCTAAAACATTGGACTTGATTAGAAAATTTGGACCTCTCATTGGTCCGTCCGCAAATTTATCTGGAAAGAGTAGCGGAGTAAACTTCCAGCAAATTATGACCGATTTCAATCACGAAGTTCTTGGTATAGAAGATGATGCTTTTCTAACAGGACAGGATTCAACTATTTTGGATTTATCTGGTGAAACAGCATATATTCTACGCCAAGGTGCTGTCACTTGCGAAGAAATTCTCGCTAAAATTCCAGAAATTCACTTCTAAACCTTGACTAAATAGGTTTTAGCCCCGCTTTAAGAGAAGGGAGACTCTTATGATTTTTGACCATAAAGACTATAAAGAATATGACGCTGAGCTTTGGGAAGCCATTGCTGCAGAAGAAAAACGTCAGCAAAACAATATTGAATTGATTGCTTCAGAAAACGTTGTTTCAAAAGCTGTTATGGCAGCACAAGGTTCTATTTTAACCAATAAATATGCCGAAGGTTATCCAGGTCGTCGCTATTATGGTGGTACGGACGTTGTGGATGTGATTGAGACATTAGCAATTGAACGTGCTAAAGAAATTTTTGGAGCAAAATTTGCCAATGTTCAACCCCACTCAGGCAGTCAGGCGAATTGTGCGGCTTATATGGCCTTAATCGCGCCTGGTGACACAGTAATGGGAATGGATCTGGCAGCAGGCGGACATTTGACACATGGCGCAGCTGTTAGCTTCTCTGGGAAAACCTATAACTTTGTGCCTTATAATGTCGATCCTGAAACGGAACTTTTAGATTTTGATGCTATTTTGGCGCAGGCTAAAGAAGTCAAACCTAAATTGATTGTTGCAGGTGCTTCTGCCTATTCACATATTATTGATTTTGCTAAATTCCGTGAAATTGCAGATACTGTCGGAGCCAAATTCATGGTAGACATGGCTCATATTGCCGGTTTAGTTGCTGCTGGTTTGCATCCAAGTCCAGTACCGTATGCACATATTACGACAACTACCACTCATAAAACCCTTCGAGGACCTCGTGGCGGCTTAATTTTGACTAATGATGAAGAGTTGGCGAAAAAGATCAATTCCGCAATCTTCCCAGGAATTCAAGGAGGACCGCTAGAGCATGTCGTGGCAGCTAAAGCAGCTGCTTTCAAAGAAGTATTGGATCCAGATTTCAAAGTTTATGCTCAGCAAATTTTGGATAACGCTAAGGCAATGGTTCAAGTATTCCAACAACATGGTAATTTCCGTGTTATTTCAGGCGGTACGGAGAATCACCTTTTCCTTGTGGATGTGACCAAAGTCGTTGAAAATGGAAAAATCGCTCAAAACCTTTTGGATGATGTCCATATCACTCTCAACAAAAACTCTATCCCTTATGAAACCTTATCTCCATTTAAAACAAGTGGCATTCGTATCGGAACTGCAGCTATTGCAGCTCGTGGCTTTGGGGTAGCTGAAAGTACTAAAGTAGCAGAATTGATCATCAAAACTTTAGAGAATGCAAACAACGAAGCTGTTTTAGAGCAAGTCCGTGCAGAAGTTAAAGAATTGACCGATGCCTTTCCACTATATGAGGACTGAAATGGACATTTACGTAAAAAAAGCTATTATTCATCAATTTAGTCCATCAGACACCGACCTTCTTTTAGCAGATAAATATCTTAATATTACTCCAAAAATTGAAGAATATCTTCGCAAGAAGATTGAACGTGTCTATTCAGATGAGGCCAAAACGGGCATTTTTACCGAAGATAATGTCTTTTTATCACATATAACAAAAGACCTTTTAGAAACCTCTATCAGTATTGCCAACCTCTGGAAAGAGGAGTTTTCGGTGAGCGAAAATCAGAAAACCAACGATTTGATTTTTGTTCAATTTGACAAGGAAGGAGTAGAGCATTTTGCTTTTTTGCGTATCGCTCTGCGGGAAACCCTCACCCATTTAGGTGGAGAAGTAGACAATCCTATCAAGATTACCCAGAACAACTTGCCGGGATTTGGTACAGGTGCTGATGAAGCCTTGGTCATCAATCTTCAATCGCGTAAATACCATTTGATTGAAAAACGGATTAAATACAATGGTGCTTTTCTCAATTATTTTTCTGATAATCTATTACAAGTCCATCCTGAAATTTCTCCCAAGAAATCTATTAAAGCCTTAGAAAAAACGGCTCAAAAAGTTGCAGAGAGCTTTCATCAAGATGATTTTCAATTTCAATCCAAGGTTAAATCGTCTATTTTCAAAAATTTAGAAGAAAATGATGAATTATCACCAGAAAAATTAGCAGATGACTTGTTCGATAACAATCTGACAGCTCGTTTGACTTTTATTGATCAGGTTAAGGAAACAATTCCAGAAACTGTTAAATTTGATGAAATTGATAGTAGTCGTCAGAAGAAAAAATTTGAAAACCAAAAACTCTCCCTTTCAAATGGAATTGAGCTTATTGTCCCCAATAACATCTATCAAGATGCGGAATCCGTAGAATTCATACAAAACGAGAATGGAACCTATTCCATTCTCATCAAAAACATAGAAGATATCCAAAGTAAATAATGTTTAAAATTCTTAGAAAATTGATCCTTCTCATTCTTTTAATCTTTGTTGGTTACAAGCTTGTTCAAGTTCATCATGATGTCAAGCAAGTGATGAACTACCGTAGCTTAGTAAGAGAAGTGCTAGACGAGCAAGATACTGCGGCCAATGAGGAACTAGTCCTTGCTATGATTTACACAGAAACAAAAGGAAAAGTTTCTGATGTCATGCAATCTAGTGAAAGTGCGACGGGTCAGAAAAACTCTATTTTAGATAATAAAGAAAGCATTCGTCAAGGTGTTCAGACTTTATCTGCGAATCTAAATGTAGCTCAAGAAAAGAAAGTAGATGTTTGGACCGCTGTACAAGCCTATAACTTTGGTCGAGCTTACATCGATTATATTGCAAAACACGGTGGCGAAAATGCCCTTGATTTGGCAAAAAAATACTCCAAAAATGTCGTCGCACCAAGTTTAGGAAATGTGACCGGCAAAACCTATCCTTATTACCATCCCATCGCCCTCCTTCATGGCTCTAAGCTCTATATCAATGGTGGGAATTATTATTACTCCCGACAAGTTCAGATGAATATGCACATCATGAAAGTGATGAATTGGTTTTAATAAATCAAAAGGTTAGAGAGCTTTGTTTTCTAACCTTTTTAGATTAGTAATAGAAAACAGCAAAAAGATTGTTTTTTCTAAATATTTAAAATATTTCATATTTCTACTTTTATTTTTAAAACGAGAGTGCTATAATAATCACGTAGAATTCTATAATAATCAAAACGGAAGGATTTGAAAATATGAATTTTTCAGGTAAAACAGCAATTGTTACCGGTGGTGCAAACGGAATTGGCAAAGAAGTTGTTCGCGGTATTGTTGAAGGTGGTGGTAATGTCATTATTGCCGACATCAATCAAGGAGCAGCTGAACGAGTGATTGCCGAATTTGGAGCAGAACACACGAGCTTTACTTATATGGATTTAGGAAATCATGAATCTATTGTAGAAGCAATGAACAAAATAATCGCAACAGCTGGTAAAATTGATATCTTAGTCAATTGTGCTGGTGTTATTAGTGCGAAACCATTTGAACAATTAACTTACGATGAATGGGAACGCACCATTCGTATTAACCTCTCTGGTTGTTTTTCAACTATTAGTACTATTTTCCCACATTTTATTGAACAAAAGGGGGGAAGAATTGTTAATGTTTCCTCAGTAGCTGCAAAATTAGGCGGTGGTTTGCTTGGAACAGCTGCTTATGCGTCTTCTAAAGCTGGTTTGAACGGTCTTACAAAAGCAGTAGCAAAAGAAGGAGGCAAATATGGTATTGCATGTAATGCGGTTTGTCCTTCTTTTACACGAACGGACATGACTACTGTATTGTCAGAAGATCCTGAAAAGAGTCAGCGTGTCATCAACATGATTCCACTTGGACGTCGTGCAGAACCTGTTGAAATTGCTCAAATGATTCTTTTCTTTGCTAGTGACTTAGCCAGCTTCGTGTCTGGAGAAATCGGTGATTGTGATGGCGGTATCACGCTGGATGGCTAATTTTTTATCGAAAAGATGTATGGCATTCAAGCCTTGTTAAATAAAAACAAGGCTTGAATATTATAGAGGAAATATGATTATGAAAATTTTTAATAAGAAAATTAAGATTCCTGGTGATACAATTATTGTTCCCATGTTTATCGGCTGTGTGATAAATACATTTTTCCCTCAAGTGTTGAAAATTGGAGGTTTTACAACCGCTATAGTTCAGGGAGCTGGTCCGCTCGTTGGAGCTTTTCTATTCTTTATAGGAGGAACAATCTCGTTAAAGAACACTCCAAAAGCTGTTGGGCGTGGAGCGGCTATTATCACATCTAAGATTGTCGTTTCAGTTGTTTTAGGTCTGTTGGTAGCAAAAGTCTTCAATGATAATTTTTTAGGTTTAAGTGCTTTGGCGATTATTGGAGCTATGTCTGTCGCTAATAACGCTATGTATGCTGGAATTGTAGAAGTTTACGGAAATGAAATTGATGCGGGTGCTGTTGGTATTACTACCTTAAGTGTTGGACCGATGGTGACAATGGCAGCTCTCAGTAGTGCTGGTCTTGCTAACATTTCTATTTGGAGTTTAGTAGGAACTATTTTACCACTTGTTTTAGGGATTGCATTAGGAAATGCTTTTCCATATATGAAAAAAGTTCTATCAAATGGTGTGACAGCAATTATTATCATTGTTGGATTCTGTTTAGGAGCCAACATGAGCTTTATGCAAATTATTCAAGGTGGTTTACCAGGTATTATACTCGGAATCATTACGACCTTAGTTGGAGGCTTCTTTGCTATTTTTGCAGATAAAGCTACAGGTGGATCAGGAATTGCTGGTGCAGCTATTTCAAGTACAGCAGCTAGTGCCATAGCTACTCCAGCAGCTTTATCGGCTGTAGATGCTTCCTTTAAAGCTGTTGAAGCTACAGCTACCACCCAAATAACAGCATCCGTTATTGTAACAGCGATTTTAACACCAATTTTGACAGCTTGGGTAGCTAAACGTGTAGATACTACAAAACAAGCGAAAACAATGAATTGATTTTAAAAGTTCACTTGTTGTTTGATGATAACGTTTAATAGTTTACTAAAGGGGAGTTTTTGGGACTTTCCTTTTTTACTATTCAACAAATCGCCTTAAATCCAAAACGTCATTTCAAACAAATCAATTGTCATTTATATTGTTACATGTTATACTTAAAAATATATCTCACAGAAAGAAAAGCTAAACATGATGAAGAAAATAGCCCTAATTACAGGAATTTTAACAATTTTGATTGCTATTTCTACTTTTTTATTTTACCGTGTCAATGCTGAAGGGAAATTAGACAGACAGAAGTATGTGCAATCAACTACTCCAACCCTATTCTTTCATGGTTATGGAAGTAGTGCCAATGCTGAGCGACACATGACGAATGCAGCAAAAAAAGCAGGAGTAACAAAAACAGTTATTCGAGCAAATGTTGATAGAAATGGTGCAGTTACGTTGAGGGGAGACATTCCCAAAGGCGCTATCAATCCAATCGTAGAAGTGAATTACGAAGACAATCGCAATCCTATTGATGTTGGACGATATGCAAAAGCTGTCGTCAGCAAGCTACAGGAAAAGTATGGCTTTACAAAAATGAATATGGTAGGTCATTCTTTAGGGAATATGTCGATTTTGTATTATCTTTTAGAACATGCTCAAGATGAGAACTTGCCACAGCTGCAAAAACAAGTGAATATCGCAAATTTCGCTGCCGGTTTAGAAGCTATGGGCTTATCATCTGATGTAAAAGTAGATAAAACGACAGGGCAACCAAATCAAGTCACACAAACTTTCCAAAGATTATTGCCATTACGTGAAGTTTTTCCACAAAATCAAATTGACGTTTTGAATATCTACGGTGACTATAAAAACGGATCAGACGGTTCTGTTTTAAACGCTTCATCTCGTAGCCTGAAATACTTGGTTGTCGATAATGCAAAATCTTACCAAGAAAAGAAAATCATAGGTAAATTAGCACAACATAGCCAATTACATGAAAATCCAGAAGTAGATAAAATACTGATTCAATTTTTGTGGGGAAAATAAGCTGACAAATTTAAAAGCCAAACTTCAAGAAATAAAAAGTTTGGCTTTTTTGTTTTTATTCCCACTCAACGATAAAATAAATTCTAATTATCGTTGATTTTTCAGTATTTTTAGCTATTTTGATTTATTTTGGAGACAATTTTGGCGACCTTTTAGATAATGCTTGGTTGCCATTAAATTGTATCATTGTTTTGTTTGCATGCTTAATTGAAATTAAGCCAGTCATTTCGTCAGCTAGTTCTTTATCAACACCTGACCATAAGTGAGCGTAGTGTTTCAATGTAATTTCAGGGGAAGAATGCCCTAAACGTTTAGAGACTATAAGAACAGAAGCGTTTAATTCATTGATAAGATAAGAAGCGTGAGAATGTCTTAATTCTTTAGCTTGTATTTCTGGAACGTTTGCTAATTTTGCATATCGTTTGATTATTCTTGATATAGTAGATTTCAGCATGGGATTTCCATCATAACTAAGAACGAAATTTATTTTTCCCAAACTTGCTTGGCGTTCTTTCCAATTTTTGAGTACAGCAATCGTATCATCATCTAATGAGATGGTTCGCAAGCCAGAATCTGTCTTAGTGTGATTTTGTCGAAGCCAGTTTGATTTGTTCTTTATAATCAACATATGATTAACCGTAAGCTGTTTTTTATCAAAGTCAATGTTATTCCACCACAAAGCAGTACCTTCGTTTACACGCAATCCTGTACAAAAATAGAGCCATAATAAAACGAAGCATAGATGTTCATAGAAATCATCAATATAGATATGACTGATAACTTCTTCAAAATCTTGTTTTGTCCAATATTGAGAATGTGTTTTACCTTTTGGGATTGCTTTAACTTTCATTGAAACATTCGTATCAAGAAATTGCATACTTACAGCAAACTCTAAAGTTTTACGAAATATTCCAAAAGTTAAACTAGCGTATGATTGAGAGTAATTCCCACCATTTTTTGAGAGGAGCCATGTTCTGAAACTCTGTACATCCCTAATAGAAATATCTTTGAGTTTCTTTTTCCCAAATCGCTTTATAACTAAATTTAATGTAGGTTGGCGTGTAGAATATGTATGCTCACTAACTTCTGATTGATAATATGGTAAATAGGTCGTATTCATGAACTGCTCGTAAGTCATATCATAATTTGAATAGCCGTGTGATTGTAAGTAGTCATTTTTCACTCTAATAGCTTCTATGTATGCTTCCTTAACAGATGAAAATTTCTTTCCGTTAGCATTTTTTCGTGCTTTTTTCTTAATACGTTTACCAGTAATATTATCAGTTCCTAAACTAACCTCATAATAGTATTGTCCTTTCTTGTCAATATAGACATCTTGAAAATTTGTCTTTGCCATAAGTTACCTCTTTCAATCGTGTAACTTAAAGCCAAGAATTTCTTCAACAGCATCAACTGGAACAGTACCTAGTCGTCTATTTCTATAAAGTGTATATCCCTTGTTTTACCAAATTATTTTTAGTTTGTCTAATAATTTGTTGAGCAGTAGCTTTGGGAAAACCAAGTTCAACTAAATATACATAATCAATTGTTTTAATGTTCATCTTGCTATCCTCTTGAGATTTATTATAAAATATGAGACAATAGCAACAACAGAAGTAGTTGTTGGCTATTTTTGTTGAGTGTTTGGGTTATCGTTGTTAGTTTGGTCGCTGGCATTGATAACCTTTTTATTTTTCAAGTTCATATTATCAAAAATTGTATTAATAATCCGTTCCATTGCTGTATCTTTATCTAATACCTCGGTAGCAGTAGAAAATGAATACGAATGAAAAACTGGGAAAGCGTTTTGTCCTTCAACTTGTTCATTCTTTTCTGGAACTGAGAGTAGAAATTTATCCGATTCTGGAATATAGACTTGATAATCAAATCGTCTAATAAATTGCCCATTGTCCTCATTTTTATTACCTACAGCTTGAGAGAAAAAAACACTTGGTAGCAATGTACTTGTGATAATAATTAGCTTAGCAGAACCCATTTTATTATGATATCGAGCTGATATAGGCGAAATCATGAAAGGGTCGGTTAGTTTGAGCCAATCTGACACAGAAAGACTGTCACCTCTTATATCATCTAAAAATAGAATATCTTGTCCTTGATATTCATCAAATGCGTTCCTTGAAGCGGTGAGACAATAGGATATATTATAGTCATAGTTTTCTTTAGCAATATTTTGCAAATGGTGAATCAATTCCATACTAAATTTAGTTTTTCCAACTCCACTATCCGCCATAATAAATAGAGCAGATTTTTTATAGTTTCCTGTTTCTAAATCTATAATAGCCTGATAACTTTTGCGTTCTCCGACTGTATCTAATGCTTCATTAATTCTCCTCTTATGCTGACCATAGATAGCGTAATACTCATCCGTAAGAAGAATATTACTTTTACTGATTTCTCCTGCTAGAATTTTTTCAATTAACCAATCTACACTGAGGTCAGTCTCTTTAGCTTTTTTGGTTGCTCTACCTCTGACCCACGTTTCAATTTTCCTTTGATATATACTTTTATAGCTTTCGCCAAGAACAGTAATAACTTCATCTGGAGAATACTGATATTTTTCAGGAAAATCCTTGGCATGTACCATATATGCCAAACAATTATCATAACCATATCGACCAGATTTTAATCTTTCAAGATACTGTGGTTCAACACCAATAGCAAGAGCGATTTTCTTTAATGATGCCCCTTTTTCAAATTTTAGAAGAGCATGTACGTGTTCTTCTTTATCGTTAATTTCATTTTTCATCTTGTTAGGATTCCAAATAGTTACTTTGTCTTTATCGTGTTTGATTATATATGCTTCTTTGGCAATGATATCATGTTCTTCTAATTTTTGAATAATTATTTCTAATAATGGGCGACAGTTGCCATCCTTTGCTTTTTGAATTACTGATTTGTAGTCGTCAGATAACCAATATTCTTCTTCAAGTTGTTGGACAAGCATAATTGCTGTAAGGTTCGCTTCTTTTTTTACCATAATAAATAAACTCCATTTTTAATTATTCGTTTAACAATTCCCTAGATAGAACAAGGATTGGGAACTTGAAGAATCGTCCCAAACCCTTATCCTGTCTAGTTCCTTTGATATGCACGGCATCGACCAGCCCTGCCGTGCAGGCGTTAGAAATAGTTTTGTTTCATCTTTCAAGATGACCGACCATGTGATTCGTTGGCTTCGTCATGAATCATTTGATTCAACTGACAGATGTCGCTAGTCAGTTAAATCAAATAATTTTAACTCTCATCAAACCAAGGTGTTTCATAAAAGTGTGGAACTTCCCACTTTTTACCAGAGCCAATAATACGAGCGATTCCCTGACCTTTTCCATAGCTACGTTTAGGCATGTCGGCAAATCCACTCATAAGATACTTACGTTCATCTGCTGAATCTGCTGCACCCCCAAGCATGATTACAGCATCTGAACAATTGACACGAGCTAACGAAGGCAAAAAACCTTCTTTTGTCGCAAACTGTGATATAGCAATGATATGAATACCAGCAGCTCCACCAGTGGCTGATAAACGGTTAATAGCAGTAGTCCACCGTGAAGTGATTTTGAGCTTTTTATCAACCTTATCTAATGATTCAAGAGAAGCGTTAAGATTCCCCAACTCATCAAAGAATAGACTAATATCTGGCATGTTATCCATTTCGAGATATTTTTCCTTACCTGCTTCATTGATTTCAGCTAATCGTTCATCCATCACGGAGCACCAATATTCAGCACGTTCTACAATCTTAGTAGGGTCAGATTGTCCGTTAAACTCTTTTACATACCGGTCATATTTGGCAGAATTGTATTCTACCATCCAATCCTATAGCAACATTAAGTTAGCCATGTACCGACCAGCTAAAACTGATTTTCCTGCTCTAGTACGAGCAATTATACTCATCATAGGGGTTATATCAGAATACCAAATGAGGTCTTTAGATAGGCGAATGGCATGTTTATTATCACTGATAAACTCTTTTAAGGATTCTGTATTGTCTTTTACATGCAACCTTTGGGAAGTCAGCGTATCCTCGAAATAGAAAAGGATATAGCTATCACCAGCTGTTAGTTCTGAGTTTACAATGGCAAAACGTTGATGCTTTCCAGCAAGTATCCCTGATACTCTTTGTTCAAACTTTTCACGGTCGGCACGCTCCCAGTTGGCAATGTTTTCAATGGCAATATATCCTTCTGATAAATTATCATCAATCCAAACATGGATTTCAGGCATTTCGTTGCCATATCGAGTATTGTTTGATAGCTTGAGAACATCAATGATTTGCTTAGAATTAAATAGTCGCTTCAATCTTTTGGATAATCTATCGGCATCGCTAGACATGCTTGGTATTGAAATAGTTGATACCTCTTCACGTTGATACCAAAAGTATAGTAGCAGTAGTAAGTTGATTAAATCTATTATAATCATGTATAATAGATGTGTAAAAAAGTATTTTGTTAATATAGTTACCGTTTGGCTTATGAAGATAATCAAAGCAGTTAGAATAGTAGTAACCACTAGGGCTATCAGAGAAAGTTGATAGCCCTGAGGTTTACAATTCGGAGTTGGTTTGACCCTTCTATATTTGCGCTTAACCATTGTTGCTACGAGTTACTACAGATACCGATTCAGCAGCAAACCAAACTGTCTTATCCATGAATCCGCCACGAACATTTTTGAAAACTAATGGTGTACCAAACTTAGCATCAACTTTAGTAGGCGCTGTAACTGTATATTCCAAATCATTGTTAGTATCAATAATTGAATAGCGGTACTTTCCATTGTGTTCTTCAGGTGCTGTAATTGCTAGCACCTGCAATGTAGGAATGTATTCAACTGTGTATTCCGCACCAGTCTTTTCACTGGTCTTAAGAGTCTTTTCAGTTTTTTGTAAAGTAACTTCTTGTAAATTTTTTGAAAATGATTGATATGTAATTTTTGCCATAGTATGTTCTCCTCTATTTAAGTAAGTAATCAATAAAATCAATAAGCACTTGATACAGTAGAGCCATATTCGACCCTGGAGTTTGCTTATGAAAAGGGATATTTGAAATCAATACTTGTTGCCTTAAATATATATCAGGTGGTTTTTCAAGTAATTCATTCATAAGTCTTTTGGTTCTGGTTTCATATCGCTTGTCAGTAAAATTTGCATTTTTCTTCAGCAAATACTGTTTCAACCAATCACTTATAAAATTTTCATTCTCAGTCATCTCGCTAAGCTCCTTTCTTTTTTATGAATACATTATATCGAATCAAAACGAACATAAAAAGAAAAATTAAATCCTTAATAAAACCTTGAAATTATTTGAATAATAGTATAAAATAAAGCAAAAATTAAACGAACAATTTTATTTAAAACGAACACTTGGGAGAAAATAATATGAAAAAATTAACTAACCCTATGCTTATAGCTTTATACAAGTCATATCAAATTAACTACGAAAGTTTAGCAACTGATATGAAAAATCGAATTAGAACGCAAGCGAATCGTATTTATAAAAAAGAATTTGGTAATAGAAATTGGGATGCATTAACTTTAAATGAGCAAAATTATTTTATTCTACATTGCATGAAAGATTATATGATCGGAGAACTTAAAGATGTTCTTTATCGTTCAAGGCCATCAAAAGTTAAAGAGGTAATAGAAAAGATTGAGTCGAAAATTAAGGAGCAGTATGTTTCGGAAAGTGAAGTTATCAAGCAATATAACGCAGATTTGGAAAAATTGTATACCAAAGATGAGAATGGTTATAGCAGATTCGGAGATTTACAAGATGAAATATTAGAAATCTATAAATCAGGCGACGATAGCAATAATTTTGCAACTGACATACGATTAAGCACTATTGATACAAAAATTGATGTCATTTTAAAGATTATTCAAGAAAAGTTGAGTGTTCATATAGATATCAAAGCGATTGAAGACTGTTGTAAATATTTGATAAAAAATGATTTAAATAATGATGACATTATCCAGTTAGAGATTGATGAACAATCATCCGTACCTGTAGAGGTTCAACAAAAGATTATTGAATCTAATCAAAAGTATTTTGCTTATAGGATACAAAAAGAAAATCTAGAATTTTATAAGGACAAAGAGTGAAATTTGACAAATTTAAAACGATTCTTACTTTTATTAGTAGGAATCGTTGTTTTATGTATCTGGGATAAATTCTATAATGTCGTTGGGTTTACAATCTAAAATATTACAGAGTTTTTCAAGTGTTAAAAGCGTAATATTCTTATTCTTTTTAAGGCTATCAAGTGTTTTATTATCTATACCTGATTTTAGGAGTCGATACTGTGAAATATCTTTGTCTTTCATTGTTTGCCATAATGGTTCAAAACTTATAATAGTAATCAACTCCTTTCATTACTATTATAAATAGAATGTGTATTATTTCATATTGTGTATATATCCACAATATGTTAAAATAAGATTTGGAAAGAATTATTTCCAATAATAACTTTTAGGAGTATAACAATGAAAAAAAGAAGTTTATTCATTCTCGCTTGTGGAGTATTATTTGCAAGTGCAGCTCTGACTGCTTGTTCAGCCAATCAGTCTACCAATTCACAGACACAAAACGCAAAAGTGAATGTACAGAGTGCAGAAGAAGTCAAACCAATTGGGTTTATGAAATTAGCTAATGAAGATACTGAGCGTATTTGGTTTGATACGTATAAAATATCTAAAGATGCGAATATAACTGGTTTATATGTTATAAAAAATGGTAAAGCAACATACTATCATTTAGTTACTTATACATCAAAAAGTGGTGTTGAAAATGGTCCACGTTGGTCTGATGAACTATTAACGTTATCAGATATCAAAAATTTATCAAATAAAGAAATCACTGAAAAGGCTAAAAAAATTGATAGAGAAGCATACGATTCTTATTTTCAATCATTTTCAGATATAGTGGATACAGCACTTATAAAATGGCCAAGTGATAGTGAAAATCATCTTTATGTTCCAGCCCTTGAAAATATTAAAAGTAGTTTGTCAAGTTTACAGGGAGATTCGGGCTATAAAGCTTATCGCAAACGTGTTACTGAACAAAAACTTTCGGCAAAAGTTGCGACTGATGATACTGGAAATACAATTGTCAATGAAGAGATTGAATTACCTACTTTTGTAAAATATACAGCGGACTTCTTGGATTCAAAATCATTAGAAGTAGATAGAGAAAGTCGTACTTTAAAAATTGATACCTCATCGTTTAACATTGGTGATATCTATGATTCAAAGTATGCTGCTTTTGGAAAGAGTCCATTAATCACACGAGATATGCCTGAAAAGTCATATCCATATTTGGATATATTAGGTACGAAAAATTTAGTAGAAGAATAGATAATAAGAGAAGGAAAAAATATGGAGTTTATAAAAAGTACAGTTGATACTGATTAAAGATTAAGTGATGTTAAGAAAGGAAACATACTATGAAATATCAAAAAATTGTAACTGGAGCAAGTTTGTTAGGATTAATTACTTTTTTGTTACCTGTTGTTTCAGGAGGAGGATACTCGCTGACACCGATGAGTTCAGCAGTAGCAAATTACTTAGGTGCCCCATCAACACTGCTATTATTTGTTCTTTGGTATGGAGCATTTGTTGCAACTTTCCTCCTATCCTTAGTGACGAGTAAGTCCATTGTGTTTAGCAAAATTCAATTTGGCCTTATCCTCCTACTAAATGTCTATGCGATTTTCATTCAGCTATCTATCACTGGTGAGCTGTTAGGACATTCAGGAAGCCTTGGTTTTGGAGGGATTCTGTATTATCTTTGTGCTGCTGCAAGTTTCTTTGCTGGAGTGATGCTATTCAAAGAGGAAGGATTTCGTATCAATCAGGAAGATTTAAAAAAAGTAGCGAAAAAAAGTATAGCTTTTGGAAAAACAACAGCTAAAGTAGCTACTAAGGTTACACAGACAGCAGTATCAGAAGTAAAAAAAGAAATTGATAATCACAAGTTGAATTCTAAAAAATAGCCAATTTACAAAAAAGAAGTCCTAATTTTTATTTAGGACCTCTTTTTTTGGAGACACTTTGGAGACAATCCAAATGTATTTATCTCATTTTAACACTTTTTATAATAGGTAAAATGCTGTTAAATCAAGGATTCTTAGCCAAAGTTACTCTTATATATTATTCCCACTCAACCGTTGCTGGTGGCTTGCTAGTAATATCGTAGACAATACGATTAACATGAGCTACTTCATTGACGATACGAACAGAGATTTTTTGCAATACTTCCCAAGGAATTTTAGCAAAATCTGCGGTCATTCCGTCAATAGAAGTAATAGCACGAATGGCAATGGTATAATCATAAGTTCGACCATCACCCATAACACCGACTGAGCGAACACCAGTATTCACAGTAAAGTATTGCCAAATATCACGATCGAGTCCAGCTTTCACGATTTCTTCACGGAGAATGGCGTCGGATTCACGTACAGTGGTGAGTTTTTCTTCTGTAATTTCCCCCATGACACGTATAGCAAGTCCTGGACCTGGGAATGGCTGACGCCAAACAATTTCATCCGGCATACCAAGTTCTGTACCAAGCGCGCGAACTTCATCTTTGTAGAGGGTGTTCAGAGGTTCAATCAGCTTGAACTCCATGTCTTCAGGAAGTCCACCGACGTTGTGGTGCGATTTGATTGTTTGAGCAGTATCTGTACCAGACTCAATGACATCTGTGTAAAGTGTTCCTTGTGCGAGGAATTTTACATCTTTCAGCTTACTTGCTTCATCATCAAAGACGTAGACAAATTCATTGCCGATGATTTTACGCTTTTGCTCTGGATCAGAAACACCAGCTAATTTATCAAGGAAACGTTTGGCAGCGTCTGCTTTGATGATATTCAGACCGAATTTTCCTCCAAGGGAATCCATGACTTGATCTGCTTCGCCCTTACGGAGCAATCCATGATCTACAAAGATGCAGATAAGCTGGTCTCCGATAGCTTTTTGAAGGAGAACGCCAACAACGGATGAATCAACACCGCCTGAAAGCCCGAGAAGAACACGTTTATCGCCAACCGTTTCTCGAATTCGCTTGATTTGCATTTCAATAAAGTTATCCATTGACCAGTCGCCTTTGGCGCCACAAATATTCAAAGCAAAATTGCGTAGAATATCATACCCATAAACAGAGTGGCGTACTTCAGGGTGAAATTGAATGCCATAAATCTGCTTTTCAGGTTGCTCAATAGCTGCAAATGGACAGTCGGCAGAAGTACCAGTACGTACAAATCCTTGAGGAATTTCGGTGACAGCATCTCCGTGACTCATGAGAACGATTTGTTTTTCAGGAGTTCCTGCAAACAGTTTAGAGACAGTATGAGTGAGCTCGGATTGACCGTACTCACGGTTTCCGGCATTTCCAGCAGGTACAACTTTCCCACCTAATTTGTGAGTCAAAAGCTGCATTCCATAGCAAATTCCCAAAATTGGAATACCCAATTCTAAAATTTCAGGATCAATGTCAAATGCTCCTGCTTCATATACAGACTTTGGTCCACCTGACAAAATGATTCCGACTGGATTTATCTCACGAACCTCAGCAGCTGTGATTTTATTGCTTTTCAGCTCAGAAAAAACACCAATCTCGCGGATTCTGCGTGAAATAAGCTGATTGTATTGGCTCCCATAATCCAGTACAATAATTCTTTCGACATCTTGCAATTCAGTTGTAATTGTCATTTCTTCCCTTTCTCAAATGAAATTTCTTTGTTTATTCTAACACAAAATAAAGACTTTTTCCAATAACATTAAGTAGCGATTGACTTTTATTTCAATTGATAATACAATGAAGAGAGGAAACCATTCTTGAAAGGGGTTACTATGCTTCCAGCTTATATTAAAATTCACGATCAAATAAAAAAAGAAATTGACGAGGAAATCTGGAAAATCGGGCAACGTCTGCCAAGTGAGCGCGATTTAGCTGAACAATTTGAGGTTAGCCGCATGACACTTCGTCAGGCCATCACTCTTTTAGTCGAAGAAGGAGTGCTAGAGCGCCGTATGGGTAGCGGTACATTTGTAGCCAGTACACGGGTTCAGGAAAAGATGCGCGGCACAACCAGCTTTACAGAAATCATCAAATCCCAAGGCAAGACACCTTCAAGTCAATTGATTTCTTACCGTCGAACACTGCCAAGTAAAGAAGAGGTCGAAAAATTAGAAATCGAAAAGACTGAAAACGTCATTCGTATGGAGCGGGTGCGGTATGCAGATAATATTCCCGTAGTTTATGAAGTCGCTTCCATTCCAGAGAAATTCATCAAAAATTTTAATAAAGAAGAAATTACGAAGCATTTTTTTCAAACCTTACAAGAACATGGCTATAAAATCGGAAAATCTCAACAGACCATTTATGCTCGTCTTGCCAAAGAAAAGATTGCACATTATCTAGAAATCCCTAGAGGACATGCTATTCTTGGTTTGACACAGATTTCTTACTTTGACAACGGCACCGCTTTTGAATATGTTAAAAGTCAGTATGTAGGGGAACGGTTTGAATTTTATTTAGAAAATAACTGATTTTATTTACATAATTTAATATACGTAAACACCCTTAGTGATTTAAGAGTGTTTTTTAGTGAGTAAAGCTCTTCACTAGTAGAGTTTATCTGTATTTTTTGATATAATAATCTTTATGGAAATTGAAAAAACCAACCGAATGAATGCTCTTTTTGAGTTTTATGCAGCGCTTTTAACAGATAAACAAATGAATTATATCGAGCTTTACTATGCGGATGATTACAGTTTGGCTGAGATTGCTGAGGAATTTCAAGTTAGTCGTCAGGCTGTTTATGACAATATCAAACGAACAGAAAAGATTCTCGAAGACTATGAAAAGAAGCTCCACATGTATTCAGACTATATCGTCAGAAGTCAGATTTTCGATCAAATAACGGAAAAATATGCTAATGATGCCTATTTACAAGAGCAAATCGCAATTTTATCTAGTATTGACAATCGAGAATAGTGAATTGTCAGCTCAAAAAACGCAAAAATCAATAACCAATAACATAGAAATTAACTAGGAGAAATACATTTTATGGCATTTGAAAGTTTAACAGAACGTTTACAGAACGTCTTTAAAAATCTACGAAAAAAAGGAAAAATTTCTGAGGCTGATGTCCAGGAAGCAACCAAAGAGATTCGTTTGGCCTTGCTGGAAGCCGACGTTGCCTTGCCTGTTGTAAAGGACTTTATCAAGAAGGTTCGTGAGCGTGCAGTAGGGCACGAC
>ERZ773042.937-NODE-937-length-18094-cov-14.815677_pt1 | contig 18094 bp, 8 predicted proteins | sample MGYA00511664_ERZ773042 | MGnify/ENA primary metagenome ERZ773042 (study PRJEB29015, sample SAMEA2737984) | human oral metagenome | biome: human oral; feature: human-associated habitat; material: dental | place: China | collected 2036 ... | reverse complement strand
TTCTTGCAGCTCCTAGATGGGATGATAACAGAAATGTATGGCAACCTGAGCCTACAAGATCAGAGTATCCTTATATTGATTTACCTAAATTGATAATTACGGATAATTACAAAAGAATATATGATAGATTTATAAATAATAGCTGGAAAGCATATAAGTGGCCTAGTCCAGAATATGAAACTATAAATCCAGCAGAAATATATCCTGACACTAGTTGGGAAATTATTAGTACAGATCTTTACTTAGAATATCTTAGTAAGGAAACTCCAAATAATAGAGGAACTGATGATAGATTAAATCCACCAGTAATTACGGATTTTAATATCAATGGAAGCATCAGTGGAACTTGTACAGCTAAAAAGGTTATCTGTTATTGTAAAGATGACGATGACAGATATTATGAGAAATATGTTTGTACTGTAAAGAATGGAACTTGGAGTATAGAGAATGCATTATGTATATTACCTTATAACGTCAGAAGTATAACTAATTTAACATTTATAGCTATTCCTCTATACAAAGAAGGTTATGGAAAGAAAGTAGAACATAAATTTACATTACCAGCAGGATGGAGAAGAGACTGGAATATTAAAGTACCAGCGGGTAATGTTTTAAATGATAATAATGTTAAAGTACAAGATAAAGATGATATTCCTTTATTCATTTGGAGACGTACTGGTGATTTTGAAAATTATCATCCGTATAAATTTAAGGATGAATTTAAAGAATACTGCATAGCAGCTCCAGAAGACTTAAGTCTTTATAGATCTGGTCGGTATTCTTTTTTTGTTAGTCATGATAATGTTATTAAGAGCGGACTTGACGGAGATGATATTATATATTATCATGGAAATGAACTAATAAAAAGAAATTGGAATTCTGGTTTATTAAATCCTACTATGATATTGAATGATATTAATGGAAATAGACTAAGTGTTAGTACACTTAAGAATGATGCTTTATTTAGTGGAAGTGTTACATTAAATATAGATAATCATGACTATACATTAAATTTTATAAACATTGGAGAGGATAAGAAGATGAAAGATCTTAAACTTGTAGTAGGAAATAATTATAATGGTAATAAGATATATCTAGATATTGAAAATAAGAAGGTATAATATAATTTTATAACAAAAAAATAGAAAGAGGAGTACTAAAATGAAAATAATTTTTCGCTGTTTATTAGAAAGTGTAGTTTATACCATATTGGTTTTACTCATTTTTTATTTTTTACCATATACTAAGAAGGAATTTTTGGTCTTAAATTTGCATCCCTTAGAAATAGTGGTTGCTTTAATGTCCTTACGATATGGAACCTACTTAGGTATTTTAAGTTCTTTTATTGCAATTTCTGGATATATTTTTGCCTATTTACATTCTGGTAATGATATGATTCTATTTCTTTTAAAATTTCAGTATTACAAGTTTTTCTTAATGTTTTTATTTACTGCAATGATACTTGGAAAATTCAAATTGAATTATAAAAATCGTGAAGAAGATTTGAAAAAAGGATTTGAACACTTAGAAAATAGCTTTCAAGAAGAAAAAGAAAAAAATCAACAATTACTAGATATAAACATTTCTTTAAAAAATCAAATTATAAGAAGTGAGGGAAGCATTGTATCATTTCATAATCTAAAAAAAGAACTTTTTCAATCAAAAAAAGAAGAATTATATAAAAAAATATTAGAAATATTTGGACAACTTTTAGATTGCAAGGTCTGTTCTATATACTCTTTGATTGATAACAGATTGATAAGAACATTTGAAATAGGAAAAAGTAAAATGGAAAGGGAAATTTTATTGAATACAAAAGAGGGAGAAAGGTTTTTAGAGGTATCTAAAAAAAGTACTAGTTTAAATTTTCCGTTTGATATCACTGGAAAACAACCAATTTTTATAGGACCTTTATATAATAAAAAAAATATAATAGGTTTTTTAGAAATAGAGAATTTTAGTTACACAACTGGGGAAAAATATAATTTTGAATTATTTAAAATTTTAATGGAGGAAATAAATGAAATTCTACAAAAAAGAGGGGACTAACAAGTTTATTTACTTTTTTATTGCTATTTTTATTATAGTTCTAATTTTGCAAATAAATCGTGTTATAGATAAAGGAGGATTTTTTTCATTGGAACAAAATTTTTCTTTTGATAAAAAACCAGCTAAAAATACTACAATTACCTTTGATAAACCACAAAAAATGTTAGTTTTTTATAATGAAAAATCATCTCAATCTAAGGACATATTAAAAAATTTAGAAGAAAGTTTTATATTTAATAAAATAAATTATACTTTAGCCGATATTGGAAATATTGTATCAACAGATGGGTATGATACTTTTATTTTTGCAACAGACAGTTTTATAGGTTTACAAAAATCAACTTTTGAAGCTGTTAAACAGGCAACTTTTAATGGAAAAAATCTGATTTTTTTGAATACTTCTGAATATAATCCCTTTAATTCTATTTCGGGGATTCAAAAAACAGGAAAAGTTATAGAAAAATCTTCAGAAATTCATTTTACTCATAAGTTATTTCCAGGACTTGACCAACATAGCCCTAGCTCAGAAATGGTAGTTCACCCTATTTTTGAAGTAGCTTTAGATAATGAATGTAAAATTTTAGCATGGAGTAAAGAAAATATTCCACTATTATGGGAGAAGACATATGGAAAGGGTAGGATTTTATACACAAATGCTTCATTTTTTGCAGATAAAATAACAAGAGGTCTGATGAATCAATGGGTATCATATGGAAATGATTGGTATATCACACCATTTTTAAATGCAAAATTAATGCATATAGATGATTTTCCAGCACCAATTCCTAGAACCATAAATAAGGTTATTCAAGATGAATATCAAATGAGCACCAGAGATTTCTATAAACAAATTTGGTGGAAAGATATGTTAGAAATAGCTAAACATAGAAATCTAATATATTCAGGATTTATTATTATAGATTACAATAATGCTGTTCGTAAAGAAGATATGAAGGAAGTATCACAAATAACATTAGAAGACTTAGATATTGAAGGTAGAGAATTATTTTTACATGGTGGGGAAATAGGAATCCATGGTTATAACCATAATCCATTAGTATTTGATGGAGATATTGATTTTGCAGCTTTATCTTATCATCCTTGGAGAAGTAAAGAAGATATGGCAGCTGGAATGAATCAGTTATTAATGTATGTAAAAAAAATGTTTGGAAAAAAGATAAAGTTATATGTATATGTTCCACCTAGTAATATTCTAAAAGAGGAAGGAAAAGAAGCTCTTGTAAAAAATTATCCTGATTTGAATGTTATTGCCTCTGTTTTTTATGGTGATTCAGATAGAGGAGCCTATGCTAGTGAAATAGGTAGGGATAAGACTATTCCAAAATTATTTAATTTTCCAAGATTTTCCTCAGGTTTTTATTATGATAAAGATGAAATGTGGAGCTTATTTAATGCAATAGCAATTTATGGATATTGGACTCATTTTGTTCATCCTGATGATGTTATTTCTGATGATAGGGGTATGAATAAAACTTGGAAAGAACTAAAACAAGAATTTGATAAGTTGATAGGAGAAGTTGAGGCAAATCATCCATATTTAGAACCAATAAGAGCTTCTGAATTAACACAAAGATATATCAATATTGAAGATTTGAAGATTCAATCTGAAAAAAGAGATAATAAAATTTATATTGGAATGGAAAATTATAGAGACCCTTTCTATATGACAATTAGAATCAGAAACAATAGTATAAAAAATATTTCTTCAGGTACATTTAAAGAAATCTATGATACAGAAGATTCTAAAGTATATTTATTACATGTTGAAAACCCAGATTTAATAGTTACATTAGGAGAAAAAAATGAACAAAAATAGAAAATTAGATGTACTTGTAATAATGTTATTTATAGTAGAAATTTTAATTGTAAAGCATTTTTACCAAACAGAAGAGTTATTTCATTTTAGAAGTCTATTCTGGGGTTTTCATGAACTTGTAACTCTTATATTTTTGGGAATTTCTTATATTCTTTTACATGAGGATATAGGATACTATGATGTATTTTTAATATTATTTCCTCTTATAGGTATATCATTATTGTTATTGGAAAGAATTTTTCAAAAATGGAAAGTATCAAATGCAGTTATAGATGAGTTGCTTTCTTCAGGTGAACAAGAAGAAAAAAAGGAACAAAAATTTATTCCAGAAGAATTTGAAATAATGAGTTATTATGATTTATTATCATCTGATAATATAGATGAAAAAAAGACATTTCTTTTTTCTTTTCAAACAAAAGAAACAGATTTAAAAATTAAAATATTAAAAAAAGCTCTTTTGGATAAAAATATTGATGTTATACATTATGCAGCTACTGAATTAAATAAAATAGAAACAGAATTGCAAAATAAGATCAATGAACTTGAAAAAAAACATGACAAAGAGGAACTTTATAGAACTTACAAAACTTATATTAATTCAGGACTATTGTATGATTCTATTTTAGAATTTTATTTAAGAAAAGCAGCTGAATTATTAGGAAGTTTGGATAAAAATACTATTGATAAGGAAGAAGAATTACTTTCTCTTTGTAAATTAGGTAATGAAAAAGAAGAGTATGAAGATATCTTAAAAAAGAGAATAAAGAAAAAGGAAGAAAAAAAAGATATTCAAGACTACTGTTATTTTTTATATCAGGAAAATCGTTTTGAGGATTTATTGGAAATGTTGAAAAAATATAAATCAAAAAATATAGAGATTCCTTATTGTTTTAAACAATATGTAAAGGAGTAAATGAATAATGGCTACAATATGTTTTGTATGTGAGGGAGCATATCCCTATGTTGTAGGAGGTGTATCAGCATGGGTACATGAGTTAATAACTTCAAATCCACAACATGATTTTAAAATATTATGTATTATACCAGATGAAAAGTTTGCAAAATTAAAATATCAAATTCCTAAAAATGTTATAGAGATAAAAAATATTTTTATGGATTCTTCTTTGGATTTCTCATATTCTTCATTTATTAAAGCTGGTCTTCAAGAAAATGAAGAAAAAAAAGATAGTATAAAAGAACTGATACATTTTCAAATAGATGGAAATACCGATGAGAAAGTAAATATAATAGAAAAATTGTTTTCTAAAAAAATGGGAAGTCCCCTTGAAATTATTTTAAGTCAGGAATATTGGGATGTATTATTAAAACAATATAAAAAATACCATGAAAAAGGAAATTTTAGCATATACTATTGGACATATAGAAATATTATTTTAAATTTATTAAAAATTGGACAAGAAGATATTCCAAAAGCTGATATTTATCATTGTGTAACAACAGGATATGCTGGTTTTATAGGCTGTTTAGTTGCACATAGAAAAATGGGAAAATTTTTATTGACAGAACATGGGATTTATCCAAGAGAAAGAGAAGAAGAAATTTTAGGAGCAAATTGGATAGATGCAGATTTTAAAAATATTTGGATAGATTATTTCTATTATTTATCTAAATTAGCTTATCAATATAGTGACAAGATTATTTCACTCTTTGAATATACCAGAGGTATTCAGATACACTATGGAGCTGATGAAAAAAAGACTAAAGTAATAGCAAATGGTGTAGACGAAAAAAAATATGGAGATATTATAAAGAAGAAAAGAGAAGGTTTTCATATTGGTTCTGTATTAAGAGTTGTACCAATTAAAGATATAAAAATGATGATTAAAGGATTTAAAATAGCAGAAAAAAATATGCCTGATGCAACTCTTTGGTTAATTGGTCCAACAGATGAAGATAAAGAATATTATGAAGAATGTTTAGAGTTAGTAAAAAACTTGAAACTAGAAGAAAAAGTAATTTTTACTGGAAGAGCTAATGTTTTAGAATACTATTCCTTTTTAGATTTATTAATTTTAACATCTATTTCAGAAGGGCAACCATTAAGTATTTTAGAAGGACTTGCTTCTGGAATACCTTTTATTGCAACAGATGTTGGAAATTGTCGTGAAATACTTTTAGAAAAAAAAGATATTGGGGAAGCAGGATTAATAATTCCACCAACATCTTATACTGATTTAGCAGAAGCATTTTTAAAGTTATATAAAAATACAGAAAAATTAAATGAATTTTCTGAAAATGGAAAAAAAATAGTCAAAAAATATTATACAAAAGAGTCTTTTATAGGACAATATCGTGAATTATATGAAGAATTAGGAGATTAAAATGGCTGGTATAGGCTTTGAATTAAAAAAATTATTTTCAGAGGAAGAAGAACTTCCTTTTGCAAATCTAAGAGCAATTATATTTTCAATTATTGTAAGTGTTGGTCCATGGCTTATCACTGCAACATCTTTAAATATAATAATCTGGATTTCTAACCAAATAGAATTAGCTAGACCTAAACAGTTAATTTTTATGAGTAGCATTTTTTATTGTTTTATATTTTCACAAATATTAACTTGTATATTTCAATATATAATAACAAGGTATGTATCTGATTGTGTTTTTAAAAAAAAGATTTCTAAAATTAGAGGAGCATATTTTGGAAGTATAAAATTGGTAGCTATTCTTGCATTTTTTGTTAGTTTTATATTTATTAAGAATGGAGATTTATCAATCCCATATAAAGCAAGTTTTGTATTTCTTTTTATATTTATGAGTTTATCATGGATTTCTATGATTTTTATTTCACTTTTAAAGAAATATCGCTTTTTAATTTTTAGTTTCTTTTTTGGAAACTTTATTTCTATGGCACTAGGTTTTTATTTTTTGAAATACCCAGTAACATTTTTTGAAGAAGAACCTATTTTTTGGATGTTATTATCTTATGGAATAGGAATTTTTATCAATTTTATACTTACTTCAAGTTATATATTAAGAGCCTTTAAAGGAAAAAGTGAAAATGATTTTGAATTTCTAACATATCTAAAAGGATATTTCAGTTTAGTTTTAATAGGATTCTTTTATTCTGTTGGAGTATGGGGACATGTATTTATGAACTGGATTGTTGGAGATTCTTATAGAATAGCAGGAGTTTTTCAAGTTTCTCCTTTATATGAAGTTGCTATTTTCTATTGTTACTGTATTTCTATACCAAGTATAGTTTATTTTGCTATTTTTTTGGAAACGAAATTTTTACCTGTATATAAGGAATATTATAAAAAGATTTGTAAAACAGGAACATATTCTGAAATTGAAAATTCTCTTAGCAAAATGAAACAGACATTATATCAAGAGATTTTATATGGAATGGAATTACAATTTTTAATTTCACTTACTTGTGTGTTACTTGCAAATGCAATTTTTACATATTTTGATATGGATATTTATTTACTGGATTTATTTAGAGTAAGTGTTTTTTCAACTTATTGTGCAACTTTTGTATCCATATTAATTACTCTTTACTTATATTTTGATTTGAGAATACATGGAATATGTATAGCATTCTTTTTATTGTTTTCTAATTTTTTCTTTACATATATTTTTGGAAAACTTGGAAAACAATACACAGGAGTAGGATTTTTTATAGCTTCTTTCTTAACTTTTGGAATTGCAATCTTTGTTTTTCCAAAAGTATTTAGAAATTTGAATTATAGTACAATGTTTTGGCAAAATTTTGAGTATAAAGTAGGAGGAAATTTTGTGAAAAATATAACAAAGTTATTTAATAAAAAAGTTTATTTAGGAATAATTTTATTATTTCTACTGTTACTTGGAGGATGTGCTTCATATTATTCTAAAAATGGTTTTAATAATAACACAAAACATAATTGGCATACTATGGGAATATATGGAAAAGATGGACTTGATTCAGAAGGATATGCAGCAAATGGATTTAACCGACAAGGTTTTAATAGAAAGCATATGAATCAATCCACGAAAATAGCTTATGACCTTAATGGTTTTGATTATAAAGGAATACATAGAGAGACTAAGAAAGCCTATGATGAAAGAGGATTTAATACAAAGTCATATAATGTATTTACAAATAGTCCCTATGATAAAGATGGATTTAACCATGAAGGAATACATAAAGTTACTGGAAAACCTTATAATGAAAAGGGGTGGGATGTTTATGGAATAAATGAAAAAACTAAGACTGAATATGATGAAAATGGTTGGGATATAAATGGAATTAATAAAAGGAGTTTTAATAAAGATGGTTGGAATATAGAAACAAAAAGTAAATATGATTATGCTGGTTTTGACTTTGAAGGGATCCATAAAGATACAAAAAAAACTTATGATGAAAGAGGTTTTGATGTAAATTTACACAATGTATTTACAAATAGTCCTTATGATAAAAATGGATTTAATTATGAAGGAATCCATAAAGTAACAGGTAAAGAGTATGATGAAAATGGTTGGAACTATTATGGTTTACATGAAAAGACTAAAACTTATTATAATCCACAAGGATATAATGTTGATGGATTGGATAAAGATGGATATGCAAAAGGAAAAAGACCACCTGGATTAGAGGATGAATGGATGGATAAAAATGGATTTAATAAAAAAGGAATTTATATAAAGGGGTATTAAATGAAAAAAATAATAAAGACTTTATTTTATTTATTTTGTATTTCAACATTATCTTTTGCAGAAGAAGATATAGAAAACACAAGAGATAGAGGAATTGATAAAATGAATTTTTATATTCCAGTAAGTAAACAAAATAAATATTCTAATTTTACAGAGCTTGATTTAAGAAAAGATAAAAATATTTATAAATGGACTATGGCAGATGGTTATCAAACCTTAGGTAATAACTGGGATATTCAGTATAAAATTGAAAGAGAATATCATGTGGAAAAAAAGACAAAAGCAAAATCACATATTTGGGATAATGAAATTTATTTTTTAAAATATCATAATCCTATAAATTTTGCTGGAAAAACATTTCAACATAAAACTGTTTTAGGAATAAAACATTATGAAGGAGAGTATTCTGGAAATCGTGATAATCAATATTATAAGTTATATGCTGGACAAAAATTTTCTAGATTTTTTAATTTAGGAAAAGGAGGAACTTATATAGAGTTTGAAACTGATATTAATAAAGTTTTTGGAAGAAAAAAGGATGGCTACTCATTACTTGCTTCTCTAAAAGGTACTAGTAATATTGGTTATGGAGTTCAATTTTCTAATGTGTTAGAATATGAATATTTGAATTACAATCAATATAGTAATGCTCACAAAACTAAGTGGGAAACTGTCCTTCGTTGGACATATGAAATAAATGAAAATATTGCTTTTTCACCAGAAGTAACATTTAAAGTTGAAAAATATAATAATTCAAAAGAAAATTATTTAATTGAATCTTCGGCAGGACCTTATGTTTTATTTACTAAAAATATTAATGATGATTTTAGGATATATGGAAAAGTTGGAGTTCCTGTTTTTCGTAAAGATGAAAGTAAGGCTGAAGGATATAGATATTCAAAATCACAAACATCAACATACGGTAAAATTGGATTTGAATATATTTTTTAGGAGGAATAAATGAAAAAATATCTTATATTATGTTGTTACTTCATTTTGTCTAGCTTTATTTTTTCCCAAGAAATTTATAGAGATAGAATGAGAGATTTTATACGAGAATTAAGAGGAAATACAAGCAGAGATAAAATTTTTATAACACAAAATGGAAATGCTTTATATTTTCGAGATGGAAAACTTGATGAAGACTTTTTTTCAGTGACAGATGGGACTACACAGGAATCTCTTTTTTATGGAGATGAATTAAAGTTTAATACACTTACATCACCAAAATTAAAAAAAGAATTATTGGATATGTTAATTCCAATAAGACAAGCAGGGAAAGTAGTTTTAACCATTAATTATGGAAAGGGAGAGAAAACAAAGAAGAATTTAGAAAGTGAAAGTAAAAAATTTGATTTTGTTGCAGAGTTACTTCCTGCATTTGAAGCGAAAGAAATCTATCAGCCAATGGAGGGATTTAATCAAAATAATATTTATTCTTTAAAAGATGCTAAAAATTTTTTATGTCTATTAAATCCAGAAAAATTTAAGACTTTAGAGCAATATAAAAGTTCTTTAGAAAATGTAGATTTTGATATTTTATTAATTGAACCTTCAATAAATGGGGAATTTTTTTCAAGAGAACAAATTGAAAGTTTAAAGAAAAAGAGTTCAGGAGCAAGAAGGCTGGTTATTGCATATTTTAGTATAGGAGAAGCTGAAAATTATCGTCATTATTGGAAAAAAAGTTGGAACAAAAAACATCCTGATTGGATTGCAGAAGAAAATAGTAATTGGGGTGGAAATTATAGAGTTAAATACTGGTCTCCTGAATGGAAAAGTATTATAAAAGACTATCAAAAAAAATTAGATGAAATAGGGGTAGACGGATATTTACTAGATACTGTTGATACTTATTATTATTTTGAAGATAAAGATGAAGCAAAACAAAAAGCAAAAACTAAAAAAAATAAAAAGTAAATTAAAAAATAATTTAAGGAAATAGATTACTAAACAAAAACACAATAATAGGGGGCAAAATTATGAAAAATAACTTAGAACAAATTGAAAGACATCTACGGTCAATGGCAAAAAGGTATAAAAGTGTAAAATATTCACTTGGTTTAGCAATACTTTTCTTAATGATGGGAATAAATATATTTTCAGAAGAAGTTATGACACAAGAAACAGTATCAAGAGAAAGAATACAAAATTCTGTTGGCAATCTTCAAACAAAGATAAATGATTTAAAAAGTCAGAATGATAAGCAATTAAATGGTTTGAGATTAGAGTTAATTCAATTAATGGAACAAGGAAACCAAGTTGTAAAATCACCATGGAGTTCATGGCAATTTGGAATAAATTATATGTATAGTAAATGGAATGGAGTGTATAAAGGAAGAGGAGATAAAAAAAATTGGCCAAAAGATTTAAGAGAAAATTTTGCTGATCCTTTAAAAAGATTTGTAAAAAATGATTCTGTTACATCTTCTACTTATGGTCTAACAACACTAAATATTTTATATGAACCACCAGCAGAAATTACAGTAAGTGCTGGAATAAGACCTAAAAATGTTAATAAAACAGAGAGTAAATTTGAACCAAAAGAACCAGCTGGAGCTCTTCCAACTTTTGAGCCAAGGTTAATAGGGACTCCTGGAAAACCAGTAGCACCAGCAACTCCTTCTGTAAATGTATTTGATACACCAGATATACCAGCAAATGGACAATCTTTTGCTCAAAGACCAATAATTGGAAAAAGAACAGCAGATGAATATGATAATCAAATAAGTCCTAGATATAATAATGCTGTTGTAGCTCAAAACTATGATGAATATACACCTGAACCAGATACTCCTAATGGTAATATTGATGTTAACATGGGAGAAACCACTACTTGGGGTGGTGGAAAAATAAAATTAAAAAGTACAGTTCCAGAAGGAAGACCATTTGAAAATGGAGCAACAGAAACAAAAAATGTAAATGGAGTTCCTAGAACAATGCCAAAAGATCCTTTTATATCAAAACCAAGTGGAACATATTATTTAAATCCTGGTAAAGTTGAAACAAGAGATGTATGGGATACAGAAGGTAAGAAAAAAGATACTGTAAATGCTTTTATAAGTGATTCAAGAGATCATGATACCACAATTAATGGAAATTATACAGTAAAAAATTTAGGAAGTGGACCTACTACAAAATTATTTTTTAGTTATAACCCTTCTGGTGTTGGAGGGAAAAAATATGATAACAAAAGTAGTTGGGGATGGAGTGATGGAACTGAACAAGCAGTAAATAGAGTGGCAAAATTTACAGGTAATTTAACTTTAAAAGGAGTTGAAGATCCAAATAACAAAACTGCTCTTGTTGGTTTGGAACATCAGCTATGGGCAAAAAGTAAAACTTCAACACATAAAGATGACAAAGCTGAATGGAATAATTCTAACTCAAATAGCACTTTATTAAATACTGGAAATATTACATTAGCAAGTGGAAACTATTTAGTTGGTATGATGATTGATGTTGAATATTCAAACGATAAAAATCATAAAAATCATAAAACAATAAATAAAGGAACAATAAATATAAATAGTAAAAATAGTGTTGGAATAGATTTTGCTAAATATGAGCTAGGTTTATTACAAACAGATGTTACTCTAGGAAACATTAATGTAAATGGAAGTAATAACTATGGTTTTAGAATGGCTAAACTTTTTGATGGGGAAACTAAAACTTATCAAGGTGCTGATAATGGAAGTAATTTAACAGTTGATGGAAATAAATATTATGATAACACAACTATAACAGGAGAAGGTGGAAAAATAGTTGTAGGTGGAAAAGAAAATGTTGGAGTTTCAATTTCCAAAGGGGTTTCTGCTGATAAAAGTACTAACCCAATTAGTAATATAAAAAGTTTAAATATAGAAGTAGTTGGAGAAAACGTTGTAGGTTTTTTAAGAAACAAAGATTTCTCAACAAATAATACAGGAAATATAGTTTTAGATGATACAACAGTACAAAGCTTAACTTTTGGAAATGGAGCAAAAAATAGTACCTTAGTTCGTAGTGATAATGGGACTATTGATATAAAGAAAAATCTTAATGCAGAAAAAGGTGGAGAAGGAAATAGTTTTTCACAAGCAACTTCTGGTGGTAAGGTAGTTAATCATTCAATTTTAAAAAGTACATTATCTCGTTTTACAGGAATGATTTCCTATGGAAGAAGTAATAATCATCGTTCTTCTATTGCTACAAATAAAGGAACAATAGAGTTAGCAGGAGATTCTGATAGTAATATTGGAATGGCTGCATTAAATGGTGGAGAAATAAGAAATGAAAATGGAACTATAAAAGTATTAGGAAGAGGTAAAAATAAGGCTGCTATCTATACAGACCGAACTTCTTCAGCTACATTAAATGGAGGAAATTATTTTATTTCAGGAGAATCTTCTTCTGGAATTTATAATCAAGGTTCTACTATTTTGGGAGCTAATAATAAAATATTTGCTAGTAATGGAGCAGTAGGAATTTATAGCTCTGGTGGATTAGTAGATGGTAGCCATGGAGTTGATATAGAAGTAGATGATGGTGATTCTGAAGAAAAAGGATTAGCTGTATATGGAGAAAATGGTACAGATATAAAATTACAAAACTCAAAAATAAATGTTAAAAAAGGAGCAGCTGGAGTTGCTGCATTTGGAGCAAATACTAAAATTAATTTGAATGGAGCTACTTTGAAATATTCAGGTTCTGGATATGCTGCCTATGCAACAGGTGGAGGAAAAATTGACTTATCAAATAGTAGAATAGAATTAAGAGGAAGAGCCACAGGATTTGAAATGGCTGGAAGTGGAACTTCACCAATAACATTAAATTCAGGTACTAAAATTCATGTTTATTCTAATGATGTAACAGTAATGAATATAAAAGATATGGCTTCATTAAATTATTCTAATTTAAATTCAACAGCATTTAATAGTTATCTTCAAGGGGCAACAGTACATGCTGAAAATGGTGCAACAGACTATAAATTAGCGGCTGTTGATGGAATAGGCGCTTATAATATTAATTCTAGTTTAGATAAAAAATTAGCAGTAAATCCTGCAAATAAAAATACAAATGACTATATTTTTACAAGATTATTGTCTGTTCAAAGAGCAAGAATGAATTTAAAATCTGGAAATAATGTTAAAGCTGTTCTTAGTAGCAGTGACTTAGCTGCTATGAAAGAAAAAACAGTTGTTGGTTTAGCTATGAATTCAAGTAAAAATGCAGTAAGTAATACAGAAACAGCAATAAACCTAGAAGATAATACAACTGTTACAGCAGATAGAACAGATGCAGGAGATGGAGCAGTAGGTTTATTTGTAAATTATGGGACTGTTAATGTTGCCAGTGGTGCCACAATAAATGTAGAAAAAGAAAATAATGTTGTTAATGAGAAAGCAGTTGGTATTTATTCAGTAAATGGAACTAAAGTTGATAACAAAGGAACTATAAATGTTGGTGGAAAGAATTCAATAGGGATTTTGGGAATAGCTTATCGTACTGATAATGCTGGAAACAAAAAAATAGATGAATTTGGTTCTAATGCAGTTGGACAAGGAAAGGTAGATATTAAGAATCAAGGTACATTATCTTTAAATGGTGAAGGAGCAAGTGGAATCTTTGTAAAAAATAATAAAGGAACAGCAGCTTCATCAGGAGAACACAAAGCCTTAAATACTGGAACTATAAATATGTCTGGGAATAAAGCTATTGGGATGTTTGCTGAAAAAGGATACTTGAAAAATGAAGGAACTATAAATATTACAGGCTCACAACAAGGTATTGGAATGTATGGACATTTAGAATCTATTTTAGAAAATGGAACAAATGGAACAATAAATGTTGCAGATTCTAATGATGAGAATAAACTTAATATAGGAATGTTTACAGATGACATAAATACAAAAATTACTAATGCTGGAAAAATTATAGCTGGAAAAAATTCTTATGGTATTTATGGTAAAAATATAACAACAACTGCAACTTCAAAAATAAAAACTGGAGATAATGGTGTTGGAATTTTTTCAAGCACAAAAGATAGTAATACTACATTAGATTTAGCTTCAGGTTCTGAAATAACAGTTGGAAATAATAATGCTGTTGGAGTTTTCTCATCAGGAAATAAAGCAGCTCATATTACAAGTTTTTCTAAAATGAATATTGGAAATAGTTCTTTTGGTTATGTAATAAAAAGTAAGGGAAGTACACTAAATACCAACTATGCAGGAGAAACTGAGTTGAAACAAGATGGAACATATATATATTCTACTGATGAAGATGGAACTATCACAAATAAAACAAAATTAAAATCATCAGGAAATAAAAACTATGGAATATATGCATCTGGAAATGTAAAAAATCTAGCTGATATTAATTTTGCTACTGGATATGGAAATGTTGGTTTATATAGTACAAGTAATAATTCAAATAAAGGGATAACTAATGGTGAAGCTGGTTCATCAGGAATTAAACCTAAAATAACAGTAGGTGCTTCAAAAATTAGAGATACAAATGGAAATCTTTTAAAAGAAAAAGATAGATTATATTCAATAGGAATGGCAGCAGGTTATAGCTGGACAGAAGAAGATTTAAAGAAACCAGAAGCACAAAGACCTAAACAATTTATTGGAAGAATAGTAAACTATGGAACTATCTCTGTCACTGGTGATGATGGTATAGGAATGTATGCAGTTGGTAGAGGTTCTAGAGCAATTAATCATGGACTTATTGATTTAAGTGGTAAAAATTCAATAGGAATGTACTTGGATCAAGGAGCAATAGGTGAAAACTATGGAACTATAAGAACAGCTCCTAACAATACAAAAGATGGAATTATTGGAGTTGTAGCCCTAAATGGATCTGTTATAAAAAATTATGGAACTATTTCTATAAGTGGTGCTGGAAATACAGGTATCTATAAGGCACAAGGTGGAAACAATGAAGGAAAAAAACCTGAAGTAAGCAATGGAGCAACAGATATTTCAAGTAAAGCCACAGCAGATACAAGTAAAAAATTGGGAACTTCTCAAATTTTATCACCACCTGGAGCAACAAATGCAGTTATAAAAGAAAAAGGTAAAGTATTAACACCTGATTATGTTGATAGACCAACACCTAATGCACCAAATGTTAGAGCAGGAAGTACAATATTAAATTTAAAACAACTTCAAAAATTTAATGGAAATTCTAGAGCTAGAGCATCTGAGTTAGGAATGTATATTGATACTTCAGGAATTAAATTTACAAAACCTATTGAAGGCTTAGAAAAATTAACTAATTTAAAGAGAATAAACTTGATATTTGGAGTAGAGGCTACTAAATATTCTAATAATACAGCAATTCAAATTGGAAGTAATATTCTAGAACCATATAATAAAGTAATTGAAAAACTAAGTCGTTCAGGTTCTGGTAAAAAGTGGATTCTAAATTCAAGCAGTTTAACATGGATGGCGACAGCAACTCAAAATCCAAGCAATGGTACTCTTGGAAATGTTTATATGAAGAAAATTCCTTATACTACTTTTGCAGTTAAAGGAGATACAGATACATATAATTTCTTAGATGGTTTAGAACAAAGATATGGTGTTGAAGGATTAGATTCTAGAGAAAAAGAATTATTCAATAAATTAAATGATATTGGAAAAGGAGAAGCACAATTATTTGTTCAAGCAGTTGATGAAATGAAAGGTCATCAATATGCAAATACACAACAAAGAGTGTATGCAACTGGTCAGATTTTAGATACAGAATTTAATTATTTAAGAGAAGAATGGGCAACAGCCTCTAAGGATTCAAATAAAATAAAAGCATTTGGAGCTAGAGGAGAATATAAGACAAATACAGCTGGAGTTATTGACTATAAAAACTATGCTTATGGAGTGGCTTATATACATGAAAATGAATCAGTTAAGCTAGGAAAAGATATTGGTTGGTATACAGGTTTTGTTCATAATACATTTAGGTTTGAAGACATTGGTAAATCAAAAGAAGAAATGCTATTAGGCAAAGTTGGAATGTTCAAATCAATACCATTTGATGATGATAATAGCCTAAACTGGACTGTATCAGGAAATATATTTGCTGGGCATAATAAAATGCATAGAAAATTTTTAATAGTTGATGAAATATTTAATGCAAAATCTAAATATTATACTTATGGAATAGGTGTAAAGAATGAAATAGGAAAAGAATTTAGATTGAGTGAAGATTTCTCAATAAGACCATATGGAGCATTAAAACTTGAATATGGAAGAATAAGTAAGATAAAAGAAAAAACTGGTGAAATAAGATTGGAAGTAAAATCAAATGATTATGTTTCAATCAAACCAGAAATTGGAACAGAATTAAAGTATAAACATCTATTTACAAATAGAAAAACATTAACAGTTGGATTGGGTGTAGCTTATGAAAATGAGTTAGGAAAAGTAGCAAATCCTAAGAATAAAGCAAGAGTAGCATATACAACAGCAGATTGGTACAATCTTAGAGGAGAAAAAGAAGATAGAAGAGGTAATATTAAAACTGATTTAACTATCGGATTAGAAAATACAAGATTTGGAGCAACTGCAAATATAGGTTATGATACAAAAGGGCATAATGTAAGAGCTGGATTAGGACTTAGAGTTATATTCTAAAAATTTAAAAAGTTATCTAAAATGGGGGGTGTTACAACACCTCCCATTATTTTACTTGTTATATGTATACATTCCTAAACGATTATTCATAAGCCAAAAAATTGGAATAAATATCTTTTTTGATAATGGTAAAATTTTTCCCATTTTCTTTGTAAAATTAATAAGTCCTATTTGTTTTAGTTTTGGTTCTAACTTTACAATTTCACTACCATCTTTTACTCCCCACTTAAATTTTACATCATTCATTTTCTTTAAAGTGTCATGTTTGGCACTCATTTTTATAGTTCCTTTATAAAGTAAATCTAAGTGTAATTCAAACTTATCAAAATTATTAACTAATATTTCTAAAACTTTTTTTACTTCATCTTCATTGAAGAACATCAAAACTCCCTCAGAAACTATAAGTAACTCTTTTCCATCAGTTACAACTTCCTTAGTCCAATCAGATTCAAAAACTGATTTTGAAATATTTTTTACTCTATCATTTTCTTTAAAAAGTAATTTTCTATTTTCTATAACTTCTGGTAAATCAAGATTATACCAAGTTATTTTTCCATTATCTACTCTTTCAAATCTAGTATCAAGCCCACAACCTATTGAGACTATTACACAATCTGGATATTTTTCTATAAATTTTTTAACTTCTTCATCCATTATATATGCTCTTGCTAATACTCCATAATAACTAGCCCAAGCAGTATCAAATTTTTTAAAATCATAATCTAACTGTGAAGCAATTTCAAAAGATTTTTTATCATGTAATACAGATTTAGGGTTTTCATAATCCTTAGCCCTTGCATTTAAGGTTATAAGTAATGTTTCTGCTACTCCATCTAATTTAATTTTCATAAAAGCCTCCTAATTCTAAAATATAATTTTAAAATCTATATCACTATTATACTCCTAATAAAAAAATATTTCTATT